>Ga0315280_10001046_pt1 | contig 49380 bp, 50 predicted proteins | sample YL17G06_40_MG_FD_203697 | JGI IMG/M metagenome (GOLD analysis project Ga0315280, IMG submission 203697) | Sediment microbial communities from Yellowstone Lake, YNP, Wyoming, USA - YL17G06_40 | ecosystem: Environmental > Aquatic > Freshwater > Lake > Sediment | place: USA: Wyoming | collected... | reverse complement strand
ATAACGTATGCCTCAGCGGCGGGCGCAGACCGTCCGCTGCAGGCAATGGTTAAGTGCCTTTTGTATTTTCATGACCCCTGTGCAGTAACCCTGCGGTGTATGAAGAACGCGATTGACCATTGATAGGCATATTGTGATCTTTGCACCATTGGACTAGCTCGTAAACATCTACTACGACTTTTTCAGCATGTATGCCTTTGCCTCTGCTGAGCTTTTTGAAAGTGTTCTCTGCGTGGGAAATCCATTCTTCATATGTTTCTTCGAGATCGTCTCTGTCAGACGAAACTTGCAGGAGTAATGACCATTGATCGGGTTTATACCAGGCAAAGCCCAAATATGTTTGATTGCCCTTAATACGTTTTTGCTTTTTCATGAGCACTTAATGGCGAGGCTTAGCGGCCCGAGCGCGAGCGAGGGTCCAGCTGCAGCCTCTTGTTGGGCGTTGTTGGTCAAGGCAAGTATCTGTCGATGTCAAGAGCACCATGAAATACTCCCAAGATATCGATCCGCTCCTGCCCTCGTATTAGGTATGCGATACGGTAGTGGCCATATAGAAGGATGCGAATGTCACCCTCCGGCTCAGACCTGTATTTGTGACCAATCTCTGGGAAAGCCACCAGGGTCTGTGCCCTCTGGTATATACCCTCGATGACCGTGGCGGCGGCCTCCGGATTGTCTTGGGCTATGTAGTCATAAATGTCTTTGAGCCACCGCTCCGCTTCCGCGGTCCAGGTTATTTCTGCCATGTTCGGATCCGATGCCCCATTTCATCGTTGGGGATCACCCGGCCGGTACGTGAGTCTTCCAGACCCCGAGCGATCATCCGCTGGAAAGCGAGCTCACGCATGATCTCTTCATACGTGGCGTCTTCGGGCTGCTCTTGAATCACTTCAGCCATTCGTTCTTTTATTGACGACATAGTGTCCTCCCCCTCCGTTTTTCTTTCACGCCCAACAAGGATTATACAGTCTGTATAAGACGGAAAAGGCAGACTGTTTCTTTCTGTATAAGAAACCTGTACATTTTAACGTTTAGTCAATGAAATCGTTTAATATCAAAAGCATCTCTATTGTTGCCGTGCCACGGGCCTCGGGCTTATACAGACTGTATAAGACGGCTTACAGCCCGTCCACGGGGCTGCGCACGCCGTGGCCTCCTTTATTGAGGGCATGATTGTAGATCATGGTCGTGCCGACGTCTTTGTGGTCCAGCAATTCCTGGATAGTCCGAATGTCGTAGCCGCCCTCGAGCAAATGCGTCGCGAAGGAATGCCGGAATGTATGGCACGTCGCGTGCTTGGTGTAGGGGGGACATCCTTACTCCCGCAGGACTCATTCTCAGCCGTCCGGCCCAGTCGGTCAGGGAAGAAGATGTTTCGCCGCTCAATGCCCCTGATGATGATGTAGTGCAAAACTCCGGGAGCGTCAAGGCGAGCCAATCTTGACACAGTCCCTTGATTATTATGCAAGCCGCTCTCTATCAATTGAATTATTTAAGTGCGTCCCTTTTCAGCATTAATTTTTCTTTTTTTCTTTTTGGGCAACCGGTTTAGCCTTGGCCAGAGAAAGGCAGAGGCGGCGGAGCTGGGAAACGAGTTTTAACCGGGTGGAAATCGCTTTGGGCGACATATCAACTTTCATCTGTACTCTCCTTTAATTTTTGAATATCATCGAGATCCTGCCCGCTGCCTCTCAAAGACTTCAAATAAATCAAGCCTTCCCGGGAAACAACCCAAAGCCTTCCTTCCTCCCATTGCATTTCTTTACGGCTTTCCCAAACTCTTTCGATCCTTGGGGTTAGCAAGAGAAAGTCCAGAGGTAACCAATATCCGGTCTCTTCATCCTTTTTTGAAAAACGGTGGATTTCAATAGCTCCTTGGGCAAAAGTCATTGGTTCTGCTTTAATTATGTATCCCAATCCTCTTACAAGGGCCTGAACTTGCTCTAAGGATTTCTTCTGGATCAGGATGTCGATATCCACGGTCGCTCGAGGAATTCCGTGAAGCGCCAGAGCCAGCCCGCCACACAGAGCATAATCAATTTTACCTTCCCCCAGTCTGGCAACTATTGTCTTTAACTCCTCGTAAAGATCCTGCATGTCTTCACTTTTTATCCCTTTGGGATTTGCGGAATCATAGCATAAGTAAAGGAAAACAGCTATCCAACCCCCTGCCTCGTCGGCAATCCATTTTCACCCGTGGGGAAATCATTTTTTCTTTTCTCCAAATATCCCGGGTTCGGCGAAATCCAGCACCTTCAGGGGTTTGCCGCCGATGAAGACCTGGATGATCTTGGCGATGCGCAGGGCCTGGCCCAGGAGCAGGAGACGGCAATTTTTAAAGGTGCAGCCTTGGAGCTCGGTATCGCCATTTTCCAGGACGATCAGGCAATCCACAAAATCGCAATGCTCATAGGCATGTCCATCCAGTTCGATCCTCTCCTTGGCAAACTTCTTATTCCTGTACTTTGTCCGAACGGTGCCCATGGTTAACTTCCTGCAAAAAGCCTGGCTACTTCGTCCCGGCTGAATAAGGGCAAATCTTCAACCTTCCCTTGCCTGATTAATTTAACCCCTTTCTCTTTTTCCCAAACCTTCCCGATCACCGAGGCACTGATCCCTTCTGCCTTAAGGGAGGCGATAATTCTGGGCGAATCCCCCGGCGGAACAACTATCAAAAGTGCACCCGAGGCAATCAATCCCAGTGGGTCCAGTTTCAGCTCCCGGCATAGGAGAGCGGTCTCCGGAAGGACAGATATTTTCTCCATTTCCACCAGTAGGCCAACCTCGGCTGCCCAGGCCAGCTCATATAGGCCGGTTGCCAATCCACCCTCTGTGGGATCGTGCATGGCATGGACCTCAGCCACCCGAGTGGCGATCCTTGCTTCCCTGACGATGCTGATTCCCGGGTCTTTCAGAAGATTCCGGCAGCGCTGCACCCAATCTTCACCGAAGAGGCCAGCCAATTCTCCTCGCTCCCGGGCGATGAGCGCACTCCCCTCGACGGCGATTCCCTTGGTCAACAGGATGTCATCGCCGGGGCGAGCTTTTTCGGGGACGATCATTTTCTCTTTTTCTACCTCCCCCAACATCTGACCCACGACAAGAGGGCGGCCGAGTCCGTAAGTGATCTCCGTGTGCCCACCGCAGAGGACAACATCCAGCTCTTGGCAAGCCCCGGAGATCTGGGCAAAGATTTCCTCTACGGTTTCGGGAGTCGTCTTTCGCTCCGGCAGCAGGAGGGTGGCTAAAAACCACTTGGGAATTCCCCCCATAACCGCCACGTCGTTGGCATTCACGTGCACGGCATACCAGCCGATCTGGTCGCTGGCGAAGGTGATGGGGTCAGTTTTGGCCACCAGACAGCGACCGGGAAAGTCGATGACCGTGGCATCCTTTCCGATGCCGGGAACGACTAAAACCCGCTGGTCCTGCTGGGTATACCGGGACAGAAGCAAAGACAACTCCTCGGCTGGCAGCTTACCAGCTGGGTAGGAAAAAGGAATTTCCGCTTTTCCCATATTATTCTCCTACCTGCCCTGGCATCCAAACGCCAGAGATTTCTGAAAAAGTTAAATTACCCCTTCTCTTTTGGGCCTGCAAAATAGCAAAAGGCCCCATGGGCCTTTTTTGATGATGGAAAAGAAAATTGTGCCGGGGATCGCCAGCAGGGTGGGTTTAGGGGGTTACTATTTCTTCCCTGGCCCGTAGAGGTCCCTGGCCACATCCCTGAGGCCTAAGGATTCGAGGGTTTTTCGCGAGGGTTTGCCGCCCGGTGTCCAGCCACTTTCCTTATAGAATTCCTTGATCATGACCTCCATGTCCGGAACCTTCCCGGCGTTGCCACCCTCTTTGGTTGGCTCCAGTTGCCGTGGTGCCAGGACGTCGTCCTGGCGATTGATCCCGCAAAGGTTGTTATAGGCTCGATGGAGCGCCATGATGCGTTCCCCTACTTTCAGCAGGCTATTGGGGGTATATTTCGTGCCCGTGGCCGCTGTCAGGACTGCAGCCAAATCCGATGGCTTGAGGATGAAGGTCATGAAATAGCAGGAGACCATCGAGTTCACCACGGCCGTGTAATCCTGGGAGAGCTTGACCACTTTTCCTTTGCCCTTGCCTACGAACAGGGGATAGGTTCCCTTGAGGCCCCATTCCGGAAGCGGGTTTTCGACCCCTTCCCAGAGGGGCGAATGGCCATGCAAATGGCATGCGCCCCGCGGCCCAACGGCATAAGTCAATCCCATGCTGTAGAAGGTGCGCGGGTCGTGCATGGGGCTCTCCATTCCCTTGACGTGCACGGCGTACTTCCAAGAATCTCTCCCGAGTTTTTCCGCAGCCCGCTTGACCCCTTGGCCTAAAAGCGCTCCTAACTTCTCTTTCTTTCCGATCTGGTGCACCATGGCGATCATGGCCCGATCGTCGCCCCACTTCAGCTCGACTCCTCCCGTGTCTTCTTTGGAAATCAGACCTTTCTCATAAGCTTCCATAGCAAAAGCGATGGAAACCCCCGTGGAGATTGTGTCGATGCCGTAGCGGTTGCAGAGGTCGTTGGCAAAGGAAACCGCCTTCAGATTGTCGATGAGGCACATCGTCCCCAAAGCGGCCAGGGTTTCGTACTCCGGCCCCGGCCCATCCATCTTGTAGGGTTCATCATCGATCTTCACCCAGCGAGAACATCCAATGGTGCAGCGGTAGCAGGCCAAATGGGGCACCAGGATGGTCTCCTTCATCTTCTTGCCCCCCAGGTTCTTGCAGCCTTCCTCCCACAGGCCGACCTGCCAGTTCTTGATGGGCACGTCCCCCAGGGACCAAAGGTTGTCTAAAACCTGGGCCGTCCCGTACTCGCGCATGTTGGCGATCACTGGAGAAGTGGCATTACCCTTGGCGATTTTCCTGCAGAGGGCGTTGTAAGTTTCCCCGTCATGAAGGGAGAATGTACCACTGCCGCGAACGGCGATGGCCTTGAGTTTCTTCGATCCCAGAATGGCCCCGTTCCCCCCCCGCCCGGGAGCCCGCCCTTCGTCGTTGATGATGCAAGAGAGGAGAACCTGCTTCTCCCCGGCCGGGCCGATGCAGGCCACCCGAATCTTTTCGTCGCCAATCTCTCTCTGGAGGCTCTCCTGGACTTTCAGGGCATCCTGGCCCCAGAGGTGGGAAGCGCCGCGAAATTCCACTTTTCCGTTGTGAATCCATAGATAAACCGGATGGGGAGAGGCGCCCTCGACGATCAGCACGTCGTACCCCGCCCGCTTCAAATCCGCTCCCCAATATCCCCCGGAACTGGCATCGCAGAGGATCCCGGTCAAGGGAGACTTGAAGCAAATCTGGTAGCGTGCGCCCGAAGGATAGTTGGTGGCAGTTACCGGGCCAGTGGCAAAGACGATTTTGTTCTCCGGGCTCAGGGGGTCAGTGGCCGGAGGAACTTCATCGTAAATGATGCGGTCTCCGAGGCCAGTCCCCCCAATGTAATCCCGGGCCAGCTTGGGTTTCAATGGTTCTTCTTTGAACGCTCGCGTCGTCAGGTCAACCCGTAGAATCTTTCCCATGTACCCATCCATGGACACTTTCTCCTTTTCTGGGGAAATTCTCTCCCCCCGATGGGCAGGATATTTTCTCCTTTCATAATATATTTTTCCACCGAAGTCAAGAAATTTGCCGCCGCCGGCCTCAATCCTCAATGCCGGCAATCTTCCTGGCGATGCGCTTTTTCTCCTCTAAGTTAGCCGCCCGGTGGAGGGAGATCATCTGGGCCTGGGTTGATCCTGCCCCATGCCAGGTCCCCGGGCCGTGAAGTCCAGCGGTCCAGTTCTGCAAGATCTTCGTGATCCGCATCCGCTTCTCTGCGGGCACGGAGGCTTTCAGGTACTTCTCCACGTAGCCCTTGGTGGCCGGGTTTTTCAACTCCTTGAAGGAGGGCAGCGTGACCACCAGGCCCCCGGCAATGTCTCCCGCCAAAGCCATAATCTGCCAAAACCCGTGGGCTGTAGAGATCTTGGCCACATTGCCGAAGAGGTCATCGGGCATGTACACCCCGGAACCTGGGGGCTCCTCTTTCCCTTTCACTGCCGCGGCAATGGCACAGGCATGGGAAGCCTCGGAGATGCGCACCATGTTTGTGACGGCTTCCCGAATGTGGGGAGCCTTTTCTGTTCCGGCATATTCTGCGGCCAGCTGGGCTGCTCCGATGATGATGTCGGCAAACCCTACCTTGCAGGCTCCCCCGCAGTTCATCCGGTGGATTTTGCCAAAGCGCTGGATGAGGGGAGCGGCAAACTCCACCTCTCCGCACATAAAAATCCTTTCGTTGGGGACGAAGACATCATCGAAGACCATCAAGCAGGTCTCCCGCTGGCCGAACTGGGGATTCCCCAACTGGAAGATGTCCTCGGCATGCTCGCGTTCTACCGAAAGGGGGTTGTACTGCAGGATGTAGGTAATCCCCTGGGCACTGTTGGGAACGGCGCAGGCCACGGCATAATTTTCTTCCCCTTTTCTCAAGGCTCCACCGGGGATGACCACGGTCTCCTGGGCGGCGAATGCCCCACTCTGGTGCAGCTTGGCTCCGCGGAGGACGACCCCGTCTGTTCTCTTCTGCACAATGTGCACGTACATATCGGGATCCCCTTCCAGGATCCGTTTGGCCCGGTCTCCTTTGGCATCGGTGACCGCGCCGCTTATAGCCAAATCCTTCTCCTGGGCCCTGCGGAGAAAAGTTAGGAAGCGTTGATTGTATTCTGTTCCTCTGGCTCGATCAATCTCAAAAGTCACGCTGGCCAGGGCGTTTAGGGCATCGCAGCCAACGCAGCGGTAGTTGCAGGTGCCCAGAGTCTGGGAAGTAAGCAAGGCCATCTCCGCCCGCCGCTCTAAATCCTCCGTGCTCCGGTTCACATGCAAGTTCCGGTTGATTTTCTCCCCGGTGAGATGGGAGTTGGCGGTCATGACCCTCTCGTGCTGGGGGTCGGCAGCCAGTTCGTAGAGCTTGGCCGTGGCCTCCACCACCGATCGAGTTACCGGGTTCTCTAAGAGGCTCTCCACTTTCTTCCCGTCCAAGTAGGCATTCACTTTCATCTTCTGAATGCCCACCCTGTATTCCTCAGCGCTCTTCAATCCCATTTGATCCCCTTTTTACTCTTCTCCGATCAACTTCATTGGCTGGCCGCAGCAGACAAGCTGACCTTTGCCAGCCACTAACATTTTTACCTTATTCCCGCAAATCTCACAGACATAAACCTGACCCACTTTGTTAGGCATTCGGCTCACCTCCTCGATTTTCTTTTAAGCCGCTTCAACAAAGTATTGGTAGGGTTCTCCATTGTTGGCGGGGAGAACACAGGCTAATAATGCCATCTTATCTTTTAGTTAGCTAATCCGCAATAGAAAACCACTCCTCATTTGCCCGGTTCGGAAATTTCTTCTGTGATCCCGGCCAATTTCCTGGCCATATTCGCATATTTTTCCAACGCGGTGAGGGATCGAACGACCAGCCGAGCACCATCGGGAGAGCCGCCGCCATGCAGGCAACCGGGAACCCCTGCTCCCAGAGTGAGCCATTCAGTCAGCCGGGCCGCCCGGGCCCGAGCTTCCGGGCTGCACGGGCCAGCCTGGATATACTTCTGAATCAATTTCCCGTAGCGTGAATCCGTGAAATCCCGAAAAGAGGGAAAACATCCCGTTTCCACGATCCCTCCCCCGATCTCCTGGCAGAGGCGCTTGGTCTCATAGGGCAGGGTGGCCACATGAACTTTGTTGACATGGGCAGTCAGGGAATCAGGAAACCAGATTCCAGAAGGATGGTGGCTTCCAAGGGCGATCGAGCCAACCCCCATGGTGAAAGTGGTTTCATTGTTGATGCTCATCTCGATCAATTTGGGGTAAAAGGTGCGGGCAGAAAGACCATTGGCCCGGGCCATGAGCACCCCTGCTCCGATCATGACATCTCCCTGCCCGGCCACACAGGCCCCAATGCAGGCCCGGTAGATGGCCGTGAAGAACTGGATGATCTTGCCGGTGTAAGCAAATTCCCGGCAGAGGAAGACCCGTTCTTCGGGCACGAAGACGTCCTCAAAAATCAAATAGGCCTGGGTGATCCCTGTTTCCGTTGGAATGTCAAAGCCTTCTTCCTGCTCACGGGTGTCGCTGGGGCGGCGCGTCTCCACAATCGTCAGTCCTGCGGCATCGCGGGGGATGGCGCAAGCCACGGCATAGTCTTTTTCTCCTTCTCCGTAGGCCGTGCCCGGCAGGAGGAAGATTTCATTGCTGGCAGCCACGCCGCAGATCATCAACTTCGCTCCCCGGAGGACAATCCCATTCCCTCTCACTTCTGCAATTCTAAGGTTTGAATCGGGGTCGGGTTGCTGGGAAGCTTTCAGGCTGCGGTTGCCCTTGGCATCGGTTAAGGCTCCAGCTACGGTCCACCCTGCGGATTCTGCCTTCAGAACCCATTTTTTTAGACGTCCGTGGTAGTCCGTCCCCAATGCGCCATCGACTTCCTGGGCCACCGCCCACATGGTGTTCATGGCGTTCCAGCCGGCACACAGGGCACCCGTGCAGGTGCCAGTAAGGCGGAACATCTCCCGTTTTAATTTGGAATTGAAGATGACATCCTCTGCCGACTGCATCAAGGAGTTATGGCGATGAATCTTCTCTCCGGTCAGGGCGGAGGTGGTCGTAAATATGGAGGAGAGAGCAGGGTCATGGGCAGCATCGTAGGCCCGGGCGTGGCTTTCCACTACCCGGCGGGTTGCCGGGTGCGCGGTCACATCTTCAATTCTTTCGCCGAATTTATACATGTTGGGACCAAGCCTTTTAAGGGAAGCGATGTATTCAGCCCGAGTTTTAACGGCCATGGGTATCTCCTTTCAATTTCGTATTTTCCGCGGACCTTCTGCATGAATACTTTTTTTAAGAAACTTGAAAAAGCATAGAGCAGAACCCCCTTAAAATCAACAGGTTTATCCAGCTTGCCCCCCTTCACTTTTTATTTTCTATTGAAAAATCTAACGGATTTACGAAACCGGGCGGGGAGGCGCTGAGTGCTGGCCAAACGGCGGGATGAGCCTTACTCCTACCTGTCCCCTTTCCTGCCGCAGAGGAAAAGCGCAAAAAAGAACCCCAGCCTGCCCCAGCGGTCGAAGTTAAGCTCCAGGCCATGGAAGGACAGCCGCCTTTTTGGCCAAAGGAAGCGCCTCCTTGCCCGGACCCAGCGCCGGATGATCCTCCCAGGTCCGGGGGTTCAGGGCGCTTCGCTTGGCATCATGAGGCGTTGGTCGTTCCCTGGATGGGGGCGGGAAAAGACCCCCCGCCTCATTCTGCGGCGGCCCGGTTGGACCCTATGAGAAAGGCTTCCTTCCGGCCGATGCTGCCCGCGCTCATCGCCCCGAACCCCCGGACCACGAGTAAGGATTCTTTAAAAGTGAAGGGGGGCAAGGTTTATCCAGCAGTTCCTCCCATCAAGCTCTCCACTTTCCGAACCGGACCATGGAAAATGGAATGACCATTCACCCGAATTCTGCATGACTTTTTAGCTTAATAATATCCATCATCCGTTCGGGGAGGCTGTAGAACACCTCCAAAGGGCATGTTCCTCGAAAGCATCGGAAATGTTGGCCACGAGTGAGGAAAAAGGGGCTTAATGAGTCAAAACAAAGGCTGGAAAAAAATAATTCCGTCGGAAGGATTTAGGCGTTATCCCTTCAATTTTTTTAAAAACTTTGGTGAAGTAACTTTGATCGCAGTACCCCATCTCTAAGGCTACCTGAGCAATCGATTTTTCGGGATCCTTAAGAAGGGTTCGGGCGTTCTGCATCCGTACCTTTGTCAAGTGGGCGATAAAAGGCAATCCCATTTCGCTCTTAAAAAGATGACCGAACCGGGAAGGACTGAGGAAGGACTCCTGGGCTACTCGTTCTAAGGTCAGGTCGGAACCATAATGTTGATCGATAAACTCCAAACCCTTTTTCAGCCGAGAATCCAGATGGATGTTTCGGGAGTGGTAGATGTTCTCGATGACATTGTCCACCACCTTGACCGTCCAGAGGCAAAGCTCTTCCTGATTTTCAATATTCCATAACTCGGCCAAGTACTGGTACTTCAAGCCCAGGATATCTTCCACCTTTGCTCCGGCTTCAACCGCCGCCCTTGAAATGACGACCACCAGCTCCAGGACAGAAACTTTCAGGAGGTCGATGTCTGAAAGATATTGAGACAATATGATCGCCAGCAATTTATTCAAGATTTCCTTGGCCTTCTCCCGCTCACCGCTGCAGATTTTTTGGATAATCTCTCTTTCGGTATCATAGGAGAGCTTAAAAAATTTGGAGGGCGTGAGATCCGGGTTGGCGGCCTTAACAGCTTGGATCTCCTCGGACACTTTTCCCTGGAGATCATGCATCTCGCGCACTCTGATCAAGCAGCTCAGATCAGGGTGAGAGAGTTCACCGGCCAGCTCGAAAAGCTTCTGGGCAGCCCGATTCACTTCTTTTTCTTTAACAACCGGAATAGCCGCCAGAGCGTTATGGAGTTTTTTTCTGACGGCGGATGGACCCTGGAGGAAGGAAGCAAGTTCTTCCAAGTTCAGGTCGGAGGGGTCGACCATTAAGAAAGGGCTGGCCAAAAGACAGCCCACCAGGTTGTTTGAATCCATGAGCGGGGCGGCAATTTGCATGATCGAAGAACAGCAGTTTCCGATGGTAGGGATTCCCCAGCGGATGGACTCCCTCGCGGCCTTCTGATGGGAAACCCGACAGAAATTAGATCTGTGTTCTTGAGCGGAGAGCAGGCAAAAACGCCCCTTCGATTTAAAAGTTCGCGTTCGCCAAAATTCCCGGCCCCCGCGATCGATCAGCCGCACGGGGATGCTTGTGGAGTGGGAAATGGATTCTAATTTTCTAAAAGCACCAAAATTTCCCCGTAGCCTTTGCCTTAAAAACCTATCAGGATTCATGGCTGATTGGCAGATCGCTGATTCCCAGCAAATTTCTGGCCACGGCTGGGGCAGAGGTTGCCTCACGGCAATAGCCGTCGGCGCCGATATTTTTTGCATAAACCGGGGTGACAGGGGCTCCCCCGACAAGGGTCTTTACCCGGTCCAGACCTGAGGAACGAAGAAGCTGAATAGTGGCCTTCATCCAGGGCATGGTAGACGTCAACAGAGAAGACATGGCCAAAATCTGCGCCTTCTGTTTTTCCACTGCTCGGACAAATTTCTCGGGAGGGACATCCACCCCCAGATCGATCACTTCAAAACCGTTACCCTCCAGTACGATGGTCACCAGGTTTTTTCCGATATCATGGAGGTCAAATTTAACCGAACCGATGATCACCCTGCCAACAACCTGTTGGGACTTTTCCCGCATCAATGGCCGTAAAACCTGAAGACCCATCTTCAGGGCCCGGGAGGCCATCAGTACCTCCGGAATGAAGAATTCTCCCTTCCTGAATTTTTGACTGGCCGCCAGCATCCCGGGGATCAATCCCTGGTTGATAATCTGAAAAACATCCATTCCTCGCTCGGCCATTTTTGCAGTCAAACTCTCCACAGCTTTACAATCTCGTTTAACCACGGCCTCAGCGGCCTGGTGAAGAATTTGACCGTTCATGGATTCATCTAATGGAATGGATACTTCTCCCCAGGACAAATTGGCACTCTCCCTCAAGGTTCTAAAAACATTTCCTGGAAAAAGGCCTGATCCTTTTCTATGACCAAAAAATCCTTATCCCAGGGTCCCCAAAGGAGTTTTTGGAAAAAGGACAAGGATCCTTGCAGTTCTTCATATTGCAGTCCCAGAAGATCGGCGTTCCGGCGGGCGTAGTTCCGGTAGCTGGAGAGGTCCGCGACTCCAGTGTCGATCAGGGCAACCCGTGTATAGTGTTTCATCTCTTCTTTCAGGACCCACATGGCCGTCTCTTGATCGTACGAATGGGAGTAATCTTCGTATTTCGACAGGGGGGTTTGGCCTTTCTCGATCCAGCCGGACGTCAGATAATAAGTTCCAGGTTGTCTGGCCGTCTGATCCCGGTAGGATTCGGTGGAACCGAGAAAAAGGCTGATGCAATCATGAACTCGGGGGACGATTAAAGGCTGCTTGCGGGAAGAAATGCCGACGATTCCATTACTGCACAGGCCATAGCCCAACACAACGCCATCGTATTCTTCCTTGGCCGCCTGATCTATTTCCATCTGCAGAGTTTTGGCCATATTTTCTGGTGTGCGGTGCAGGCCATAGTCAAAAAATCTGAATTCGGCCCTCCCGTTTTGGAACTGGCGCATTTCCCTTTCCATGACTGCGCAGGCCAGCACCAGAAGTTTTTTAGGGATTTCTCCTGCAGATTTTGTTATCACCCTGCTTCTTCTTTCGTTAAAATATTCATCCCCCCAAGAGTCCTTTTTCATTTTACATCCATTCCAACCTCCTGGTCAAGTGAAATAGCAGATTTTTACCAAACAATAGCAAGAATGAACAAGAGCCAGATTTTAAAATTTATTAATAATTCAATTGTTGATTGAAGAATTTCCCAGGGTGGTGCCAATCGTGCAGCTTATGGGAATTATAAAATCCTAGAAGGGAGGGCAAAACATGGAAAAGACACGGAGGGATTTTTTGAAGACTGGGGGAGCGGCCGCCGTCGGCGCAGGGGCGCTGATGGCTAGCCGGAAAAGGAGCCATGCGGCGGACAAGCCCATTAAATGGCGATTCCAGACCATTCATGGGAGCGGGCAAGACAGCTATAAGCTGGATCAGGAATTCGCGAACAATGTAAAGATCGCCTCCAATGGCCGACTGGTCATCGATCTGTTTCCGACGGGTGGCATGGTGAGCAGCATGGAAGGATTCCAGGCCTGCAGCAAAGGTGTTTTCGAGATGCATGAAAGCTGGCCCGTCTACATCAAGGGACTCAACAATGTCTTCACGATGATGTGTACCGGTAACATGGAATTGCCAGCTCTTGACCGATGGACGTGGATTTATGAAGGTGGGGGGTATGAGATCATGGAAAAAGCCTTCAACACCATCAACCTTCACCTCGTTGCGACCCTTAACTGGCCTTTTGAAATGGCTCATGGAAACAAACCGATCAAAAGCTTGGCTGATCTGAAGGGGAAAAAGTTCAGGACCGGAGACCCACGGTTGATGCAGAAGATCGGGGTAGCCGCGGTAACCTTACCCATGGAAGATACTTTCACGGCTCTCCAGACCGGGGCGGTGGACATAGCCGAATTTGGAAATCTCAAGTATAACCAGGGCCTGGGACTGACGGACATTACCAAGTATGGCTATGAACCGGATTTCTGGAACACAGTAACGGTGAACTGCGTGGTGGTGAATGTGAAAGCCTGGAAAGCTCTTCCGCCGGACCTCCAGAAGATCGTCGAGATGTGCATGAAAGCCAACATGATTCGCTACTGGACCAACCCAGAATACGAAAGTGCCAAACTATATAAGAAGCTGAAGGAATCAAAAAAGATGGAGTTTATCCGACTACCCTCTCAGGAGTTCATCCAGATGAAAAAATTGATGAACGAGATCGAGGATCAAGAGATCAAGAAATTCGGAGGATTAACCAAGGAAGCTTATGAATCTCTTCGGGCCTTCAAAGAGCTCTACCTGCCGTATAAAAAATACACGGAATGGTGGGGCGAGGGTCTCACCGTAGAACAACAATTAGGGAAATAGCCGAGGGGCATGAGGGGGTCGGGGAGGCCGAATGGCTTCCCCGACATCATTCGTGCTGGCCGAAGGAACAATAAACGGGGGGAATTCATTGGCAGAAAAAATCGAAAAGGTTTTGAAAAAGATCGATGCCACCAGCATATGGGCAGGGAAACTCCCCAGCTTTCTGATTATTGCCTTAACTTTATTTCAAGGCGGGGAGGTGGTCGCCCGGTATGTTTTTAACAAACCCACAATCTGGAACTGGGAACTCTGCACCATGCTATATGCAGTCATGTTTTTATTGGGCGGACCCTGGGTGTTGCAGGGGAAAAAGCATATTTGCACCGACATTCTTTATGTACGTTTTCCCCCCAAGGTGCAAGCTTATATTGACATCGCGACTTACCTTTGTTTTTTCTGCGTTTTTGCCGCCATGATGTTATGGCAAGGGTCCATCATGGCCTGGGATTCTATTAAAATCCAAGAAACCTCCTATACCTTATGGGCCCCCCCGATTTACCCCTTAAAGACCCTGATGGTGTTCGCTTTCGGGCTACTCACATTACAGGGAATTGCGAAACTCATCAGAGACATTATTTTTGTTTCGACGGGAAGGAAGATATGACTTCGGCCTTACTCATTCTGATTTTTGTTGCCGTGCTGATCCTCTTATTGGTGGGGCACCCGCTGGCTTTTACCCTCGGAGCCATGGCGATATTCTTCGGGGCCATATTCTGGGGGCAACAGGGCGATGTTTATTATATGTTTGCCCAATCGGTGGCGCGGCTGATGAACCAATTTGTTTACGTCTGTGCCCCCCTCTTTGTTTTCATGGCCTGTCTTTTAGAACGGTCGGGCGTTGCCGAGAATCTATTCGGATCGCTGTACATAGCCATGGGCGGATTGAGAGGGGGCCTGGCGGTTGCTGTCATCCTCATTTGCACGATGCTCGCCGCTTCCACGGGCATCATTGGAGCCTCGATTACCATTATGGGGATGCTGGGGCTGCCGGCCATGCTGAAATCGGGTTACGATGCCAAATTGGCCAGCGGCACCATCATGGCCGGCGGCTGTCTGGGAACGATCATCCCCCCCAGTATCATTTTAATTATATACGGCGCCGAAGCCCAGCTCTCTATCGCCAAGCTATACATGGGCGGTGTGTTCTCCGGGCTTCTGCTCTCCGGATTGTATATCGCTTACATCTTGGTCCGGTGCTATCTCGACCCCAAACTTGGGCCAGCTATGCCCCAGGAAGAGAGAAGAGCGATTCGCACCGGCAAAAAGGTGCGCATGGTTTTGTTTTCTATTGTTCCTCCGATCGCTTTGATCGTTGCAGTTCTCGGCTCTCTTTTTGCCGGGATGGCTACTCCTACCGAGGCGGCGGCGGTTGGCGCCATCGGGGCAGCGGCCATTGCAGCCTTATACCGCAGACTGACCTGGACGGTTATCAAAGAGTCTTGCTACTCGACCATTCAAGTAACGGCCATGGTGTTCTGGATTATCCTGGGCGCTTCGATGTTCACCTCAGTCTTTCTCGGGTTGGGGGGTGGAGGGGCCGTCAAGGAAATTATGTTGGGGCTTGGTTTGAGCCGGTATGTGATCTTGGGGATCATGCTGTTGACCTTGCTCGTTTTGGGATGCTTCATCGATTGCTACGGCATTCTACTCATGTGCATCCCCATCTTTGGCCCCATCGTCCAGGAATTGGGTTTTGATCCCATATGGTTCGCCCTTCTATTTACTATCATGATTCAATCGTCTTATCTTTCCCCCCCTTTCGCATACGCCATTTTTTTCTTGAAGGCAGTGACCCCTCCCGAAGTCAAAACTACGGATCTGTGGCAGGCAGTGCTGCCCTGGATCGGCTTGCAAGTGGCGGCCCTCATATTGTGTATTATCTTTCCGGGAATTATTACCTGGTTGCCAGAACAAATGTGGGGAAAATAAGGGGGTGACCCAACTGCCAGGTTTAAACGATTGCAGAAGACCCTAAAGGTTCGCGGGTCCAAAGGAAAAAATAAAAAATCTTTCATTTTCTTCTTCCTGATGGTCTAGGAAAGGAGTCATCATGATACACCAACCCAATTTTGAACGGTTGAAAAAAACTATGCGCCATGAGGAACCGGATCGCCTTCCTTTAATCGAGGCCCTGGTGGCCTACGAAATCCAGTCCCAGTTCCTGGGAAGGAAGGTGGAAGACTCCGACCTGAAATCTCAGGTCGAATTCTGGGTAAAGGCTGGGTATGATTCCATCCCGCTCACCGTGGGCATGATGAACCCGGGGGAGGTCACCAAGGAATCGAGTATTTATGGGGTCGTTCAAAAGACGCTGAGGAAAGAAGGAGATGAGGTCGTCCCCTGGAATATCGAGGAGAACGGGGTTATTACTGGACCTAAGGATTTTGACCGATTCCCCTGGGAGGGAGCAGCCAAGCTGGACTTCAGCAAGTTTTATCAAATCCAGCCCTTACTCCCCGAGGGGATGAAGATTCTGGCCTGTTCAGGGAAGATCTTCACTCTGACCTGGATGCTGATGGGCTTTCAAAATTTCTGCCTGAGCCTGTACCTGCAGCAGGAACTGGTTTCCAAGGTGTTCCAAAAAGTGGGCGAGATCCAGGTCCAGGGAGCTGGAGAGTTATCCAAGTTTGCCAATATCGGGGCCCTCTGGGTAGTGGATGATTTATCCTACGGGTCCGGCCCCATGATCGATCCTAAATTTTTCCGCAAGTATGTTTTCCCTTGGTACGATGAGTTGGCTTTAGTGGCGAAAAAACAAGGCTTCCTTTTCTTTTTCCATTCTGACGGCAATATCTGGCCTATTATGGACGATTTGATTGCCATCGGGTTTGATGCCATTCATCCCATCGATCCGACCAGCATGGATATCCGGGAAGTAAAAGAAAAAGCCGGGAAGAAATTGGGGATTATGGGAAATATTCACACCGATTTACTGGCCAGAGGGACTGCGGAAGAAGTTCGGGAAGTGACCAAGCAGACCATCCGAGACATTGCCCCTGGAGGGGGGTATGCATTGAGTTCCGGGAATTCTGTTCCCTCCTGGGCCCGGTTTGAAAATTACCAGGCCATGCGGGAAACCGCCTTAAAATTTGGAACCTATCCGATAAAAATATAGCCTTGTTCTCTCACTCAAATGGGAAGCATAAGGGATTGATCGCCCTCGAGAAGATTGCAATTGTCAGAAAAATAGTTTATGTACATGTCATAAGATAAGAGCGGCACTAAAATTCCCTTAAGGAGAAAGGAGGAAAACACGATGAGAAAAACCAGACGAGATTTTTTGAAGGCCGCGGCAGCCACCGCCTTAGGAGCAGGGGCGGTACTGGCAAATGGGAGGAGGGTTCATGCCCAAGCTAAAACATTTCGGTGGAGAATGGCGACAAGCTGGCCAACAGGTCAACCTCTGTACACAGATATGGCCAAAGTTCTCCCAGACGTGGTTAAAAAGATGAGTGGTGGACGGCTCGTAATTGATATGTTTCCGGCGGGGGCCATCGCCCCAGCTCTGGAGATCGTGGATGCAGTAAGAAGAGGGGTCTGTCAGATGGGCCATTCCTGGCCCGGATATGATATTGGCATCCATCCGGCATCCTGTATCATTGGCGGATTTGCGGGCAGCCCCAATTCCGAGGTCATGATCCACTGGATGTACCAGAGCGACGGATACAAACTCTGGCGGGACTTTCGCCGGGAAAAATTTAATGTCATCGCCTTTCCGGGGGGCCTGCGCCCGACCGAAGTTTTCGCCCACTCCCATAAACCCATCCGCAATTTAGAGGACTTAAAAGGGATCAAATTCCGGACGGTCGGTGCCTGGGCAGACATCCTTCCAAAGCTGGGAGCTTCGGTTGTTTCCCTTCCCGGTGGAGAGGTATTGCCAGCTCTGGAAAGAAAGGTGATTGATGCAACCGAATGGGCCACTCCTGGAGAGAATCTGCCCATGGGTTTACATGAAGTAGCTAAGTATGTCATCATCCCCGGGGTTCATCAGCCGAGCGCGCCTTTTGAGTACTTCATCAATCCCAAAGCCTGGGATGAACTCCCTGATGACCTGAAGGCCATCATTGAGGAAGCGGCCAAGATCACCACGCTCGAATCCTGGACTAAAATCGGTGTCCTGGACATCCCGGCCTTTGAAACATTTAAGAGGCGTGGCAATGTGATCATGGAACTTTCTCCCAAAGTCCAGAGTGAGGCCAAAAGGCTCGGTTATGAGTGGGCAGAACAACAGATCGCTAAAGCTAAGGACGATTGGTTTAAAAAGATTTGGACCTCCCAGAAGACATTTGCCCAGAGGTGGAAGAACGTGGAGCGGAACCGACTCCTCCATTATGAATAATTGGTTCCTTGTAGTCCCCTTTTTAAAAACGGCCTGGCATGTTCATCCAAAAATTGACATGCCGGGCCAACCTTTTGGTAAGAGAGGTTTGCAAAGCCATGGGTGGGTTGAATTTCATTCTAAAAAAGATCGACTCCATCAGTACTTGGTGCGGAAAACTGGTTGCCTGGATCGTCATCCCCAATATATTAGCCCTCGTCTATGAGTTTATTGCCAGATACATTCTCGGAAAACCTACCATCTGGTCTTACGAGGTTACCTATTTTTTATACGGATCTCATTTTTTACTCGGGGCAGCCTATACCCTCTCCATCAAATCGCATATCCGAATTGATATATTCTACCAGCATATTTCACGCCAGCGGAGCGCCATTATTGACCTGATGGGTTACCTGATTTTCTTTTTCCCGGTAATGATTGTCCTCATTTATGCCGGGGTAGAATTTACCCTCCAATCCTTTGAGATGAGTGAAAAATCCGGCTTAAGTCCCTGGAGACCCATTCTCTATCCTTTTAAAGCCGTTGTGGTGATCGGCATTTTCTTGTTGTTTCTCCAGGGAATTGCGGAATTCATCCGAAGTACATTCTTGGGCATTCGAGGAAAAGAATTATGAGTTCAGAATATTTTTCTCTTCTGATGTTCCCAGTGATGATCATCAGTGTTTTTGCGGGTTTTCCAGTCGCCTTCTGTTTGATGGGTATCGCTTTGATCTTCGGAATTTTTGGTTTCGGATCCAGCCTTCCCCCGATGTTGATCCGACGTGTCTACGGGATGGCCGACAACTATGTGCTTGCCGCCGTTCCCCTTTTTATCTTCATGGGAACTATGCTCGAGCGTTCAGGGGTAGCCAAAAGACTTTTTGAAGCCATCAGCATCTGGACCGGCCGTCTCAAAGGCGGGCTGGCGATTTCAACCATCTTAATGTGCACCATCATTGCCGCTTGCACCGGGATCATCGGAGCCTCCGAAGTTATGGTTGGGGTGATGGCTATCCCGGCCATGCTTAAGCGAAATTATAATCACCCCCTCATTTGTGGAACGATCTGTGCCGGAGGCGCCTTGGGCACCCTTATTCCACCGAGCGTTGTGACCGTTGTATACGGTCCGGCAGCAGGTTTATCCGTTGGCCGGCTCTTGATTTCCACCATCTTCCCTGGATTGCTCCTTTCAAGCATTTACATTATTTACATTGCCATAAGGTCCAATTTAAACCCGGCCTTTGCGCCTCCCATTCCCCCTGAGGAAACAAGGATCCCCCTCAAGGAAAAAGTTTTCATCACTGCGACGGGCATGGTTCCTTCCCTGGCCCTTATTTTTTCGGTCATGGGAAGTATCGTCCTCGGCTTGTCCCCTCCCACTGAGGCAGCAGCCCTGGGGGCCTTTGGCAGCATCCTTCTAACCATTGCCTATGGAAATTTTACCCTAAAAGCACTAAGGGAAACGGTTATCCAGACCCTGAGAATCACCAGCATGATGATGATTATCCTTGTCGGAGGCTCTACTTTTAGTGGTGTATTTTTGGGAATGGGCGGAGGGGAGGCTACAGAAAAGATATTAGCCGCCTTACATCTTAGCCCCTGGGGGGTATTGGTTTTTTTCCTTTTCATCATCTATATCGCCGGTTTCATTTTGGACTGGGCAAGCATCCTGCTTGTCTTTGTACCCATCTTTTCTCCCATTATTGATAAATTGGGCTTTAATCCCATCTGGTTCGGTACCCTTTTCATCATGACGATTCAAACTTCTTACCTGACTCCACCGATGGCACCGGCCATCTTCTATCTAAAAGGGATTGCCCCACCGGAAATCACCACCAATGAAATTTTTCGGGGCATTATTGCTTACATGTTGCTGCAGCTCGTTGGGGTTGCCATCGTAACCATATTCCCTCAAATTGTCCTTTGGTTGCCGGATAAGCTTATCCGCTGGTAACAAAATCTTAAGGAGAGACTACAATTATGACCCATAAAGATCGGATGCTCAAAGCGGCTCGGGGGGAATGGGCAGATCAGCTTCCCTGGGTGCCCCGGATCGACCTCTGGTATAACTCCAATTCCATGAGGGGAACCCTTCCTCCTCCATTCAAACAGAGTGCCGCCTTGGATGAGGTCGCGGATCATATTGGCGGAGGCTACCATAAGATCGTCCCTGAATTCTTAAACGTCCGCACCCCAGAGGATAATATTGACAGGGGGTTAGGCGTCTATCGTCTCTGGGGAATGGCCTACAGGCCGGAGCTGGTCGGAGTGGAAAGGGAGGTCAAGAAAGAAGGGGATTCTACCCATGTGACCTATCACACTCCCATGGGGTCGGTCTCATGCAAAATCCTTTATAACGAAGAGATGAAGAGGGCCGGAGTCTCCATCACCTGGATTTCAGAACATGTCATTAAAGAACCCAAAGACTATAAAATTTTGGGTTACATTTTTAAAAACATAAAGATCCTTCCGGATTGCGATAATTATCTGCAGTTTAAGAGAAAGGTCGGGGATAAGGGATTTGCAGCGGCCTTTGCCAACCTCTCAGCCAGCCCCATGCATCACATTATGAAAGAATTTCTTGATGCCACCAAGTTCTATCTGGAGATGTATGATCATCCGAAGGAGATGCGGCAGCTCTGTGAGGATATGGAGCCCTATTTCGATCAGATCTTCCGGGTCTTGGCAGATTCCCCGGCGGAAGTGATTTTTTCCGGGGCCAATTATGACGAAATGATCACCTATCCCCCGTTCTTCAAAGATCATATTATGCCCTATCTGCAGAAACTGGCCGACCTGCTTCATTCCAAAGGAAAACTCCTTCTCTGCCATTGCGATGGGGAGAACAAGGGGCTTTTAGACCTGATTGCCAACAGCGGGATGGACATCGCCGAGGCCATCTGTCCTCAGCCGATGACAAAGGTTACGATCCGGGAAGTAAAGAAGGCTCTCCAGGGGAAGGTTACAATTTTTGGTGGAGTTCCATCCGTGGCCCTTCTAAAAGAGAGTATGTCCGATAAGGAATTTGAGAAATTTATTAAGAATCTTTTTTCTGAGATCGCCCCGGGGGATCGATTCATTCTGGGCGTGAGCGACACCACCCCGCCGGATGCCAGGTTCGAAAGGTTGCTTCGGATTACTGAGATGGTTCGGGAATGGGGAAAATTGCCTATGAAAGGATAGAGGAGGAAAGAAAATGATTAACCAAGAAAAGTTTTACAAGGCTCTCTCAGGGGGAAGCATGGAAGAGGTGAAAAAGTTGACCCAGGGGGCTCTTGATCGTGGGGAGACGCCTGAGAGTGTCCTGAACCAAGGTTTGATCAAAGCCATGGATCAAATAGGGGTCAAGTTCAAAAACTGCGAGATTTACATCCCTGAAGTGCTCATCGCTGCCCGGGCCATGCATGCGGGTCTTGCGGTCCTGAAACCCATCCTGGTTAAATCCGCAGCCTCCACCACGGCCAAGATCGTCCTGGGTACCGTGAAAGGGGACCTTCACGACATCGGCAAGAATTTAGTGGGCATGATGTTGGAGGGAGGGGGGTTTGAGGTGGTGGACATCGGAATCGATGTACCGGCGGAGAAGTTCATTCAAGCGGCCAAAGAGCATGGAGCCAAGATGATCGGTATGTCCGCGTTGCTTACGACCACCATGATGCAGATGAAGGCAATCATTGAAATGGTCAAGGCGGCCGGATTGAGCAATAGAGTAAAGATTATCGTCGGGGGCGCACCGGTAACTCAAGAGTTTGCCAGACAGATTGGGGCAGATGGGTATGCTGCCGATGCTGCTTCGGCCGTGGGAAAAGTAAGAGAACTTTTAGGAATGGTCTGAGGAGTTCCTATGAAGCTGTTGATCGTCGGTGAAAAGATCAATGCCAGCCGGAAGGAGGTCAAGGAGGCCATCGAGCGTTCCGATGAAGACCTGATTCAGAAGATTGCCCGAGAGCAAGCTGAGGCCGGTGCTCATTACCTGGATGCTAACGCTGGCCTCTTTATGGAGCGGGAGCCGGATAAACTCTCCTGGGTGGTAGAGACAATTCAGAAAGGGGTTGACCGCCCCTGTTGCCTGGACAGCCCCAATCCCCGAGCCCTGGAAGCAGCCCTGAAAGTCCACCGGGGCCGGGCGCTCCTAAATTCTATCTCGCTGGAAAAGGAGCGATACCGTTCTATCTTGCCCCTGATCAAGCAATACGAAAGCAAAATTGTGGCTCTCTGTCTGAGCGAAGAGGGGATGCCCAAGAATGAAGAAGACCGTTTCCGCCTGACCTCCACCCTCATTGAACGGTTGACCGGGGAAGGAATTTTCCCCGACGATATCTATGTAGACCCACTGGTTCAACCGGTGGCCACTGACCATTCTCTCGGCCCGGTCATATTGGATTCTCTCGCCAGGATCAAGAAATCTTTCCCCGAAGTCCATGTCATTTGCGGCCTTTCGAACATCTCCTTTGGCCTTCCTCAGAGAAAATTACTCAACCAGGTTTTTTTCATCCTGGCTTTATCGAAGGGCCTGGACGCTGTGATCCTGGATCCTACCGATTCCCGGATGATGTCTTCCCTCAGAGCTGCTCAGCTACTACTCGGCCAAGATGAATTCTGCTCCGGATATTTGAAAGCTTTCCGCGAAGGCCTTTTGAATTCGTAAGCCGACCCCAACCGAAGTTCTCCTTTTAAATCAAATCTCACCCCGGTGCATTCCCCTTGCCAGGCCCTCCAAGTTGTGCTAAAAAACTTATAAGAGAAATTCCAAGCAGGAGGCACAGCGTGCAGGTTGCTGATCGGCTGCAGAAAATTCCGCCATATCTCTTTGTCACCCTGAGAAACAAAATCGCCAAGGCCCGGGCCGAGGGGGTGGACGTGATCAACCTTGGCGTTGGCGACCCTGTGGACCCCACTCCCCAGAGCGTCGTTGACGAGCTTTGCCGTCAGGCCCAGGACCCCGTTAACCACCAGTACCCCATCGACGAAGAGAAAGGCATGTTCGCCTTTCGTCAGGAAGTAGCCAGATGGTACCAGCGAAGGTATGGCGTGGATTTGAACCCGGCAGAGGAAGTCTTAGGGTTGATCGGCTCCAAAGAGGGCTGCCATCATTTCATCCTCGGGGTGGTCAACCCCGGGGACATTGTGCTGATGACAGACCCGGGATACCCGGCCTACCGGGCGAGCATCTACATGGCCGGCGCCGAACCCTACGCCATGCCCATCCTGGCGGAGAACGGTTATTTTCCGGACTTTTATCAAATCCCTTCCTCCATTCTCAAGCGTGCCAGAGCCATGTTCCTCAACTACCCGAATAACCCTACGGGTGCCTGCGCCACCCGGTCCTTTTTTAGGAGAGCTGTGGAGTTTGCCAAGGTCTACGAAATCGCCATCTGCCATGACAATCCTTACAGCGAGATCCTTTTCGACGGTCAGGAGCGCCTGAGCTTTCTCTCCGTGCCCGGCGGTAAAGAGGTGGGCATTGAACTCAACTCCCTTTCCAAGCCTTACAATATGACGGGGTGGCGCATCGGGATGGCCATGGGGAATAAGGAAATCTTAACCGCCCTGTCCAAGGTGAAAGAGAACACGGATTCGGGGATTTTTAACGCCATCCAGTATGCCGCCATCCAGGCCATGCGCCAGGAGGATGGGAATATTGAAAAGATGTTGGGGATCTATTATCAGCGCCGAAAATTGGTCCTGGAAACCTTCGAGAAGATCGGGCTGGGGTTCGCCCCCCAAAAAGGAACTTTCTACCTCTGGATGCCCGTGCCCAAAGGGACCACCTCCATTGACTTCACGACCACCCTCTTCGAGAAAGCTTCGGTGGTGGTGGCGGCAGGCACGGCTTACGGCAAGCATGGGGAGGGTTTCATCCGTGTTTCCTTGACGGTCCCAGATAAGCGGTTAGAAGAGGCCATGGATCGAATTCAGAAAGTTTTTAAGAGATGAAGGGATGTTGACTTACATCGGCATCGGGTCAAACCTGGGGAATGCGCTGGGCAACTGCCTCCGGGCCATCGAAGCCATAACTTCAGAAGGAAGAAATCGGCTGCTGAAATGCTCTCCCCTTTATCGCACGGAGCCGGTTGGCAAAGAAGACCAGGACTGGTTTGTCAACGGGGCGGCGGCGGTAGAGACCTCGTTGAAACCCCGAGAGCTCATGGATTTCCTGCTGAGCATAGAGAAGACGATGGGAAGGGAGCGGGGAGAGCGCTGGGGGCCCAGGGTCATTGATTTAGATATTCTTTTTTATGATGAAACGGTCATCAAAGAGGGCGATTTGCAGATTCCTCACCCCCGGCTCCATGAGCGAAGGTTTGTGCTCGTTCCCCTTCAGGACATCGCTCCCAATTTCTGCCACCCTTTGCTGGCCAAGACCATCTCTCAAATCCTTTCGGAGTTGAAGGACGGGAAAAAAGTCCTTCCTTACCCCGAGCCAGGGCAGAGACCGTGTCCCGTCTGATTCTCTACCTGATCATTCTGGCAGCCCTCTATTGGGTGGTCAAGCGCATCTTTTCCCCCGCGACAAAGAGACGAGCGGCGAACCCTGAAGAGGCCAGCGAGGAGATGGTCCAGGACCCCCACTGCCGATGTTATATTCCCAAAAGCCAATCCTACGCTATCTCCCTCAACGGGAAGAAAATCTTCTTTTGCAGCCAAGACTGCTGCCACAAGTATCTGGCTTCTAAATCCCTGCCGAAAGCCTAACGGGCAGGGAGACCAGCCGGCTCGCCCTCCCTCAGACCTTTACCGCTGGGGCTCGATAATCACCTTGATAGATTCCCGCCCTTCAGCCACCAGCCGGAAGCCCAAGCCTGTTTCTTCCAGGCTCAGGCGGTGGGTGATCATCTCTCGGACGCGCACCCGGCGAGCGCGAATCAGTTCTAAAGCCCTGGCATGGTCATCGGCGCTGCCGGCATAAGAGGAAGTCAGGGTAACCTCATTTCGCCAGAAAATATCGTTCAACGAAAGAGGCAGGGTGACCCCCTGTTCGGTGGGAGCAAAGAAAAGAACTGTGCCCCCGCGCTCCACGGACCGCAAGGCCTGCAGGATGGCAGAGGTGGCTCCCGTGGAGACGATGACAATGTCTGCCAGCCGGCCGCCGTTGATCTGACGCAGGCGGGCGGGCACATTTTCTTCCGCGTGGAAGGCGGCGTCAGCGCCGAATTCTCTCGCCGCTCTTAATCGATATTCGACGATGTCGGTAGCCACCACAGGACTCGCACCCAGGGCCCGGCCCAGGTGAACATGCAGCAGGCCGGCAATGCCGCTCCCCAGGACGAGGAGACTCATACCTGGTTGCAGACGGGCCAACTTCTGGGCTCGCAGAACACAGGCTAAGGGTTCGGTGAAAGTGGCCTCTTCATAGGAAACTTCCCCGGGAATGGGCCATACCCCCCGGTCCACGTTGATCGCTGGCAGACGGACATACTCGGCGAATCCCCCGGGGAAAAAATTTGTCCTCCGCAGCGTTTCGCAAACTGTCGCATGGCCACTCAGGCAGTAGTGGCAGGTATTACAGGGTACATGGTGGCAGGCGATGACTCGATCCCCTCTGAAGTATCGCTCCCCTCCTTCCCCCACCTCCACGACCTGACCAGCAATTTCATGGCCGAGCACCAGGGGAGCCTTGTGGATGCGGTACCACTCCATGACATCGCTGCCGCAGATGCCGCTGGCCTCGACGCGCAGCAACAGTTCGCCGGGGCCGATTTGCGGCGTGGGCATCTGCTCCACCCTCAAGTCCTGGTTGTTATAGTACCTGGCCACGCGCATTCTGGAGTCCCCTTGTGAATGTCCCCGCTACCCCTTAAATCCTTTAAGTTTTTAATATATCCGCCCAGCGGACTTTTGTCAATTTCTTGCATGGAGATCTCTGAAAAAGTCTCCCCTCCCCCACTTTCTTTGTTGCATATTAAAAGCCAATCGGTTATTTTATAAAAGGGGTTAGATGATTTGCCCGCTGTGCCGGGAAGAAGTTTCGCCAAAGGACAAAAGGGTGGGGGCATGAAATTTTTCATCGATACAGCAAACCTGCAAGAGATCCGCGCGGCCAAAGCAATGGGCGTGTTGGACGGAGTGACCACCAACCCTTCCTTGGTCGCCAAGGAAGGAAAGGATTTTTTTTCCCTCATCCGAGAGATCTGCACGCTCGTGGATGGACCAGTCAACGCGGAAGTGCTGGGAGAGGGTGAAAAGGACATGGTCCGGGAGGCCCAGGAGCTCAGCAAAATCCATCCCAACATTGTCGTCAAGATCCCCATGACTGTCGAGGGATTGAAGGCTGCCAGGGCCCTCAGGGAGGAGGAAATTCGCACCAATGTCACCTTAATTTTTTCTCCCCTTCAGGCCCTGTTGGCTGCCAAGGCGGGGGCAAATTTCGTCAGCCCTTTCATCGGGCGCCTGGACGATGTAGCCCACACCGGCATGGAGCTTGTGGAACAGATCGCTACCATCTTCGACAATTATGGCTACGATACAGAAGTGATCGTGGCCAGCGTGCGGCACCCCTTACACGTCCTGGAGGCAGCCCTGATCGGAGCGGACATTGTTACCATGCCTTTCAAGGTAATCGAGCAACTGGCCAAGCACCCGCTGACCGACGTCGGCCTGGCTCGTTTCTTGGAGGATTGGAAGAAGGGCTCGAGGGGAAAAAATAAAAAATGAACGGTCTTCTGAGAACCATCCAAAGAAATATCACCATCTTCCTCTTCCTCGGGGTGTTGGCCATAGGTTTCCCGTGTCCCTCCCTTTCTTTTGCGGACATTTACAAGTTTGTGGATGAAGAGGGAGTAATCCATTTCACCAACGTGCCCACAGACGGAAAGTATAAGCTGGTGCTGAAAGAGAAGCCTGGGCAGTTTAACCTGGGCCCGGATTTTGAGAAATACGACTCATTGATCTGGACAACCGCCGAGAAGTACAACCTGGACTATACCTTGGTCAAAGCCGTTATCAAGGCGGAGTCAAATTTTAATCATCTGGCAATTTCCAGAGTGGGGGCCAGAGGATTGATGCAGCTCATGCCGGGGACGGCCTACTCTTTGGGGGTGTACAATTCTTTCCACCCACAGGAGAACATCGAGGGAGGAGTTCGCTACCTGCGCTATCTTTTGAACCTTTTCAAAGGGAATCTGCCATTGGCTTTGGCGGCATATAATGCCGGGGAGAAAGCTGTGGCTCGGCACAACCGCATTCCTGCCTATCAGGAGACGCAGACCTATGTCCGCCGGGTGCTGCATTATTTCCAGAAATATAACGCCAAGGCGAAAAATTTAGATCCGTTTTCGCACTGAAATTCTATCCCTGCACCATGGAAAGAACCACAGAGGTGATCGCTCCAAAAGGGCATCGAACAAAAGTGTGGAATGCCCCTAACACGCTTTCCTTTATCCGCATGGCCGCCATTCCTTTTGTGGTGGGTTGTCTTTTCGATCCCGGCCCCTTCGCCAGCTTCCTGGCTGCCCTTTTTTTCAGCATCGCTTCCCTGACAGACCTCTTGGATGGATTCATCGCCCGCCAGCAAAGGAATGAAACGGCCATCGGCAAGCTGCTGGACCCATTGGCCGATAAGCTCCTGATCAACTCCGCTTTGATCATGCTCATTCCTTTGGATCGTATCCCCGCCTGGATGGTCGTCCTGGTCGTGGGACGGGAAGTGGCGGTCACAGGACTGAGGGGGGTGGCCTCTCTTGAAGGCCTGGTCATCGCCGCCAGCGCCTGGGGCAAGGCCAAGACGGTCTTCCAATCCATCGCTTTAATCGGACTTTTGCTGCATTATGAATATATGGGAGTGGATTTCCACCTCCTCGGCATGCTCCTCTTCTGGGTCGCCTTGGTGATCACTCTTTGGTCAGGGGTGGATTATTTTTATAATTTTTACCGGGGACGCCAGAGAAAGGTTATCAAGGGGGACTGAATTATTGCCGACGGGGGGCCCATATAAAGGCCCAAGCCTTTTGCTTGCCCCGCTTCCCTTTTCATTTTCGTTCAGGAATTCGGAAGGATTTGCCGGGAACAGGCGGGGAGACGCTGAGCGCAGGAAAATCGGCGGCATGAGCCTTTCTTCCATTCCTCCACTTTTTCTCCGCAGAATGAGAGCGGAAAAAACGTATTAACCTGTTGAAACGGCAGAAGTGAAGCTCCGGGCAATGCAAGAACAGCCGCCTTTTTTGCCAAGCGAAGCGCCTCCCCGCCTGGGGACGCAAGTGATTGCCAGGCCCGGGTGAAGAGAGACAAGCCAAGCTTTTTATCCTTGACAAAGAAGAACCCATTTTTTAAGATAGAATTCCAGAGAGATTGAGCGGGAATAACTCAGCGGTAGAGTGCAACCTTGCCAAGGTTGAAGTCGCGGGTTCAAATCCCGTTTCCCGCTCCAAAGAGAAGGCGGCATAGCCAAGAGGTAAGGCAGCGGTCTGCAAAACCGCGATTCCCCGGTTCAAATCCGGGTGCCGCCTCCAGAAAATCCCTAAAACCTAATTCTTTTTGCCCCGTTTGAAGAGAATGCGGGAGATGGTTTTCTCCCATTGGGTGTAGCGGTGGTTTAAGTGCCAGATCAGCCAGCCCAATGAAGACCCAAGGAGGAACCCGATTATCAAAGAAGAGGTAAGCCCATCCATTTTAGAATTTCTACTTTTGAGACAAAGAGTTTTGATGGACTGGCGATGGCCCTTCCCCTCTCCTGTGGAGCATGGAAGGCCATTTTCAGGACAGAGACATGCAATTTTTACACAGGGGAACTTATGGAGTCTCCGCGGTTTCGTCGCCCTCTGCAACATCAACCCTTTTGAGGTCCATCCTTTTTAAAAAGCCTTCATTCCTTTGTTTGGTCCGAACCACGTCTCGCAGGAGCTTTTTCATAGTGGGTTCGGGGAAAAGGGCGTCGAGGTCCTGCTTGACTTTAGGATAGAGCTTGTTCAAGCTTATGGCCTTCTCGGTCGGAAAGGTCTGGTCAGCAGAAGAAGGCTCTGCTTTTTCGATTTGTTGAGGTTTCTCCTCAGTCTGCATTTCCATTTCCTGCTTAATTTTAGAGGATCCTTTTTTATTATTTAAATTATCACAGAAGCATCCCTTTTCCAAGGGAAAAATGTTGCCGAAAGAATTCCCTTGAAAAATAGGCAAGCGAAAAATATAATATATTAATTTAGACTGGCCTGCCTGGGTGGCGGAATAGGTAGACGCAAGGGACTTAAAATCCCTTGGAGCTTTGCTCCGTACCGGTTCGATTCCGGTCCCAGGCACCAACGAAATCAATCACTTCCGCCGCTGGCCTCTTTTTTCTGGAGGCCATTTTTTTACCAACTGTAACTAAAATGTAACTGTTTTGGGATTCCAGGTAAGCCTCCTGCTCAGGTGAGATTAAGAATTTCTTCAATATATTTTTTAAGTTCAAGATTTTTGTTCCCTGGCATAGTCTTTACGGCGCATCCGGCTTACTTCCTCAACCCACAGTTAGCCAGAATTGAGTATGGTGTCCCCGGAATTCCGATACGGTTTCATTCTCGCAGATGTTCGGTTAATCTAAGAAGGGAAAGTGGATCGACCCGCGCCCCATTGATTCTGACCCCCCAATGGAGGTGGGGTCGTGTAGATCTTCCCGTGGACCCCACCCGACCAAGCATGGTTCCCGCGCTAACTCTACCCCCCTCACTCGCCAGGGCTTCTGAGAGATGTAAATACATTGAGTATATGCCCCACCCGTGGTCGAGAATGACCGATTTGCCGGAGAAGAAGAACTGGTCAACCAGGACAACAACCCCGCTATTACAGGCCAATACGGGGGTCCCCTCCTCTGCCCTCAGGTCAACACCTGTATGTGGACTTCTAAGCTGGCCATTAATAATACGGCGCAGTCCAAAGACCGCAGTGAGTTCTCCCGGCACTGGAGGGAGAAAAGCGCCGCTCCAGAGTCTTTCATCCCGGAAGCCCTGGAACAAGGCCTTCAGCCGCCTTTCCTCTTTATTCACCCGTTCAAGGGTTTCCGGATCCAAATCCACCATGGAGGAGGGTAGCGAGAGTGTCTGGGTCCTGAAATCGACCTTCTCCACCTTTAACAATAGGGCGCTCGAATAGGCCCTCCTGCTCCCATCTATCGCGACGACCTTGATTTCGTACGTGGCAGGCCGGGTGTTCAGGTCAATCCCAAGCAGGCCCTCGTAGGTTCCACTGTGCGCCCCGAAGGCCATGGGGAATCTTTCTCCCCGAAACTCCCCATAGATGGACTTAAGCGATGCTGGTCCAGAGGCTCTTATAAAGCATACATCCCCCTGCTTGACCACCCTCGGGAGATACTCAACACGGAGAGTATTTTCAGCGTAGGCAGCTTTTCCCGCCGATACAAGGAGAACTGTGATAAAAAAAAGAAGCTGAAAGTGCCGTCTCACCCGATGGGCCTCCCGAATCTCTTAGAATAAAAATTCTATGCCGAAAAATGCAGTTCTATGCCTTAAATCACCTAATTTTTTTCAACAATAATTCAAAAATTCAACCACTTACTTTGGTCCGACCCCACTCGCCCGCTTGATACAATAACCGAAGCTCCTCATTTTCCATATTTTTGCACCTCCTTCCTTAAAACAAAAACCCCCGTCTCCTTTGAAGATACGGGGGTCTGATCATTCTTCAAACCATATAACCACTCTCTTGAGGATTATCGATAGGAAGCTAAATTCTACTTTAAGATTTAAAAAATCAAAATCCAGAATCTAACGATCTCAGAAAAAGGAACCTCGGGGTGGATCCATGTGGCCGCCCTCATTATGGGCAACCACGCCGGGTTGCCTCTACAATAGAGGCGAGACCGTCCCTGAGGGTCAGAATCTATACGATATGGCCAATGCCCTGACCTGGGCATCTATTACTGGATGGATGGCAACTGCATCTTCTTTTTCTTTATGCAGGACAATGATAGCCTTGGCTGTAAAAAATCCGACCGCCGAACCGAAGAAGACGTCGGAAGCCCAGTGATCATTGTCATGGATCCTCGAGAGCGCCGTTAATGTGGCAATCCCGTAGGCACAAGGGGGAATCCAGGCATTATCGTGGTATTTAGAAGCGATGGTCGTCCCAATGGCGAAAGCGGACGATGACTGCCAGGAAGGGAAAGACTGGTAAGAGCTAGAAAAACTTGGGCCATCCCATTTGTCGTACTGGTTCCCCTCGCTGGGTCTGTAGCGATGGGCCGTGAATTTTATGGTTTCCGTGAATACACCCGAGATTAGAAAACTTTCCAAGCCCAGCAGGGCGGCCGTGCGGGCTTTTTTATCTTCCAATGAATATCCATAAAGATAGAATGCCCCCAAAGTCGGAGTCAGCAGATTAACCAGCCCGTTACCAAAGGGCATCGTAAACCTGGCTACGTTGTCGGTGGTGTTGTTCCGCGTCTTCTGCGCCCAATCCCGAATGTCCTGATCATAGGCATACAACCCGATGGTTACCCCAGCCACTACCGAGGCCTTCAGCCAGTCTGATTTTTCCCAACGGGATGGTGAGGTGAGGATATATTTCGTATCTGCAAAATATCCCTCCAGATAATCCTTGTTTAACTCCACTTGATCCGTTCCTTCTTTTTCTTCCGGGGATTTCTGCTCAGGCTTACCTGCAAGCGACGGGGCAAAAGATGCATTGACAAAGTTGGAGGTGATTAAATCCCCATTGTTTGGCCTCGAGACTCCTTGTTTCTCAGCCCACCCTTTATCCATGTAGGCCGAGCCGTATAGTTTCTGCCCATCTTCATCGAGGATCTTCGGCGCCCCCGAAGGGGTGAACGGCAGGTGCTGGGCATCGATGATCGAAACGCTGGCCACGCCATGCGAGAAGGCCGGGCCGAAAGTCAGGAGAATGAACCACAGCAAGGAAAACGACAAGACCGGTTTTTTCATTGCTTCTCCTCCTTTCAGGGAATAGAAGCGGTTAATCTGCCCGAAAAGACTGTCACATCTCTAGATGTTTTCAAGGATACAGGTCCATCCCCTTTTTCATAATATTGAAGGACTCCATGGATTCCAAAAACCTGACCTCTTTTCCTCGGCTATCTACCACTGCTGTGTTGATTTGCCTTTAATCTCATGATCACCTTTAGATTAGAAGGGGTCAGTCCAGGAATTCATGAATTTTCCCCAAGGGCATATTCTCCCGTTCCAGTCAATATCTTATCTTCACTGATTTTTATTACCCTCGCCGCTTTCGTTATCCTTGATACCTACCCAAATCCACCCATCCAACTGATTACCTTTAGGAGCATCCACTGTCTTTTTCCTTTAACCACCTCCCCAACGCCTGTTTCCCCTTTTCCCTGGAGCCATATCTTAGCATCAAATGTGTTCCCAAATGAAATGATTCGAAAAATAATTCCTTATTTCCTGGACTGACCCCTTTTCTACATTGATGTTGTGCCCGGATATGTCAATTGTCCGGGTAACTCCCGGGGTGACACCGTGTTTTACCATTTTAAATGCCATGAAAGTGCACCTCATATGCACCCATAAATTTTACAAGATCAGTGAGGGATCTTTAAAGATGCTTCCTTTTGCACATCTTTACTAAGGGATAAGGGCCTCTTCATATATATCCATATTGATGCAATTAGCGCCAAACCAATTAAATCTTTGAAAAAACCGGGCCATAGCATAATACCCGCAGCCAGAAAAAAGACCATCCTTATCCATACGCTGACACGGCCAAATAAGCCAAATCCCAAGGCAACGGCACTCACGATTGATAAAAAGGCAGTCCAAATGATCTCCGCTAGGCTACCTTCTAAAAGTATAGCTGGTCTGTAGACAAACAACAATGGCATGATAGGGAGAAACACAGCGAATTTTAATGAGGTGAAACCTGTAAGGAATGGATCTGCTTTCGCGATAGCCGCACCTGCATACGCCACAACGCAAACCGGTGGCGTCAAGCCGGAAAGCTGGGTCAGCCAGAACACCACAAAATGGGAAATTAGAAGAGGCACGCCGAGCCGATCCAGCGCCGGCACCACCAGGATGGCCATCATGATGTACGAGGCGGTGGTGGGAACCCCCATCCCGAGAACAAAAGCCGCAGCCGCAGCCAGCGCCAGAACCCCTATCAGGCTATCCCCGGAAAAGGAGAGGATAATGTGAGGGAATCGAATCATCAGGCCGCTGAGGGTGACGATGGCGATGATAATACCTACCGTTCCGGCCAGAGAGTTGACGCCCACCATGTCCAGGGTGCTTCGGCCTAAGGCCTGATATATCTTTCCTGGTGTGAGGCGAGTCTCGCGCCTGATCCAGCTTATGGGCAGGCAGCAGATAATCGACCAGACCGCAGCGTAGTTTGGAGAATAGCCCTGGATCAGGAGATAAATGAGAAGGATCAGAGGGATAAAGTAGAAAAAGCCTCTTTTCAATAACCGGAGGGGGTCCTCTAACTCCTCCTTCGGCAACCCTTTCAGGCCGTGCTTAACGGCCTCGAAATGGACCATGGCGAAAACGCTGATAAAATATATAATTGCCGGGAGAAAAGCTACCATAATGATCGATAAATAAGAAATTCCTATGAATTCCACCATGAGAAAAGCTCCAGCCCCCATTACGGGCGGGAGGAACTGACCACCTGTAGATGCGGCAGGTTCGATAGCTCCGGCTACGTGGGGTCTGTAACCCGTCTTAATCATCAGAGGGATGGTGAATGTGCCCGTGGCCATCGTATTGGCCACCGCGCTTCCCGAAATAGAGCCAAAGAGGGCGCTGGCCACCACCGCCACCTTGGCAGGCCCACCGGTGTAACGACCAGCCAGGGAGTACGGCAGGTCGATCATGTACTTGCCAACTCCGGAGAATTCCAGAAACTTACCAAAAATCACGAAGGGAAAGACATATCGGGCATAGACATTGACCACTATACCCAAAATACCATCTAAGGTTGCCCAGAGGAATCCCATGACCCGCAGGAGGCTGAATCCCCGGTGGGCCAGAAGCCCCGGGAAGTGGGGAGCAAAATGCTCCAGGCTGTATATAAGCGCAAGGATGCCCAGTGCTGGCAGGACCGGCCCCATGACGCGGCGGGTATACTCCAGCGATAACACAACGGCAATCAGCCCCATGATTAAGTCTGCCCTATTGAACGCCCCCATCCGGTACGCCATCTTTGGAAATTCAAGCATAAAGTAGCTGACAGTGATCAGACAGAGAATGATGAGGAGATAGTCAATGAAAGATGGTCGATCCTTCGGCGAATTCTTTCTCGCAGGGAATAGAATGAACCCCAGGATCATGGTGACCCCGAAGAAAACGCCCCGGAAGTGCTGCGGGTCAGCGCTCCCTATCGAGTACCAGTAGATAAAGAGAGCAGCCGTGGCTGCGGCGATACATTGCGCCAGCTGATTATACGGGGAGCGCAGCCGACGCTTCTCGGTTATCATCAGCTTCTCGACGATGAAATCCTTGACCTTCTCCCCGATCATGAAAATCTCCCCCGATCTTATGAGGTTAATCCTGAGCCAAGAAACTGAAAATGGGGCGCTGGGACGCGATCACCCTATCTCCCAGGGCCCCTGCCTGCTCCCCTCTCTCGCATCACGGTCGCAATTCTGAGGGAATCTTAAGCCCCTTCTCCTCCCAGAAGCGCACCGCGCCAGGATGCAGGGGGATGGTAAAGCCAGCCAGAGCATCCTGGATGGTTGTCTCCTTGGCTGAGGCATGGACGGCGATGGCATACTTCATCCCCGCTTCGCTGAAGAACGCCTTGAGGATCAGGTAGGCGATTTGGGGGTCGAGATCTTTGTGGGCAATGATGTAGCAGCCTGTATCCCATGTGGGCACCGGCCGCTCCTGGCCCTGATAGGTCTTTGCGGGAATCTCTCTGGGGGCATAGTAGGGGAATGCCTTGTAGAAACCGCTCTTCTCCGCCGGCTCATGGAGGTTCAGCAAGACCATCTCCTTGGAATGGGTTGCCGCAGTATCGACGATGGCAGCGGTGGGAATCCCGGTGTGCCAGTTATACGCATCGAGGCGGCCGTCCTTCAAGGCTTCAGATGCCTCTAACGCAGGCAGGTAGACAGCTTTCAGCCCATCCCACAGCTTGAGGTGGCGCAGAAATTTCTCTCCCGAGATGGCCGACCCTGACCCCGCGGTTCCCATACTGATTCTCTTTCCCTTCAGGTCCCCGACGGTTTTGATTCGGGTTTTTTTCAGGGTCACAATATGCGCCACATTGCCGTAAGTCCGAAAGAGTCCCCGCAGGTCCTTGTAGACCGTGCCTTTATACTCATCGAGGCCTCTAAAAGCATTATAGATTGTTGAGCCGTGAGCAATGCCGATGTGGGATTCTTTCCGGCCGATCAGATGGGCATTCTCTGTGGAGCCGCCCGTGGCCTCAATGGAAACGGTCAATCCCTCAATCGCTTCTGTGGCGTAAACAGCAAGCCCGCTGACGTAAGGGAGGAAAGTTCCACCTATTGGACCTGAAGCGGCCGTGATGAAGGTTTTCGCAACGCTGCCGACTTTTTCAACCTTCACAGGTTTCTTAATTTCGGGGGCCTTTTTTCGTTGTTGGGCATGCAGGGGACCACTCAAAACCCAGACCCCCAAAATGGCGAAGGCCAGAGATAAACATTTTAAACTCCTCCTCATCATTTTCCACCTCCTAAATTTTTATTTGGCTCCTGATGCCGAGTTTACTATTTTTGTATCACCTCCTCCTCTCGTTTTACTACTTGAGACTATTCATGATAATTAAATTTTGGCTTTGTTCGAAAGTTACGTGATATTTTACATACGCTGATAATGTTGTCAACAAAAAACGGGAGGCGGTGGTTCCCATCGGGGTTATTACCTCACGTCTCAATGGCCCTTTCAAGAGGAGGGGAAAACCGTAATTCTCCCCTCCCCCGAATTGTGCCCAAACTGTGCCCGTCAGGCTTTCTTTTGACCTGACTCTACCTGACTCCACCTGGGGTGCCCCCTTCACTTTTTATTTTCTATTGAAAAATCTAACGGATTTACGAAACCGGGCGGGGAGGCGCTGAGTGCTGGCCAAACGGCGGGATGAGCCTTACTCCTACCTGTCCCCTTTCCTGCCGCAGAGGAAAAGCGCAAAAAAGAACCCCAGCCTGCCTCAGCGGTCGAAGTTAAGCTCCAGGCCATGGAAGGACAGCCGCCTTTTTGGCCAAAGGAAGCGCCTCCTCGCCCGGACCCAGCGCCGGATGATCCTCCCGGGTTCGGGGGTTCAGGGTGCTTTGCTTGGCATCATGAGGCGTTGGTCGTTCCCTGGATGGGGGCGGGAAAAGACCCCCCGCCTCATTCTGCGGCGGCCCGGCTGGACCCTATGAGAGAGGTTTCCTCCCGCCCGATGCTGCCCGCGCTCATCGCCCCGAACCCCCGGACCACGAGTAAGGATTCTTTAAAAGTGAAGGGGGACAAGACTCCACCCGACATTGACAATTTGTTTAAATGCGATTACCTTATGATTTTATAAGGAAATTTGAAGGGTTGAAGGATGGGTGGAAAAGGCTTGGGGAGGGGCCCATCTTCACCCCAACCCTTCCAATCTGCTTTTGCCATGCACGCAAAGAGTTTGATTAATCTTGACAATTTTGACAAAATTTATTATTTTTTTAAAAATGTGTGGATACTTAGGAAGGAAATATAGCCAGCCGCCAAAAAATACTTTGGGGGGCTGTCAAACTTAAAGCATGAGATTTCTGAAAAATCTATCCACCCCCGCGCTCTTTCTGGGCCCTTTTTTGTCCTTGTTTTTTGCGCCTTTGGCCCATTCAGCCCTCCCCGATTTTAAGAGGCACCCCGAGGCTTCCCCAGTTCAAGCTCCTTCGAACATCCTTTACCTTGGTGATCAAGAGCCGAGCTATGCGTTTCTGGTAGATAAATCCGAACAGCGCCTGTACGTTTACCGGCAGGAGGCCGAGGGTCAGAAGCTGATTAAAACCTTCGTCTGTTCGACAGGGGAAAATTCCCTGGGGAAAAAAAGACGGGGGGACAAGCGAACCCCGGAGGGGGTGTATTTCTTTACCCGGGTGATGGAAAGCAAAAATCTGCCTTCCATCTATGGGATTCGGGCTTTTCCCATGGACTACCCAAATTTTCTTGACCAGATCAATTACCATAAAGGGGATGGGATCTGGCTCCATGGGACCAATAAACCCCTGGCCCCGTACAGCACCAATGGATGCATCGTCCTGGAAAACAGCGAGGTGGTTGAACTCTCTCAGTACGTCCGTTTGAGGCGCACGCCGATCATCATCGTGGAGAAAATCCCCTACACATCCCCCAAAGAGCTGAACGGGGAGAGGGACCGCGTTCGCAGTCTCCTTTTGGAATGGAAACGATCCTGGGAGAAGAAGCAGCTCGACCGCTACATGTCATTCTACTCCCACAATTTTCGTTCCAAAGGGATGGACTGGAATGGTTGGCGGCGCTATAAAGAGCGCTTGAACCAGCAGTACAGAAACATCCAGATCACGATCGACCCCCCCATCATCCTCAAGCATAACCAAAATACAGTGGCCAAATTTTTCCAGAGCTATCAGTCCGACCGTTTTTTCAGCGAGGGGACTAAGCGACTTTACTTCGCCACTGAGGGGGGCGATTTAAAAATTATCGGAGAGGAGTGGGAAGTGCACCGCGGCGGCGAGGCCCCGCCGCCGATCTCCGAGGCCGTTCTGGCCGCTTTCCTGACGCCAAAGACCCCTATTCCTGAAGCAGGAGCCGCATCTTCTCCCTCTCCTTCCCCCGCCTCTTTGAAGGCCAAGCGAGAAAAGCCCGAAGGCGACCTCTCCCAAGAGGTCCCCAAGATCCAAGCATTTCTGGCAACCTGGAAACGATCCTGGGAGACGAAAGACCTGAACCAGTACATGGATTGCTATTCGAAAGACTTCCGCGCCCAGGGGAAAAAATGGGAGCAATGGAGACAGTATAAAAAACATCTGAATGCCCGCTACCGTCAGATTCAGGTTTCTCTTGAAGACGTGAAAATACAAAGAAAGGATGGTCAGACCCTGGTTTCTTTCCGCCAGATTTACCGCTCCGATGGGCTTAAAAGCATTGGGCAAAAAAATCTGACCCTGCGGGAGGAAAAAAAATCCTGGAAGATCATCCGGGAAAGCTTCAGCCGATTCAAGGGAGAGGACAGGGGTGGTTGAGAAGGGCCAAATCACTCCTCTGACCCTTCATGTCCCTGAAGGGGGAAACCTGAGTCCCTGCTCTTGATTGTCCTTGAATAGGCGTTATTCTCCATTCCCTCCCCCCTGCCCAAAAAGGGCTTGAGCATTGGGCAGATTTGTTATACCATGCTTCTAAAATCTGCTGATGCTCTTTGGGGAAATTGATTTCAGAAAAAATGTAAAGGGGCGGGCCATGAAACGGATCACCCGAGAAGAGGCTAAGGTCTATGTATTCAACCGCAGTCTCCCAGTAAAATTGCAAGTTGCGCCAGGAGAAAAATTCGGTGAATCCCGTGGCCGGCCCGATATACATAGAAAGCGTTCGCAAAGGCGATCTACTCGCGGTAAAAATTGAAGATATCGTAGTGGCTGGTGACCAGAGTTTTACCTTCACATGCCGCCGCGGGCCGCTTGACGACACTCTTAAATGGTCGCAGGCTGCTGCAGGTGATTCAGAGCAGCGATCAAACCGAAATGTTGATTGAATCTGTTCACATCGTTGCTGCCCCGGAAGATAACCCACCATTCCCGGTAGAGGCGGTGACTGCCGAAGAGGATACTTTTCTCGTCCTGAGCGCCGATCCCGAGGTCCGTGAGCCCAAAGAAGATCCGCAGCGACTGATGGCCGAGGCGTTTGAAACATGCCCTGCCGCACTCGGCAGCGTGATCGTAAAAGGCAAGGACCCCCTTCGGTTGTTAGCAATTATTCATGATCTTAACCAGGAGCCATCCTGGAAGGAGGAATGGGTTGCAGGTGCTCTCGACGGCATCTTCCGAGAGGCCGAGAGTCGAAAGCTCCGATCGATCGCCCTCCCCTTGCTCGGAACCTTACATGGTTCTTTGGAGAAACAACGCTTCGTTGTCTTATTACGGAAGGCCATGGAGCGACACCCACCCAGCCATCTTACGCACGTGTGGCTGGTCGTGCCTGTTGGAATTAGCGGCGAGATCCTCGAGATGCTCGAATCTGAGTTAAAAAAATGAGAAGGAGAACTTTTCGCCTGAAATGGTTGAAAATGGGTAGTACCAACTTGGAAAATTTGGCGTACCATTCGATGGGCTCGCGGGTCCGGGAACCCGGGACGCTTCGCTGGGCATCATGAGGCATTTCTTCTTTCATGGAGGGGGCGGGCAAGAGCTCCCCGCCTCCTTTGACGGAGACAAAGCCGAATCTTTTGGCCAGGTTTTTCCCGCCGATGCTGCCGGCGCTCACCGTCCCGGATTCCCGGACCACGGGAAAACTGAGAGGGAAATGAGCAAAAGTTGGTCCAAATCCCCAGCTAGGAATAGGAATATGACGCCAATTTTTGCAACCAAGCACTAGGTTGGGGAAATCGATTACAACTTTTCCTTTAATCTCCTATAATCAGCCCATGTAAATCCCTCCCACTGGCAAGGGAGAATTGAGTTATTGTGGAATAAGGGCTCGTTTTCAATGTCGAACGATGACATTCTCTTGGCTTTCTCAAACAAGGGGGTATGGGGAATGGGAGAATACTCCGCCAGAACCGGCTTTGCACCCGTCTCCCTTACAAAAGCAATACTCTCCTCCACTTCCTCAACTCTTTGACCCGGCAACCCCGCCAGGATGTAAACTCCAAGCTCTTCCCCCGAGTATCCTGCTCTCTTTAAATTCTTAACAGCCCTGCTGAATTCCTGATTGTCCACCTTCCCCCCGGTCTCGATCTGGCTCGCCTCATCCGATGTCTCTAAACCCAGACGGATGGTTCTGAACCCTCCACGGAAGAGAAGGTCTGCCACCCCTTCGTCGATTTCTTTCACATGGAGGCCATTGGGGGTGTGAAAGTTACATTGAATGGCTTTCCGGATTCCTTCCTGCAAAATTGGAATGATATGCCCGCGGGAGTCGGTGAGCAGGGCATCATCGTAGAAGGCAAAATCCCGGACTCCGAATTCATCCCGCCAATGGACAATCTCTTCGACCACCTTCTCGGGTGGCCTGGCCTCGACTCCTTTCGCCAGCTTGGAAGCTGCGCAATATGTGCAGGAGAAAGGGCAGCCGCACCGGGTGAGGAGGCAGACATATTCCAGCGGGGAATAGAAATCGAAAGCCGGATAGGGCCAGAAGGCAAAGTCTTCATCGCCCAGAGGATCTGGCCTCCCCAGATATTCCGATATGATCCCCATTTTTTCTCCATCCCAGGGCCCGGGAAGTACCCGGTCCGCGCCAGAATATTTTTCGGCATGGGCGGAACAAAGCGTAGCATAAACCCCTCCCAGAAGAATGGGGACCCCCGGGAGGTTCTGCCGCAGGAACCCGATCGTCTCCAATAGGCCAGGATACCAGTAGGTCATCGAGGAAGTGGCCAGGATGAGATCTGGCCGCGGGAGCGAGGAAATAAATTTTTTTAAGACGTCTGGCGGAATTCCGTAACGACTATATTGGCGAGGAATATCCCGCAGGGCATCCGGCTTCGGGATCCTTTCTTTATAAAAATGTCCCCGGCCGAAATTCCGCCGCTTGGGCGGCTTCAGGGCTGCCAGGAATTTTGAGGCCGGGGCATTGAAATTCAAGCCATCCAGTAGAAAAACTGCATATCCCTTTGATCGCAGGATGCTCCCTAAATATAGGAGCCCAAGGGGCTTCATCCAAAAATCATAAGCCGCAAAGTCATGGATCCAGGGATTCACCAAAAGAATAGAATTCTTTTTCAAAGAAGGGATCATGGCGGGGAAATTAGAAGAGCTTCATCTGCTTCACTTCTTCTCCGGCGGGCTCTTTTTCTCTTTCGGCGGCAGAGAAAATCTGAATCTTGCCGAAAACCCCGTCGTAACCCGGCGTGATCTTCAGACGTCCTTCGCGAACCCGCAAAATTCCCTCCAGGATGAGCGGGGGGGTAAAGGAGGACAGTTCCTCCGGGGATAGTTCCAAAAGGATGTCGAACTCGGATCCTCCCCGTTCCACCAGGCGCAGGTACTCTTTCTCCACGGAGGTGGAGTTCGCTCCCACTCTTAGAACATCGGCGATAATTTCATCTAAAGGGACCATGTGCAGGGCTGGGATGGCCTTGGCCGGGACTGCTCCTTCCGGACGGTCCGCTAACTCCTCGACGCGATTCATCACCCCCACAGTCAGGCGCTTCCCGCAGACCGGGCAGAGGGCATTGTGTTTTTTCGTCTCCTGCGGAGAAAAGAGAATATTGCAGTTCCGGTGGCCATCGAAATGGTATTTCCCCTCTTCAGGGAAAAACTCAATGGTAAACAGGATTTTTCTGGGGTCTTTCTTCCGGATGGCTTGGGTGATCGCTGGATAACTGAGCTCGCAATCAAAGATGTTGGCCTCGCGCCCGATTTTTCCCGGTGAGTGGGCGTCGGAATTGGAGATCAGGGTGATATCGTCCAGGGCCGAGAGCCGCCAGTTCATCTCCGGGTCCGAGGAGAGGCCGGTCTCGATGGAATATATATGCTTCGATTCTTCTGCAAAACATTCTGGAATGGAGTCAAACCCCGAATTTGCTCCAAAGATCGAAAACCAGGGCGTCCAAGCATGGGCAGGAATGAGCAGACAATCAGGAGAAATATCCAGGACCATCTTCAATAGATCTTTCGCCGAAAATCCGAAGATCGGCCGGCCATCGGAGCCAAGCCTGCCTAATTTACCCAATTGGGAGTTAATCCGTTCCACGACTTCAAAGGAGGGAGCAAAGATCAGCGTGTGAACCCTCCTTCCTCTTCCCCCCTGAGTGAACATGTTGCTCACTTCCGCCGTCAGCATAAAATGCGTCCCCTGGGGGTCCTCTTTCAAAACGAAGAGTCCATTTCCCAAGGAACGCAGCTTGGACTTCAGGTCGAGGAAATAGAGGGGGTGGGTGAAATCGCCGGTTCCCAGGAGCTTGACCCCTTTGCGCTTGGCCCATAAAGCCAGAGTTTCCACTTCCATGTCGCGGCTCGTCGCCCGGCTGTATTTGGAATGGAGGTGAAGGTCGGCGATGAATTTCATCCCGGTTTTCCACCCTGCAGGGTCCAGCGATCTCGATTGCCCCGGCGATAAGAAAGCTTTCTAATGGCCCTCACTTCTCTGGCGATAGCTTTCGCGCACTCTCAGCGATCTTGGCCACGAACTGAGCGCAACGGCTGTGTAGCTTCATCTCCTGAAATTTCTGCCGGTCGGCCGGGTCTAAGAGATTAAGCTGGATGAGCTCCTTACATTGGATGCTTGCGAAGGACTTCTCAAAATCCCTCAGCATCTCCTGGACCTTCGCGTAAGTCTTCTCTCTACTTTCTTTCTCCTCCGCCTTTGTCCGACCGTAGCAGAAACCCAGAGCCATCGCTCCTCCTACGACCGCCCCGCAGACCGTTCCCCATCGGGACACCCCTCCCCCGAAGGGCGTGGCCATTTTCATCGCCTGGACTTTATCAAAATTCAGATCCTCCCCGAGGATCGTAATCACTGACTCCGCTCAATTCAACCCGCTATCCAAGAGATCTAATCCTTTCTTTTCCAGGTCTGTTTTCGCTTGCATATGCCTCCCTCTTTTTAAAAAAAATTTACCGCCCCTAAATGCGATTGCTATTATAGCGCCCCGGGCCTCCTCTGTCATCTGCCAAATTTGTGGCTTCCAGAATTCTCACAGGTCCGGGGAGGAGGGCCATGAAAAAAGAGGAGGCTCAAAAACCGAAAGACTGTAAGCATCAGCCACCCTTCACTTTTAAATTTCCCCTTTTGTCTGGCTGGGGTGCAAGGGTGGAGGGCAAGGGACACGCCCTTGCACCCCGGCCTGGCAATCCCTTCCAGGGACCAGGCGGGGAGGCGCTTCGCTTGGCAAAAAAGCGGCTGTTCTTCCATGGCTGGGAGCTTCACTTCTGCCGTTTTAGAAGGTCAATATCCCTTTTTTGGCTCTCATTCTGCGGAGGAAAAGTGGGGGTGGGAGAGCAAGGTTTATCCCACCTTTTGCCTGTGCTCAGCGCCTCCCCGCCTGGTCCCGGCATATCACTCCGACTTCATGAACGAAAATGAAAAGTGAAAAAGGGCAAGGCATCAGGTTCTCTTGACAAATATACAGTGGTAGTGTATATTTTAAAAAAAAATAAGGGGTCCAAGAGCCGAGGATCTTAAAAATCCCTTTTGCAACAATAATATTCTATAAAGGGAAAGAATATGGATGACGGGAGGTACACCATCGGGGAGTTCGCCAGGCAGATGGCGCTGAGTCCCAGGACGGTCGATTTTTATACCCGCCAAGGGTTGCTTCATCCTGATCAGCCTGGCCATGGGTATCGGCATTACACCGAAGAAGATCGCCGCCGCGTAGCCCTGATTAAACAGCTCCAGGCGCGCAAATTCTCGCTGCAAGAGATTCGCCGGATTTTGGATTCCGATGACCATCAGAAGACACCATCGGCTGTGCAAGCCATGGAGCACGTGGCCCTGGAGCTGGATCGGCTTCGAGGGTTCGTTCAGGGAACCCGCGCCTTGCCCTCAGCCGCAAATCAACCGGCGATGCGGGCCATGGCGACTGAAGCCCTGCAAAAGGCAACAGCCTTGAGCTCATTGTTGGTGTCCCTACTACAAGATATGCCGCTTCTATAGCTGGTCTTACAAAAAAGGAGGAAAAAGAAAATGTCAGGCAATACCTTTAAAACTTTTCTTTTACTGGCTGGCCTCACGGCCCTCTTGTTACTCATCGGTCAGGCCCTGGGGGGGCGGTCCGGTTTCTACTTCGCCCTCTTCATGGCTTTGATCATGAACTTCGTGGGCTACTGGTTCAGCGATAAGATCGCTCTGGCTATGAGTGGGGCGCAGGAAGTCTCTGTCAGCGAGGCTCCCGAACTTCACCAGACTGTGGAGAAATTGGCTGTTCAGGCTGGCCTTCCCAAGCCCAGGGTCTACATCATTCCCCAGGACACCCCCAACGCCTTTGCTACCGGGCGAAACCCCGAACATGCCGCCGTTGCTGTGACCCAGGGAATCTTGCGTATCCTCAGACCCGCAGAGTTAGAGGGCGTCCTGGCTCACGAGTTGGCGCACATCCGCAACCGGGATATTCTAATCAGCAGCGTAGCCGCGGTCATTGCCGGGGCCATCAGCTATCTGGCCACCATGGCTCAGTGGGGAGCATTCCTGGGAATGGGCCGGGGCGATGATGAGGAAGGGGGAGGGGGAGGAAACCTGATCGCTGTTTTGCTCATGGCCATCATCGCTCCAATTGCCGCCATGCTCATCCAGATGGCCATCTCCCGCAGCCGAGAATACCAGGCTGATGCCACCGGGGCCAGGATCATCGGCGCCGGCCGCCCGCTGGCCAACGCCCTCCTCAAACTGGAGGAGGCCAACCAGCGTTTGCCCATGCAGGTAAACCCGGCGCAGGCCCAGATGTACATCGTCAACCCTCTCTCGGCTGAAGGACTCACGCGGCTCTTCAGCACTCACCCGCCAATCCAGGAGCGGGTGACTCGATTGCTGGCCATGGAGCCACAGGATCTTCACTAACAGAATACAGGAAACAGGAGTCAGCGGCTCTTCTCTAAGGCTCTCTCGAGATCTGCGATAATCTCCGATGCTTCCTCGACGCCTACAGATAGACGCACCAGGCGATCACTGATCCCCACCTTCGCTCGCTCCTCTCCGGTCAAGGCTCTATGGGAGCTCATGGCCGGGTAAAGGGTTAAACTGTAAACATCCCCCAGCGTGGTCGCCGGGAGGATGAGCTCCAAAGCTTCCATGAATCGGAAGACTTCCTTTTTCCCGCCATCCTTGATCTCGAAAGAAATCATCCCCCCAAAGCATCCCTGGGGAAAGAGTCTCTTGGCCAGTTCGTGCTGGGGATGGCCCAAAAGACCGGGGTAGTTCACCCGGGCAATGCGCGGATGATTTTCCAGCCACTGGGCTACTTCTATGGCATTCAGGCAATGCTGGCGCATGCGCAGGGGAAGAGTCTTCAACCCCCGGAGCGTCAACCATGCTTCCGTGGGGCCAAGGATGCCGCCGGTCATCTTGATGAGCTCGTGGAGGGTTGATCGATTCTCCCTGGATGTCACCACTGCTCCCCCCAGGACATCTCCATGTCCTCCGATATATTTTGTCGTCGAGTGAATGCAAAAGTCCACCCCATGTTTGATCGGCTGAAACAGGAAGGGAGTGGCAAAGGTATTGTCTACGATGACCTTCACCCCGCTCCGGTGAGCCAGTTCGCAGATCGCCGGGATGTCGGCAACTTTCATCAAGGGGTTGGAGATCGTTTCCAGAATCATAGCTGCAGGCCTGGTTTCGAAGAGGGCCTTCTGAAGTTCGTTCATATCAGCCACGTCCACAAATCGTACCCGCACACCCAACTGGGGGAGCAAGCGGGCGCAAATCGCGTAGGTGGCCCCGTAGACATCGTAGGCAGCCACCAGCGAGGTCCCGGCCTTGACCCCGGCAGCCAAGAGGCTACCATGCACAGCCGCCATTCCTGAACTGAATGTCAAGGCTGCCTCTCCTTCCTCTAAGGTGGCCAGGGCTTCTTCCAATGCTGTGTTGGTTGGGTTCCCATATCGGGCATAAACGTATCCCTCCCGCTCGTTGCCAAATATCCCATCCAGGTCTCCCAGGTCTTCATACAGAAACCCCACTGTATTATAGATGGGGGTTGAGACCGGCTGGAAATCTGGTTTTGGTCCTCGCTCCCCCGCATGAACCGCACGGGTAAAAATGCTCTTACCTTTAGCCATCCACGCACCTCCTCCCTTTAATGGCTTCCGCCAACTCCATCCCCATCCTCTTTTCCTGAAATAACGCAATGTTCGCCGTAGATTCTAAGTCCTACCCCATATCTGATCCCGTCTCTGCGCCCTCTGTGGTCTCTGCGGTTAATGGATTTACAGAATGGCGAGTTTCTGGCGCAGCTCTTCTGCCTGATGGACGATCCCTTCAATGATATCTTTCATGGGCCTGACCTTCTCCACCAGTCCAACCCCCTGCCCGCAAGAAATAACTCCCGCTTGCAGGTTTCCTTCCTGGAACATTCTCTGGGCTTTATCTCCGCCAGCCGCTTTGATAATCTCTGGCAATCCGGCTTGTTGTTTTTCCAGTTCGGCCACCTTTTTGGCAGCCTCGTTGATCCATACGCGGTGAGAATTCTGGATGGAACGCATCACCACCATTGTGTCTAACTCTGTGGCGTTGATCAAAACCTGTTTCAATTTTGGATGAATCGGACATTCTTCGGCAACCAGGAAGGGGGTACCCATGATAACGCCTTGAGCCCCCAGGGCCAGGAGGGCTAAAAATCCCCGGCCGTCCGCTACTCCGCCGCCGCCGATCACCGGGACTTTCAGGGCATCCACGACCCGGGGCACTAGGCAGAGGGTGGTAATATCCAGAGTTCCCGTGGCTCCGCCATTTTCATATCCCACCACGGTCACTGCATCGGCCCCGATGGACTGGGCCTTCAGAGCATAGCGCACCCCCACGCACTTATGAACCAGGGTGACGCCATGATTCTTTAAATCCCCGGCGAACTCCTCCGGAGCCTTATGGCCCGAAGTCTCGACGATCTTGATCCCTTCATCGAATATGACTTCCAGGTACTCCCGGTTGTCGATGGGCCGCATGGCCGGGAATAAATTCAGATTGACAGCGAACGGCTTGTCGGTCATCCCTTTGAGCTTTTTCACTTCCCGGCGAAACTCTTCTTTCGTCGGGAAGATGGCCGAAGCCATGACGCCGAGAGCGCCGGAATTAGAAGCAGCCGCCACCATCTCCGCCCGGGAAAGGTGCATCATGGTTCCGACCACGATGGGATACTTGGTGCCAAACAGTTCTGTAATCTTTGTCTTAAACATTCTTTTCCTCCTTTCGCTCTGCAAAAATTATTCTTTTCTAAATGAACCTAAAATTTCATCGCAGACTTTCAGGCAGACGCTGCAAGCCAGCCCGGCCTGCCGGTATGTTCGGCAAGCAAATTTGTTCATGGAATAAGCTTCCCCCTTCCCGGGAACTTGCAGGGCCTGGGATGGACATTGCCGGATGCAAGCGTCGCAATCGATACAGTAATCTTTGGGCATCGATGGAGAGGCCTGCAAAGGAGCTTCGGTCAGCAAGCAGGCCAACCTCACCCGGGGGCCGTACTCCGGAGTGATCAGCAAGCTATGCCGGCCGATCTTTCCCATCCCGGCCAGCTGGGCCGCATGCTTGTAAGAGAAGAGGGCCGTTAAAAATCTCTGGTCGGTCGGACATCCCGCTGCCGGCAGGGGCAGAGATCGATACCCTTCCTTCCGGAAGAGGCCAGTTAAATCATAAACGGCCTTGGTTAATCGCCCATTGAGATAATCGCCATGGGGCCCAAGAAGCTCGCCGGCCTCGGCTTCTCCGGCTCCCTTGGACGGTCCCAGTAAGGCCACGACCTCTTTGTAAATCTCCTTGCCGAGGACCGCCACAGATTTTACCCCGGGCAAAAGAGAAGTGGCCCGATCTCTCAGTTCCTTTGAGGTAGTTGTCTCTAAGGAAGCTACTCCCAGCAGTTCCACATTCAGCTTGCTCTTCATCTCTTCCATGAAATGTCGGTTAAATTTTTCCATTTTTCATCACCCTCCTCAACTCCCTAAAAATTTTTTGCTTTTCTTTACGGGGAAACTTATCATCCTCAGCGGGGAAGGGATACTTTTTCTGGAAAATTACCAATCCATTCGACCTTGGCCGGATTCCGGGCTACCAACCTCAAGAACTCGACATCCGGATACCCTACGGTGAAGGCCACATGCCCCTGATGGTCAGCGGGAATTCTAAGAGTCTCCCTCAATTTTCCCGAGTTCTCTATCGCGAAGATCAGGAAACCAATAAAGCAGGTCCCCAAATGCATAGTTTCGGCCATCAAGACCATTTGCATAGCCGAAAGACCTGCGTCCACTTCCGGGTTTATCGATATGCCCTTCTTCGTGTGGATCAGGATCAAAGCCGGGGCATGATGGAAGAGCTGGTCCACCCCTTCTTCCCATTTCCTGGCAATCCGCTCCCAAACCGGGGGATAGTATTGCCTGGTGATGTATTTCTCAGGCAAAGGCTCTTTCAGCCGACGATGGCGGTCCAGGGCCTCTTTTACCAGCTTCCCTTCTTCCTTGAGGCTCTGAATCGTCAAGGTGCACACCCGGTCCAACACTTCCCTCCCGTTCACCACCACGTACTCACAACCCTGCCGATTTCCCCCTGTGGGGGCAAAAAGGCCCGCCTCCAAGATCATTTTCAATTTTTCTCTTTCCACAGGTTTTTTCTTGTAGAGTCTCAGGCTGCGGCGCCGCCTGAGGAAGCGGAGGAAAGCGGATGGGTCGGGAAGCTCATTTTTCTTCGGTGCAGGTTCAAATTCTTCTTCGTTCAGGTTGGAAAACCTCGGGGCATCGGCTGGACAAACAGCCTTGCAGTGGCCGCAGAAGATGCATAAGTTTGGGTCAGTGACCACTATCTTCTTCTCTCTTTCCTCCAGGATCCTGCGGACACAGATTGGTACGCAGAGGCCACATAGAGTGCATTGACTCTCATCGATCGAGATCATGGGGACTCCTTTCATTAAAAATTCCACCGATTCCCATATTGCTTTCTCCCTTCTTTAAGAATGGCTGTTAGGATGACTTCAACCCCACATGGCCAAGGGCCTCCGTCATCCAGCGGCGGATGTGCCAGGCAATTTCTTCCCCTGCATCTTCCTGGAGGAAATGGCCAGCCCCCTTGATGATGAGAGGTGGCGCGACGTTCTGAAAGATCCTCCGCAAGCTCGCCTCCCATGGGCCAGTGATCGGATCCCTGTCTGACCATGGTAGGAGTACCGGCAGGTTCAGGGTTTTCAGCTTTTCAATCGCCAGGCGATTATCGTAGGCACCGGGGTGGTCCGGGCGCAGCGGAACGAGCCGCGGAAAGAGCAGGGCTGCCGTCTGGAATTCCGGGGATGGGAAAGGAGCCCCGTAAGCAGCCGCTTCGGCGCCAGTGAGGGTGCGGCCAAAGACCGCCTGCCGCATCATCGTCGGCAAGTCGAACTCCCGCACTTGCTGGGAAAAACGTCGCCAGCGCATGAACGCCTCGCCAGGGGCTTTACGGCCATCTCCAATCCCCGTATTCATCGCTACCAGACGCAAGAAGCGTTGCGGCATCCGGGCGAGCACTCGCAGACCGATTGCCCCGCCCCAATCCTGGCAAACAAGCGTAATGCGCTGCAGGTCCAGCTCCGTAATAAACTTACCCATCCATCGGACATGCGATTTGTAGCTGTAGGCGTTATCAGCAACCGGTTTATCAGACCGCCCGAAACCAATCAAGTCCGGAACGA
>Ga0315280_10001045_pt1 | contig 49398 bp, 54 predicted proteins | sample YL17G06_40_MG_FD_203697 | JGI IMG/M metagenome (GOLD analysis project Ga0315280, IMG submission 203697) | Sediment microbial communities from Yellowstone Lake, YNP, Wyoming, USA - YL17G06_40 | ecosystem: Environmental > Aquatic > Freshwater > Lake > Sediment | place: USA: Wyoming | collected... | reverse complement strand
CTGTTCTATCCCCCAACATCTGTCAGTCTGTTTAGGTCTTTGAAGTATATGTCTGCTGGATAGAGATAACCGATTCCCTGATGGGGTCTCTCATAGTTCCAGTATTTGATGAATTCTTGATGGGTCTTGAACATCCAAGCTTCATACTCGTAGGCTTTATGGAAAGCTTCTATCTTGCCTATGGTTGAGGGTCTTCGTATGCTTGCCATGATGTGTGTTATGCCGTTTCCAGTGCAGAACTCTGTGAAGGCTGATAGGTCTCCGCGGGCTGGATGGAACTGTGTTCCCTGGTCAGTCAGTATCTGGTCTGGTTTGCCGTACTGGTGGATGCAGTCTTCCAGCAGGTGGATGGCGTGTTCGCCTGTTGGGTTGTGGTGGATCTCGCTGCCTGGGACGAATCGGCTGTGATCGTCCAGGAAGCTTATCATCCATTCATCCTTGCTTGTGAGTTTGAAGTCTGCCTGCCATAGGTTGTTGCTGTATAACCGCTCGAATCTACGCTTGCCCCATACTTTTCTAGGGGTCTCGATTGGATTGTTTAATCCAGCTTCGATGAGTATTCGGTGGATGGTGTTGTGGCCAACCGCATGTATGCCTTCGCCTCCATAGTTCTTAAGGAACCCTTCAATCTTGCATGGGCCCCAACATTTCTCCTTTCGAAGCTTGAGTATGAGATCCGCCGTCTCCTGTGGTGTCTTCCAGAAATTATGAGGCTTTCTGGACTTGATGGTGAGGCCCTCCCACCCTTGTTTCCTGTAGAGGCTCCACCAGCGATAGACGGTCCTCTCATCGATTCGTAGTGCTGCGGCGATATCGATGCCCTTCCAGCCTTCAAGCTTTCTGTGAATGATCCATCTCCTTCTCCTCAGAATGCTATCCATTCTCCCACACGTTCCACCTATTCTCGATACCAAACTCTTTTTATCACTGACACATGTGGGGGGATAGCTCAGAAGGGGGCCCACCCCAATAAAACCCCCCTATATTGAAGGGCCACAAGGAACCCTAGTGCCAAGACTGATAAGGCCCCCGTAACCTTGAAACTCAAACATATGTGAGCGTCATGGGCCCGGTCAAAGCCTTCTGCCCCGGTGGAATCACAAGCTTCTTCGAGCCCTACAGAATGAGAAGACTGGGGCAGATTCCAGAGAACCTTCGAGCGGCAGCTCGAGGTGGAGGCTTCACTATCGAGAAAGGAACAACGACCTGCGTATCGGCAAGAAGGGCGAGAAAGAACAGGATAGAAGTCTACATCGACAATGAGCCTACACGCAACGCCTACACGACGGAGACCGTTGCGAAGCTGCTGCTCAGACAGACCGACCGGAGGTTCGCTTTGAAGATTGAACATGAGGTCGAAGTCCCGATAGGGGCTGGATACGGAGCGAGCGCCACTGGCGCGTTATCAGCAGCCTTAGCCATAAATGAATTGCTGACTCTTGGGTTGACCTTCGACGAATTAGGTTTCTTTGCCCATGCAGCGGACATAAAGTGCAGAACAGGACTGGGAACAGTGGGACCTCTACTGGTTGGAGGTTGCGTCATACAGAAGGAAGGTGGACCTCCCGGCCTCTGCCGGATCGACCGTATACCAATCAAACCATCCTACATGATCATCTCAGGAAGCTACGGCCCGATATCGACACGCAAGATCCTAGACTCCAAGACCATCATCAAGAAGATCGGCCAAGAAGGAAGAAGAACTATGCATCTGATTCTCAAGAAACCGAATCTGAGGAACTTTCTCCAACAGTCTGAAGACTTTGCCTTCAGAGTCGGCTTCATGACCGAGAGAGTAGAGAGACTCATTGAGGCTGCGAGAAGGGCTGGTTCAGTGGGAGCAACACAGAACATGCTGGGAGAGGCTTTCCACGCAGTGGTTGAGGAGGATCTAGCGGAAGAGGTTCTTGTCGCATTGAGAGACTTGATTCCGGACGGAAGGCTATTCTCCACAAGGATCGACTTTGAAGGCGCTAGGTTACTCTAGAGCCGCGACCGTAGGAGTCAGGTTCAAACATATCTTGATTCTCTCCTAGAACCGGACCGGTTATTATAGGGCTGAACGACATATTCAGACGGAAAGAAATTGGGTTTGACTAGGCCGGCGGCGGCTGCAGTCCTTCTGCTTGCCCTCGCCTTCGCGTTCAACTTCCCTGAAGCTGAGTGTCAGGGAGGGGCTGTCAGGGGGAGGGTCTATGCTAGAGATTACTTGGGAGACTATGTGCCGGTCGGTTTCGCAACGATCATAGTGAGAAGCGAATTCTTTGAGACCTACACAAGAACAGACACCGACGGCTACTACATCATCTATCTCCCTGCCGGAACCTACAACATGACCGCGGTATTCTCAACAGTCACGCTAGACTATGTCAAATCGAACACGGTTACGGTATGGCAAGGCTCGGATACTACAATCAACTTCTATCTGGGGACGGTGATCACATCTAGGCTCCAACAAGTCTCGGTAGCGATAAGTGTTGATGGAGTCCCATCTCGATACTCCGTCGACTTAAAGGTCGATGATTCTTCAGCCGGCCCGATCCCGGGAGGAGGAACAGTAAAAGTAGAGGTCGACTGGAGGGTGGGCCACACCTTCTCCGTTCAGCCATATGTATATGGCTCGAAGGGTGAGAGGTTCCATTGTTCAGCAGACTCATGGTACCTTGAAGAGTTCAGTCACCCAACACAGGAGGCAAAGGTAGCCAACACCTTCCACTACACAACACAGTACCTCCTGTCTGTATCAACTCCTCATGGAGACGCTGCCAAGAATTCAGGATGGTACGACAAAGATTCATCGGTCTCACTCCACACCCCAGAGGTGGGCGACATCTCCGAAGGGGAGAGAGACATCTTCGACGGGTGGGCCATCACTGGATTCGAGAGCAAAGACCCTGACGTGAGCGTCATGCTGGATTCGCCAGTAGATGCGAAGGCCGAGTATCATAGGGAGTATTACCTCCAAGTCAGATCTGAATACGGCAACCCCTCGGGTAGCGGCTGGCATATAGAAGGCTCAACCGTAACTGTACAGGTGGAAAGGAACCTATCCTTGGAAGGTCTCTTGGGAGCCTTGGGCGGGAGAAGAGTCTTCGTTGGTTGGTCGGGCGGAGTCTCTTCAAACAACAATATTGTCGATGTAAATATAGACTCTCCAAAGACACTAGTCGCAGACTGGCGAGAAGACTACTCAATACTACATGTAATCATCATCGCTTTAACAGTCACAGTGATAGTGGCCGTATTTGCGAAGAGCCGTAGAAGTCAGGATCGATAATTGTGAGGGGATGGCGGACACAAATTCTCTTGAATTGTTACTCGAAAAGACAGAAAAGTCTCTACAAGTTCTTCGCCGTGACTGTCCTCACATCTTGACGACTGAAAATTTGAATTGACTTATCATGATTGATGGTGGCCGGGTGGGTTTTAGACCCATTAGGGTTTAGAACCTGCTCTTTTTTCATGGAAACCCCCATTCCAGACTCATCTCTTCTGGATAATGTGTTTTCGTGGCTTAAATTCTTCTTGTTGTGTGTTTCATGGTTCAGCTATTCCATCTCTGAGGATCGGTCTAGTCTTCAAGTTCTCTGGCTCGTGTCTCAATGAACTCTTTAACTTTCTCTTCACCATATTTGCGTTCTTCCTGCTGTTTCTTAAGGTGTTCCTTGACCTTGTTGATGAGTTCTTTCATGTCCAGTACTGGTTTGACTATGTAGCCGTCTGCTCCCTTGTTGACGGCTTCGATAGCGTTCTCCAGTGAAGGATATCCTGTTATGATTATCTTTCTCATCTTCGGTGTGGTCTCCCTCATCATGGTTAACAGTTTTGTTCCTTCCATGTCTGGGAGGCGAATATCGACTAAGGCCAGATTGTAGATGTTGATGTTTGATTTCTCAATTGCTTCTTCACCGTTCTCAGCCGTCTCAACAGTATAGCCCTCCTTCTCAAGGATCTCCTTGAAGGTTTTCTTGACTGTCTGGTCGTCCTCCACAACCAGGATACGTTGCTTCTCCATCCTTTAACTCACCTCCGTCTTTCTCTGTTGTAGTGGTAGGTTGACTGTGAAGGTGGAGCCTTCACCGACTTTGCTCTCCACTGATATTGTGCCTCCATGAGCTTCCACCAGCCGCTTACATACGGCCAACCCTAATCCTTGCCCCTTAGCTTTAGTGGTGAAGAATGGGCTGAACAGTTTGTCCAGGTTCTCTTCAGGTATTCCGGTTCCTGTGTCCTGGAAGCTTATCGATTCCTCTTCACCCTTCTTTGATATTTTGATCGTCAGTTGGCCTCCCTTAGGCATAGATTGGAGGGCGTTTAGTATCAGGTTGGTGAAGAGCCGCTTCATCAGGTCAGGGTCAACCATCAGTTTCTTCAATTCCTCCTCAACATCTACGGAAACCTTGACGGTTTCAGGAACAGTCACCGTGGAGAGTGTATCGTTGATGAGTTGAGGTATGCTGATTTCAGCAGGTTGAGGCTGCAAGGGTCTAGAGTAATCATGCAAGTCTGTAACAATCTTGTTCATGTACCTCACTTGCTCCTCTATCATTTTGAACATCTCGACTGCACCGAATCTCTCCCCAAGCTTTCTGGAAGGCAACGGCAGCTTCTCATACCCACTTTTGGCCAAGTAGATTGTGCTGGCTATGGACTGTAACGGGTTGCGTAGATCGTGACCTATCATGGCAGCAGTCTCGCCGATAGCAGCCAACCTCTCAGCCTTCCTCAGCTTCTCCTCCATCCGATAATGCTCGAAGGCCCTAGTTATGACTTCAGCTACTGTTCTTAGTAGTTTAACGTCCTCATCCCTCCATTGTCTAACCTTCTTTACATCGTCGAAGCCCATGAACCCGAATAGTCTTTCTTCAGAATACATAGGGACAACCAAGAGTGAGACTATGTCTTGAGCCTCCAGTATCTTCTTTTCAGCCTCAGCCTCTGGAGGAAGCTTCTTTACTTCGGGGATGATTATATTCTCATTGTTTCTCAGCTTCTCCGTCCACCAAGGAAACATCTTCGACTCAAGATTCTGCAGATTCTGTATTTGAGGTTCAACCCCTTCGCTACACCACTCGAAAGTATTGCTGGCAAACCTCTCGCCATCATGAGACTCAAAGATGTAGACTCGGTCAACACCAATATGTTGGCCAAGCTCCGCTACAGAAGAATTGATCTTATCTTCAAAGCCAAGGGGACTAACGAACTTCGAGGAAATATTTGCTAGAAGTCTCTCTAAAGCAACCCTGTGTTCAAGCTCTCCAGTCCTCTCCTCAACCAACTCCTCCAAATGTTCAGAATAACGCTTAAGCTCCTGCTCCATCCGTTTTCGTTCAGTGATATCCCTCATAATGCCGACAATATTCGTCACGTTGCCTTCAGCATCCTTCAGCGGGGCTTTCTTGGTATGATACACATGTGCGGTACCATGCGCATCGGTGACTGTTTGTTCAGGAATATCGAGGATTATACCTTTCTCAATGAGTTCCGTGTCCTGTCTATTGTAGCGGTCAACCTCTTCTGGAGGAAAGAGCTCACTGTCAATCTTGCCGATAATCTCCTCCTTCGGCCGTTTGGAGAACTCGCAGTAAGCCTGATTCACCAGTACATGAGTTGAGTCAGGGGTTTTTATGAAGACAGGGTCTGGAATATTGTGAATAATCGCCTCTAGAGACTGCTTGGACCTTCTCAACTCATCCTCCATTCTCTTGCGTTCGGTGATGTCTCGAATGATGGTTTGATATCCAAGAATGCTTCCGTCGTCTGCACGGAGCGATGTTGAAGTTACCAGACAGTCCATTTCTCTCCCGTCTTTCCTGCATCTCTTCACCTCATAGTCCTTGACAGATCCTTCCCGCTCTATCTCTTGCTGGAGCTTCTCTCGGTCCTCAGGATTTGCATATGTGTCTCTGACGTCTAGTTTAAGCAGCTCTTCTTTGGTGTAGCCGAAGAGGTCTGCGTAAGCCTGATTAACATCTAGGAATTTGCCTTCACGGGTAACGATGCTGATGGCGTCTCTTGATTCTTCGAAGAGGGTTCGATATCTCTTCTCGCTCTCCCGTAGCTTCTCTTCAGCTTGTTTTTCTTCTGTAACGTCTCTGCCGACGGTTATGATCCCTTTCTTACCCTCAGCGGTTCTAATTGGTCTGGCTCGGACCTGAGAGATTCTTCCAGTCGCTTCCCCCAGACGTGTGTCATCGAAGTAATCCTTTCCTTTCTCTATTATTTCGTGTACTTCGCAGGGTATACCCGTATGATAGCATGGAGTATCACGGTCTCTCACAACCTTATAGCACTTCTGTCCAACTGCCTCCCCATAGAGTTTCTTTGCACTCTCGTTTAGGAATCGGAGGTTGTAGTCTTCATCCATAACCATGACGTAGTCTGACATATTCTCGAGAATGTTGCTGAAGAAGAATGAGAGGTATTCATACTTCGCTTTTGACTCTCTTAGTTCTTCTTCCATCTTCTTGTGTTCTGTGGTTTCTCTGAAGACAGCCAGGACTGCTGGCTTTCCTCCGTATTCAATCTCTGTTGCATTTACCTCACCCCATCTCTTCTCACCGTCTCTTGTAAGCAATTCAAGTTCGTATGGTGCTGGAGGTGTACCAATAATTCGTCTTGACAAATTTTTTACTGCAACAGGTTCGCTTTCCAGAGTCAAAATACCTGTCTTAAGGAAATTCTTTCCAATCAGCTCTTCCCTTTTGAAACCAGTCAGTTTCAACGATCCGTCATTAACAGCTAGGATTTTTCCCTTCGTATCAACAATGACCGTTGGGTCTGGTATGATGTTAAACAGGGCTTGGAAGCTCTTGCTCGGTTCCTTCAGCTTTCCCTTCGTCCTCTTCCTTCCTGAGTAGACTTTTTTACCCGGACCCTTTCTCTTCAATATCCACTCTCCCTCAGTTCCTTTATGTAATCGGGTAACCTGTAACCTTCCTTCTCAATAAAATCCAGTCCAAGCTTGGAAAACAGGCCCTTAAGAATCAACCTCTCAACAATAATGGAGCTTGACCCGAGAAGCTTCCGCAGAACATCTGAGAAGACCTCTACGTTCCAGGCTTGGTTTCCAGGCTCCAGTGAACTCTTCTCCCCCACCTTTCGAAGAATAAGGCTAGCCACCTCGCCGCTGAAGACACGACCCAAGATGTCTTCCACCGTCTCCTCAAGCAACCTGTCAAGACGCTGACCTCCAGAATCATGCGGCGAAGCCTCTTCAGAAGTTATCTCTTCATCCTCCACATGTAGATCGCATGTCTGCGCTAATTAGTTTTTTTGCTGAAGAGCTAAATCGATCAGTGATGGGGGTGTAATCGTCTCCTCTGCAAGGCCTGGTTTTGTCGCACATATGCCCGAAGACAACACAGGTCTTTCCCCTCTCAGAGTAATGGCAGACAATCCCTGCATAGAAGGGTGAAGGCGGTTTGAGCGGCATGTAAACAGTTGATACAGTCAATAGAACTGTTACCGCTGCTAAGACAGCTGCCATCTGCCTCCAATCAGTGTTTCTCATCATTCAGCTTATTTTCAGCGGTGAGAACCAATAGAGAGCATTCATTCATCATATGTGAATTTATTCGATTGACGCAAGTCTTAACTCCTCAGTTGCATAATGAATATTTTCTGGGGCATTTGTATCCGTGACTGAAAGGGTTTCCTCTGGCGTTGAAGGTTTAGACGCTGTTATTGAAGGTGGTTTTCCGAGAGGCAGCTCAATCCTTCTGGCTGGTAATCCTGGCACGGGTAAGACGGTCTTCTCAGCACAGTTTCTGGTTAAGGGTGCTGAGTCTAGTGAACTTGGCGTTTACATATCCTTCGCTGAGGACAAAAGTCTGTTTATCAGGAATGTTTCAAAGCATTTGGATTGCGATCTTGAACGTCTTGAGGATGAAGGCAAAGTCAGGATTCTAGATTTGGTGGCTGTTAAGGAGGCTGGCGTCTCTGAGTCTTTAGATGTGATCTTGAGTGAGGTTGAATCTGTCAAGGCTAAGCGTTTGGTCATAGACTCTTTCACAGCTATGGCTCAAGCCTTCAAGGAGCCTATAGATGTCAGAGTGGTTGTCCACGCTATACTAGGAAAGATAACCCGGCAGATGGGCTGCACAACCGTCATGATAGAAGAGGTTCCTGTAGGCGAATCCAAGATAGGTCTGGGCCTAGAGGAGTTTGTTGCAGACTGCGTAATCGTCTTGCGGATGAAGGAGCTGGACAACCGTCTACTTAGAGAGCTTGAGATTCAAAAGCTCAGGGGAACAGAGCTGATGAGGAGGAGGCTCCTCTTCACTCTTCAAGGCGGCTTCAAGGCTTTACCACTCTTCAAACCTAAAACTATTGAGAAACCTAAAAGATTCCAGCCTATTCCAGACCCCCTTGGCATGTACTCGACAGGCATACCAGACTTGGATTCCATATTGGGTGGAGGATATCCTAAAGGAAGCTGTGACTTGCTCGAGGTAGATTCTGAGATTCCATTTGAAGCCTACGTACAAATCATACGATGTGTTGAGCTTAACTTCTTGGCCAATGGAAATGCGTTCATAACTTTTCCTCTGATCGGACTAACAGCCGACAAGATCAAGTCTTTCCTGACACCTCACATTGACGAGGAGACATTCAATGAGAATGCTAGAGTAGCCCAGCTGGGTGCACCAGCCGACAGGCCCTACGCACTAGGCGTTAGCGAAAAAAGCGTAGAGGAAGCATATGACCAACTCTGTAAAGAGGTTGAAAGGCTCAAGGCACGCAGGGATAGGCCTATTTTCTCACTGATAGACCTGGTTACTATCGAATATGTCTACGGCAGGGAGGCTGAACTGAAGGTCCTCGGTAAAGCGATAGCCAATGTTAGGCGGTATGGGGATACGAGGCTCAGTCTCGCCATGCCGTCCGTAACACTCCTAAAGGAGTTCAGGGATGTATGTGATATCCACCTGCGCATGCGCATGGTCAACGGCACAATAGTCATGTATGGAGTAAAGCCCCATACAGGCCTCTACCATTTCGACATCGATATTTCGAAAGGCTACCCTATGCCCAAGCTTACACCAGTAACATGATGAGGTGGAAGTAGATGGATCACGTAGTTGCGGGGGGGGGGGAAAGCGGTCGAGAATAAGTTCAAAAAGACTCTGCTTGAGGCCGTCGATTACGGCTTACTGGTTCTCGGTGAGACTGTTAGGCAAGCAATCTACTCCCATATTGAGAGGAATTATAAGGTTAAGCGTGAGGAGGTTCCTGAAAGGCTTGAAGCCTTCCATAAGGCTCTGGAAGGAGTTCTAGGTGCAGGGGCTAAGGTTGTTGAGCGGCTCATCGCCAAGAATCTTTACCAAAGGCTGAACCTGAACTTCATAGAGCATGAAGACTGGACTCTAGCCGACTACATTAGGGATGCAGAGAAGCTTATTGGGGTTGATTGAGAGATGGAGAAGAGTGAGATTCTAGAGTTTGTCAAGCATATGAAGGCTAAAGAGCATGCGATCGTCTTCTACTCGAAGCCGGAAGACAAGCACCAGGTCCTATTAACGTTTGTTAAGGAGGGGTTGGAGAGAGGTGAGGCAGTAGGCTACGCTGCCGGCGGCGAATCTCCCGACAGCTTAAGGGAGGCGATGAAAAGGTTCGGCATAGATGTTGAGCGCTACGAGAAGAGCAGCGCCCTCATCATCATGAAAGAGATGTACATTGAAGGAGGGAAGGGTGAACCTTCAGAGATCATAGCACGCTGGAAAAGGCTTTACGACGAAGCCATAGCGAAGGGTTTCAAGGGCCTAAGGGCGACTGGCGAGACAGATCACTTCTTCCATAGCAACCTTGTTAAAGACCTGGTCAGGTATGAGGAAGCACTGCATAGAGAACTTGACTTTCCAATGACTGCACTATGCGGGTACAACACGGAGATCGTGGCCAACTATGGGAGAGGCCAACTGTACCTCGACCTCATCAAAGCCCACAGAACCGTCATCTTCACAGGCCCAGAAGCCGGCGTAGTTAAAAGCTACTGAAGAACTCCATATAGCTGCCGAAACCAACAGGTCAATCCTTTCGAACCAACAATTATAACTACAACATGTTCATATCTAGAGAAAATCAGACTATTTTAAAGGGGCAGGATATTCATGAATAGGATGTGGGTTAGGCTCCTTCCCGTTACTATCTTGACCATTTTACTATCTTCTTCCTTTATGCAAGGTGCGTTTGCGCAGACTGAGTTGGCCTATGATGATGGCGTCGCTGATGGAAGGTCAGGGATGGGTGTGGGTGGATATCAGGCTGTCCTCTTCACTCTCCCAGACGGCTGGTTCAAAGCCAGAATAATGAAGGCTAGATACTACCTATTTGATAAGCCAGCTGCTTTCAAGGTCCACATCATCGGAAGCGACGGAACAACTGACCTGTTAACGCCGCCTCCAGAAGTAACTCCAACCTCTACTGGATGGTTTGAGGTCGACTTAACCGCATGCAACTTAGAGGTCTCAGGAGACTTCTACGTCACCATAGAATACGAAACATTTGACAGTCCAGGGATTGGTTGGGATGGCACAGACCCAAACGGTAGGTCCTACTATGGAAGCCCGGGCAGCTGGACCCTATTAGGCTCATTCCCTCAGCCTCCAGCTGGGGATTTGATGATCCGGATCGTGATGGGGCAAGTAACAGTTCCTGTCGGCGGCATCTTGTTTTCTGTCAATAAGCTTGCTATTTTGGCGCCCTACATAGCTTTAATGGGACTTGCTGGAGTCATAGTAGTCATTGCTCACAAAGAGTGTAAGGTCTAAACAAGACCTCTTTTTTTCCAAAATTTCTAGAAACTCATCCTTTATCACTAATAGGTTGTCAGAAAATTCGCTGTTACGGCATTGTTGTTCTGGGCTTTTATGCGCTAAAAGGCCAGCCTCTTAGGCCTCACCAAAACTTAAATTTGCCTAGAAAACATAATTTACTGACAGCCCATAATATGAAAAGAGCTGGTAAGCACTGCCGCTAACAACGGGAACAGTGAGGCAGCGCTCTCCTCAACATTTCTTTACATTTCTTCGCTCTCAACCAATCCTTGAAGGTCTCAATTTCTTCAAGATTCTTCTCAAAACTGCGCGTCTCGCATATATCTGGGGTGTGAACCTCCGAGAGAGGATTGAAAGTGAGGGGGACCCCCCTAGGGGGGTGGGGGTAGTGAACCTCGCGCGCTCAGGTAGGGGGTTCGAGATCGATAGTAATCTTTCCCTATCAACCCCTCCAACCTCTCAACTTCCCTGCGAAGTATCCTAATCTTTTCTAAGTATGGGTGGTGGAATTGGTCCATTATGTTTCTTCAGGCTTGCCAGGGTAGCCTTGTATAACGTCTCCGACGTTAGCCAACGCTTCCTCCCTAGTCTTGCCCTCAGATTTTGCCTTACATTGCATCCTAATAATGTTGATTTAACCCAAGGGCAACTAGTTGAATCTGAGCAATAGCGAATCCGATAGGATTTGAACCTGTTCTGGAATTATGAATCCGAATCCAGCACCTATGACGCCCCTCCCGTCGGCCACGCCACAACTCTCAGTGCCTGCATGCTACAGTCTTCTGTGCCAAGTCTTTTTCCTATGCTGAAGCGTGGCCATCTTGAGGCGACGCGTCATTTTTCTCAGCTTCTCCGTTGTCCTGATGAGTGATTCCTGATTCTGCTCAATCACATTGACGAACGCGCTTCCAACGATGGCCCCATCAGCTCCAGCTGCCACAATCTTCCTGATCTGTTCTGGGGTTGATATTCCAAAGCCGGCCGCAAGCGGAATCTCGTCCTTCACGTAGGAACGAAACTCCCTGACTAACCTCAAAGTCGGGTCGGGAAGCCTTCTCCTGACTCCAGTCACACCGAAGAGCGAGACCAGGTATAGGAAGCCTGATGTGTATCTCAGGATATTCCGCAGTCTTTCCGCTGTTGTGGAGGGTGCAGCGAGAAATATTGTGTCTATCTCGGTTTCATCAGCGATCCTCTTGTAAGTGTCTGCCTCTTCAAGTGGCAGGTCAGGGATTACTATCCCGTCAACCCCATTCCTCTCTGCTAGTTTCAAGAAATTCTCCAGTCCACTCCTGTAGATTATGTTATAGTAGGTCAGGAGCACGATGGGGATCCTGTGTTTTTCCTTGATCTTCTCTACGATCTCCAAGACCAGTGGAGGCTTGGTTCCAGCCTTCAATGCCCTCACTGTTGCAGCTTGAATCGTCGGTCCATCCGCAATTGGATCAGAGAATGGGATGCCAAGTTCAATTATGTCTGCGCCCCCTTCAACTAGGGCGTCAACAATTCTAGGAGTGCAGTTTGGGGATGGATCGCCCGCCGTCACGTACGCGATCAGCGCGGCCTCATTCCTCTCACTCAGATCTCTGAAAGTTTCTGCAATAATGGTCAAAGCCTTCGCTCCATCCTTCCAGCCACAACCTCCACATCCTTGTCACCCCTTCCTGAGATTGTGACCACAACAGATTCTTCGGTGTTCATCTTGGACGCTACTTTCTTCATATGTGCCAATGCATGGCATGTCTCCAAAGCCGGAATGATCCCCTCTGTCTTGGGAAGCTCATAGAAGGCTTCCAAGGCCTCTTTGTCCGTGGCCGTGGCGTACTCTACACGACCTATGCTGTGAAGATAGGAGTGCTCCGGGCCGACTGCTGGGTAGTCGAGCCCTGCAGAGACACTGTAGGTTGGCTGCACCTGGCCATAGACATCTTGGAGAAGATAAGTCAGCATACCATGGAATACCCCCTCTGACCCGGTGCAGATCGAGGCCGCATGCATTCCGGTCCTGACGCCTCTTCCCCCAGCCTCGACACCATACATCTTCACGTTGCCATCATCGATGAAGGGGTAGAATGTCCCTATGGCGTTGCTGCCGCCTCCAACGCACGCGAAGAGTGTGTTCGGCAGCCTCTTCTCCTTCAGCAGGATCTGTTCTTTGATCTCCTTTCCAATGACGCTTTGGGGGTCTCTTACGATCATTGGGTAGGGGTGAGGCCCCACCGCAGATCCAATCAAGTAGTATGTTGTCTGCGGGTTGGTCGTCCAGTCCCTGAGGGCCTCATTTATCGCATCCTTCAGAGTCCTTGAGCCAGAATCCACAGGGTGAACTTCTGCTCCGAGCAGCTCCATACGGAAGACATTGAGCCTCTGCCTCTCCATGTCCTTAGTTCCCATGTAGATCTCCGCATCCAAACCTAAGGTAGCACATGCTATCGCCGTGGCCACTCCATGCTGACCTGCACCGGTCTCCGCGATAACCCTCTTCTTGTTCATCCTCTTGGCCAAGAGAGCCTGACCTAGTGTATTGTTAATCTTATGAGCCCCTCCATGAGCCAGATCTTCTCGTTTCAGATAGATTCTTGGCCCCCCATACTTCTTGGATAGGTTCTCAGCGTAGTAGAGGGGGGTAGGTCTGCCAGCGAACTCCCTCAGATAATGATCGAGCTGGTTCTTGAAATCCAGATCATCCTTGAATCTGATGTATGCGTCTTCCACCTCACTGAGCTCAGACATTAGAGTCTCAGGTACAAAGCGTCCTCCGTACTTGCCAAACTTCCCCTTGAAAAGATTGGTCTGTTGCAGGTTCAAGAAGCGGCCTCCTTGGCCTTCCTTATGAACTCAATCATCTTAGCAGGATCCTTGACCCCAGGACGCACCTCGACTCCAGTTGAGACATCGATCCCATATGGCCTGACTGCATGTATCGCCTGATTGACGTTCTCTGGCGTGAGCCCCCCAGCAAGAATCATGTGTATCGGGTATATTGCATCCCTGATCCTTCTGCTTAGAGCCCAGTCATGTACTAGGCCTGTCCCTCCATGACCAGCATGATCATGAGTATCTACCAGTACGGCTTGAGAGAACATCGAATATGTTCGAGCTTGTTCAAGCACATCAAATGCTTCAACATCAACAGCCATTATTACCTTGACCCTTGATGCCAATCCATTCCAGCTATACGGTTCAGGAGCCATTCCATGAAGTTGTATGAAGTTTGGAGCCAGCTCTTGGCAGATCTCTGCGGTTCTTTTTATTCCGTTGAAGACCGTCACTGCCACACTGTTCACATTACTTGGCAATCGATCTATCAGGTTCTTCGCCTCTCTGAAAGAGAGATTTCTCGGTGATGCGGCTACGTCAACGATGAATCCAATAGAGTCAGCTCCGGCCTCGACAGCCACCTTCAAGTCTTCCTGTCGTGTAACTCCGCAGACCTTCACTTTCACCATGTAGATCTATGCCTCCACCAGCCCCCGAACTTTCTCCTCAGGGTTGAGAGCCGACATGATGGATGACCCAACTAGGAAAGCATTTGCTCCACACTCTCTGAGGAAACGAACATGATCTCCAGTGTCGATTCCACTCTCACTCACGACAACATGGTTGCCTGGGTGGCGTGAACTCAAGATCTTCCTTGTGACATTAAGATCTGTCTGCAGGGTTGATAGATCTCGATTGTTTATTCCAATGAGGTCAGCCTCGGTGCCGAGAGCTCTCTCGAACTCTTCCATCGTATGGGTCTCAAGCAGAACCTCCATACCTCTATCATGCGCTAGATCGATCATTTCCTCAAGATCATTATCACATAGTTTTCTCTCGAAGAGAGATCCGATCAGAAGTATCGCTTCGGCTCCGATCTTGGATGCGGCTTCAACTTGAATTGGATCGACGATTATGTCTTTCATGAGCCGCGGAAGATCACATCTACGCGCGGTCATGATGTATCCAGTTCTACCTCTGAAGTGTTTCGGCTCGGTCAAGACCGATAAGCCGACCGCGCCACCCCGTTTCATCATCGACGCCAAAGCTTCAACGTTAATGTCCTGAGTGATCATCCCCTTCGAGGGTGAGGCGGGTTTGATCTCAGCTACTACTGGATTCCTTTTGCATTTGAGAATCGACTCTCTGAGCCCCATGCCGACTCTTTCATAAGATTGCTCAATATGGTAGTAGCCTTCCGCAACGGTCTCTCTGGCATCCCTTGCCAAGATATCTAGATAGTCACGCAGTTATCTCCAGCTCCTCAAGTCTTAACAGGTTGCCGTCAGTGAATTCGATCAGCGAGACGAGCTTTCCGTAAGCTGCACCACTCTCGATTGACTGGGCAGCGAGCTCGAGGCCTTCTTCGAAGCTTTCTGCTTTTCCTCCGACTACGATGCCTGCGGCTGCATTGAGTAGTACTATAGCTCGCTTGGGATCCCTGTGGGTACAGTGACCTTTAATGATCCTAAGAGTCGTCACCGCGCTCTCATGGGTAGTTGAGCATCGCAGCGCCTCGGGTTTGGCTTTCTCTATACCAAAGTCCTCTGGCTCGAGTGTGAAGCTGCATATCTCATCCTCTCTTAGCCAGGAGATCTTGGTCGCTCCGACTGTGGAGACCTCATCTAGGCCGTCGAGGCCGTGCACAACCATTGCTTGCTTGACACCAAGGTTTGAAAGTACACTCGCTAATGGTTCGGTCAAGGATTCTTGGTATACACCCAGAAGCTGGGCTGTTACGTTGGCCGGATTGGTCAGAGGACCTAGAATGTTGAACACTGTTCTGATTCCGATCTGACCCCTTGGGTTGACTGCATACTTCATTGCTGGGTGAAATGTTGGAGCGAACATGAATCCGATCCCAACCTCCTCTATTGCTTTCTCCACAGTCTCTGTTGGTACGTTAAGTCTGAGCCCCAAGGTCTCCAGAAGGTCGGCGCTTCCGCATCGGCTTGTCACAGACCGGTTTCCATGCTTTGCAACAGGTATGCCTGCGCCAGCAATGACAAAGGCGGATACTGTGCTGATGTTGAACGTCTTGACCTGATCGCCGCCTGTCCCGCATGTATCGACTAGGTTGCCTGCAACTTCAGGGTGAATCTGGGAGCAACGACTTCTCATTACTCTTGCAAGTGATGTGATCTCCTCTATTGTCTCGCCCTTCATCCTGAGCGCAGTCAGGAATGCGGCAATCTGCGCGTCCGTTGCTTTGCCCTCCATGATCTCCTGCATGGCATCCTGTGCCTCTTTCCGTGTCAGGTCTCTTCGCTCAACAAGTTTTGCGATGGCTTCCTTAATCATCATGGCAACCTTCGTCAAGAAAGTTCCTGAGAATTCTTTTTCCCTGGTTGGTCAGGATAGACTCCGGATGGAACTGTAGGCCCTCGATTGGATATTTGGTGTGGCGAATACCCATTATTTCGCAATCATCAAGAGAGTAGGCTGTTGCCTTCAAACAGTCTGGGAGCGAGAATAGATCAGCTACGAGGGAGTGGTATCTGGTGGCCTCAAGTGGGTTTGGTGTGTCTCGGAAGATCCCTTTTCCGTCATGCTTTATCAGGCTGGTCTTTCCGTGCATCAGCCTCTGTGCTCTTATGAGCTTTCCTCCAAAGGCGTGTACGATCCCTTGATGCCCGAGGCAGATACCTAGTGTTGGTATGTGTCTGCTTAGATCTCGCAGGATGGTCATGCAGTTACCGAAGTACCGAGTATCTGCTGGTGTTCCAGGTCCGGGGGAGAGAATCACTCTATCGGGGTTGAGGCGTCTTGCATCCCCTAGAGTCACTGTGTTTCTGTGGACGATCGGTGTTCCGCCAAGTTCACCAACATACTGTGCGATGTTGTATACGAATGAGTCATAGTTGTCGATTATCAGGACTTTCAAATCCTTTCACCCGCCTTCTCCAAAGCCTTCATGAGGGCCGCGGCTTTCTGTTCTGTCTCAAACCATTCTTTCTCAGGGTCTGAGTCAGCCACTATCCCTGCGCCCACTTGGATTGAGGCTCTACTCTGATGGGTTGTTAGGGTACGGATGGTTATGGCAAAGTCTGCATTTCCGTTGTTCGAGAAGTATCCGACGGCCCCCGCATATGGTCCTCTTCTTGCGGACTCAAGTTCCTCAATTATCTCCATGGCCCTGACCTTCGGTGCTCCTGAGACAGTTCCGGCGGGGAGCATGGCTTTAAGTGCGTCAAAGCAATCCATATCTGGACGTATCTTTCCGACGACTCTGGAGACGATGTGTTGGACATGACTGTATTGGTGTACAGTCATGAATTCAAGTGTGTGGACTGAGCCAAACTCAGCTATTTTGCCGACGTCGTTTCTTGCCAGGTCTACAAGCATCACATGTTCAGCCCGCTCCTTCGGGTCTGAAAGCAACTCTTCAGCCAAGATCTGGTTCTTGGCTTGATCGTCGGTTCTTGGTCTGGTCCCGGCTATTGGATAGGTCTCCACGAGACCATTTTCAACTCTCACAAGCATCTCAGGACTTGAACCTACGACCTGTCTTTCTCCCATTTTGAGAAAATACATGTATGGGGATGGGTTGATGTTTCTCAACGCTTTGTAGAAGTTGATGAGGCTGCCCTCGAAGTTGAAGTCGTAACGCTTTGAGAGAACTGCTTGGAAGACGTCTCCTGAAGCGATGTAATCTTTGGCTTTCAAAACAGCCTCTTGAAAGTCGCCTTTCGAAGTATTCGGTCTTGGGGTGCTGTATCTGAAGGGTTCTGGGTCGATGATAGCCTCTTGAATTCTGGCTTTGATCTCTGCCAAGCGGCTCCTGTTTTGAAAGTAGTAGTATGCTATTCTGTTGATGTGATCGAAAACTATTCCATCGTCGAAGATCGCCATCTCGAGATCTGGGAACTTGAGATCATCGGAGGCGGATTCCGGAATCTTTTCCCAGTACCTTACCGTATCATAGGAGATGTATCCTACGGCACCACCCGCGAGACGAAACTGGTCGAATGTTAAGCGGTTCCTCTGAATCTCACTTCGCGTGATGTCAAGTGGATTATGTGTTTCCTGGCATTCGCCTCCTGATGTCATGCTAGTGGTTCTTGCCACATGGTCTTTGACAGAGATCACTAGGTGTGGATTGAACCCTATGAACGAGAACTTCGCCAGTTTTTCTGGGCCTTCAACTGACTCTAGAAGATATGTATAATCGGTGTCTCCCTCAAGTCTTGCAAAGATATCTGCTGGTGTGTCGGTGTAGGGGATCTCTTCAAGATTGACCCTAGGCGATCTTCTGGAAGTTGGCCCCTCTAGTCTCGAGGTTTGTCCAAACGCGATACCCCGTTTATGCTAGTCACCTGCATGTCTGCTGCATCAAAAACACATGAGCTCTATTTAAAGCTGACGAGTACGCTATTGTACTCTTGGGCGCTGACGACTAGAGAAGACCGACCATTACATGCTTGACAGGACAGAACACGAGAACTGAAGCTTATTCTAACAGTCCAATCGCGCGGCCTTGTCCCTTTATTCACTGGCTTAACATGGCTATGTATAAGCTGGTGGGGTGGGCGGCAGGATTAGGAGCGCTCTATTTTCAGCTCCCCTGCATTGATTAAGCTCAAAAACGAGCTTCTTGGTCGAGAAATGTTCATAGATCCTCTATGACTAATTCATAAGAAAACAGCACAAGAATGCCAATATCGGGACAGCGCGGCGCGCTGCTGAGAGAATCTGGCAAAGCCAGAAGATCCCTTCATGGATCATGAAAGCGGAAATTTGAATTGTGGGAGAGAGAAAATCAATTTTGAGCTCGACCATGGCAACTATGACGTTACGAGTCCCGCCCTGTCCGCCAATTTCCCGTCTACTTTTGGTGAATTGCGGGGTTTCTACTCTATTCATGTTTTTGAGACTCGCAGTACTCAAGCTTAGAATATAATGCTTCCGTCAGCTTCGAGAAGGATCTGTGCGGCATTCTCTCTTCCGACAACATCTATCTCTTGGAGTAACTCTGTTTCCTTGATTCCTCTTTTGTCGCAGGATTCTCTTTCAACATAGGCCTTGCCCCCCCCGAGACCGTTACGTTCCGAATCAACTCGGAGATCGATGGGTAATCTATGGCTTCCGCCTTCTGTCCTTTCAGGCCACAGTATACCTCCGTCCTCGATGAGTATTATGTCCAGTCGCATCCTCTTTGCTAGGATCGGGAATGATAGGTATATGCCTCCAAGTGAGTTTTCCACACCATAGGGCGCCGATGTTATGACAACCACGATGGAATCCATGGCTGTCCTGACCACCAACGCCCAGTCAGGGCAATGATCTTGTCGCAGTCTGTCAGATGACTTCCAAGTTCGTGAAGGCTCCTAGCCTGCGCAGCTAGACATCAGCAGTTATCCTGGAGCCCCTGGCCACATTCTGATGCCAGCGCTTAACCTCAGGGTCCTCAATCAGGTGGAGACACTTCGCTCTTGACATACCGTAACTTTCATGAGGCTTTTTAGCGGACCCAAGGCTGAGAGGCTGCCCAAAATCAGGGGGACTTGAACCCAGATCGTGGTGGGCCGGGTGGGATTTGAACCCATGACCCCACGGTCTCTCCGTTATCATAATCTTATCAGCCGTGTGCTCTTTGACGTCTATCAAAGCAACTTAACCAAGCTGAGCTACCGGCCCGCCATAATCGTGAGCATATTCTTAGACTTATTAAGACTTTTTGGCCAATCTTAAACGGTTGAGCGTCAAATTGTTGGTGGGGTCGTCTTAATTGTATGTTGGAAGACTCTGTCTCGTCGGAGTCTCAAAGACCGGAGCGGTTGTTGCAGCCTACTTACTCTCAAGCCGAACCTTTCCTGAAAGAATGATCGATATTGAGGCAACAACCGCAAAGGTCATACCGAAAGGAAGTTCAGCCAAAGATTATCCGTCAAAGCTCTTCTACGACTGCATCAAAGTCGTCAAAATAGATGAGAGCGCAGTACTGGTGGTTGGAAACGGACCACACACAGACTATGTTGAGTCGATGGTGCCCCGTGACAGTGACCTTGAGAGGCCCATCTCAGATATTCTCGAAGTTCTAGGACATGAGAAAGACGAGCAGAAGACCCCCAGAATAATTGGTGTGGCAGGCGAGAATGAACTGGTCCTCGCCGTTGCAAGCGAGAGGGGCCTCGACATCAAGAAGTTTCAGGCTCAGCCTGGCAAAGCATACTACGTCTCAACCTACCAGCTTCAGGAGGTTGGGAAACACACCGTCGAGGACTTCACAGTAACCAACGCTCTCGAAATGATTAAGACGTTCAAGGAGACTGAGCCTTTTCGCGGCTTCACAAACTATATTGGGTCAGCTACGGCAAACTTCTCACATGGAAAACTTGACCTAGCCTGCGACTGAGAAAGAAAAAGGATCAAGAACACTGAAACGGTCCCAGAAGGTTGGAGTAGAACAGAAATTGGCTCCTGCTAGCAGTAGGCAAGGATTGATTCACGTCTACACTGGAGACGGGAAAGGGAAGACAACCGCAGCGTTGGGTTTGGCTCTGAGAGCCGCGGGGCATGGAATGAGAGTCTGCGTGATTATGTTCCTGAAGGGCAGATACAGGTATGGGGAGAAGTATGCGGCCAAGAAGGTTCTAGGTTTGGAAATAGCCGCTTACGGTCGAGGAGACCTTGTCAGGGGAGAGCCGACCAAGAAGGATATTGAAGAGGCGGAGAAGGCTTTCCAGCATGCCACACTGTCCGTCAAAAGTAGAAAGTACAGTCTAGTGATTCTTGACGAATTGACTCACGCGGTGAATCTGGGCTTGGTCAAACTGGATGATGTAATGAGGCTGATCCGTGAGAAGCCCGCAGATCTTGAGCTTGTAATAACAGGCAGGGACTGTCCACCAGAAATCCTAGAAGCCGCGGACTACGTCACTGAACTCGTTGAAAGGAAACATCCATACGCAAGAGGGATCAGAGCAAGAAGAGGAATAGAGTACTAAAGAATGAACCTGTCTTCAGAGACCAGCCTCGAAGTCTCTCAGCGATCTTAAGAATCGCTCTTTCAAATGTTCAATCTATCGTCGAGTAGCATCCAGCTTGGTAAATGCGCTTGTGAAGACTGAGTAGAGGCAATCTTGGCGTATACAGTGTCTTTGTCCCTGCCAATCGAGACTTGCTACTGACACAGAACCGAGGATTCGCCAAGCCTTTATTCATGTCAGATGTAGATTCAGTTATGCGCGTGACGGTGAAATTGTTCTCCAGCCTCAGGATGGCTGTGGGCAGAGGTGAGGTGGAACTGAACATCAAGGGCAATAGGGTATCTGATGTCCTGAGGCAACTTGCTGCAGACTACGGTGTTGGAGAGATACTCTACGACAAGAGTGGTAATGTGACCCCGCTAATCATTGTCATAAATAATCTTGAGACTGCACGTATCACTGAGGCAAATACTGCTTCAGGCGGCCTCGAAAAGGAACTGAGGGATGGGGACATGGTTTCCATCTTGGAGCAGGGTTGCGGTGCATAACAGGCCGAAAGACTAGCTCACTCAATCTCTTCACTATTCTGCCGCCAAACATCTCCGAAGTAGGACTCTTCAACTCTCAAGACCTCACTCAGGTCTCTCGTTCCAGCGTAATCCATGAGGGGATCATGGTTCAGAGTCAGGAAGGTCTGGCCCCACTTGAAGGCCTCAAGAAATCTCCTGCCTTGATCAGGATATTGGGTTATTATCAGGGTTGCCGCCAGAGCCTCTGCTGAGCTGAGCCTCCCCAGTCTCCCGTAGCTCACCGGGTTGGCTGCCAAGAGGAGGGGGAGGCGCCGGTTCAGTCCGTGAAACCTTGAGTTGAAGACTCTGTCAACCTTTTCCCATGAGCAGTCGATCGCCACCACGCCTCCTCGTCGAACGTGTTCTCGGTCTTGAGGTGAGAGCACCGTGGTGGCTGAGGGGTTAAGAACTACAGCTCTTCTGGGAATCATTGACCTTTTGCGTATCGGCCTTGCCAAGTTCAGTCTGACAAGCTTTGCTGAAGTACATTTCTTGGGGTCGTCTTGCTTCATGAGGTAGACGAAGACCTTTAACCTGCCAGGTTCAGCTTCCAACGTATCTTGCATCTCTGTGGCTCATTGGGTCATTCATCACATCAGGTGTCATTTCTATCAGGTCTGTGGGCAGTATGTGGAATCCTTTCTTCTTGTAGGCGAAGTCTCCTGCTGCACCGTTGATGAAGGCCCCGGCTACTGCTGCCTCGAAGGGTTCGTAGCCTTGGGCCATCAGTGAGGCGACTATGCCTGAGAGGACGTCTCCTGTTCCACCTACGGTCATCCCAGGATTCCCTGTCCAGTTGAGCTTGACTCTTGAGCCGTCTGAGATCACGTCAACCCTCCCTTTCAGCAGGACTACAGAGTTCACCTCTCCGGCAAGGGCTTTAACATCTGAGATCTTCCCGTCAAGTTCACTCGAGACCTTCCTTCCTGAGACGATCTCAAACTCACCTGCATGTGGGGTGACGACTGCTGGAAAGGCTAGGCGGCTCTTCAAGGCTCCGAGAGCCTTCAACGCGTCAGCGTCAATCAATGTTGGCTTCTTGAGTTCCTCAAGCTTCCGGAGGAGTCTTCCGATAGCGTCGAAAGATTCCTTATGTAGACCCATGCCCGGACCCAAGGCCACAGCGGTCGCCCTCTCCAGGAAAGTCTTGAGTTGGCCCAGATTGGCTGGGTTGAAGTGTTCTCCAATCATCTTGATCGTTATCAGGTTTGGAGACATGGAGGAGATGGCTTCAGCAGTCTTTGCCGGGGCCGCGACGTAGACCAGATCAGTCCCTACTCTGAGGGCAGCCATGGCTACTAGGGCTGGAGCCCCACTGTAGGTTTCGCTCCCACCAATAATCAATAAGCGGCCGAAGTCTCCCTTCTTAGATTCCGCCGGCCTGCTTTGGAGAACAGCGTCCACGTCGCCTGGTCCAACGTGTAGTTCAGCCTCAGGCGGAATTCCTATGGATACAACCTTTACCTCACCCAGATACTCCTCGGCTTTCTTGAATCCAGCCTTTGGGGCGTGGAACGTAACAGTCAACTTTGCCCTGACGGCTTCTCCTTGAACCTCACCACTATCCGAGTCGACACCTGTTGGGACGTCAACAGAGACGACTAAACCTTCTGAACGGTTCAGGGCCTTCACAGCCTCAAGAACCGGTTGCCTCAGGCTACCTTCGAAGCCGACGCCGAGCAACGAGTCTATCAGCACGTCTGCTTTGAAGGGCTCAATACTTGACGAGTCTGGGGCCGCGTGGATCTTGACGCTTGACGACATCTCTTTGAGGGCTCTCCAGTTGAGGGAGACGTTCTCGTCCCTGATACTCACCTCAGAACCGACAAGGTATAGGTCGACTTTGTAGCCCATTGAGGCTAGATGTCTGGCCGCAACCATCCCGTCCCCCCCGTTCCTTCCGGTCCCTGCGAGGACAATAACCTTGGAGCTCGGCTTGAACCTTGAGGCAACCTCGATTGCCACAGCGCCGCCCGCGTTCTCCATGAGCTGAAGTGAGGAGACCCCTAAATACTCAGAGTTGAGGTCGAGCCTCCTAACGTCTCGTGAAGTTATGTGAGAGCCTTGCATATTCATCTGCAGACTCACTCAAACAATATGATGTGGAACCGTCTGTTTAAGATCGATATAAAGAGGTCACTGTACAGCGGTTTCCCATTGATTTGGGATAATCGGGGCTCGAACCATGGTTTGGCAGACCACCCTCTCTTTGAGGGGTTGAGAAGTCTTAAGTTCAGGGATGTGGGATCTGCTTTCGGGGTCTGAGATGCCTTCCGCATATGTTCTGGTAAATACTGAGATCGGATTCGAAGACGAGGTCTTGAGTCAACTTAAGAATACCCCGAACATAAAGGAGGCCAATGTGGTGTACGGCGTCTATGATATAGTCGCCAGGGTTGAGGCTGAAAACATGGATAAGCTCAAGGAGACCATAACCTGGAAGATTAGGCGCCTCGACAAGGTTCGCTCAACTCTCACAATGATCATAATAGAGGGCAAATGAACCTCAGACTTCTCTGATTTACCGGACGCGCCCCAAACAGCTTCTCATCACTATATGTAGACGGAAACCGCTCAACGGAGGATACGAACCAGGGGCTTAGCCAAGTGTCTGCGGGCCCTAGGCGGGACCTCGTAGAAACCAGCCTGCAACTCTCGAGGCTTCTCAACATAGGTCTCTGTTCCAATAGGGAACTTTCTACCGCAAACCTCACACTGGTAACCTTTACTCCTTCCCTCAGACTTTGCCCGTCGACCACATATTTGACAGACAGGGTTTATCTTAACATAGATCCTTCTCAAATCCAGAATCTCAATCTTCTCCAAGTTCAGGGTTAGGGGGAGGCCCTTCTTCTTCTTGACGCCGCCATAGACCTTCACAGTGTCCCCAACCTCAAGCTTCTTGACTACGTTCCTGAATTGTCGTGTGGGTTCATATGCGGCGCAGTCAACCTCACCGCTCTCATCCCTGAATGTGAATATGATGTGGCCTCCAGGAATGACCCTGGGTTTCTGAGATACCTTACCAGTTAGGATTGCTGAGCTGAATGCCTCGAGGTTGCTGACTGTGCCTGTCACCAAGTGGGAGTCTGTAGCCTGGTTCGTCTGGTAGATTATCCACTTCTCAATAGGTTCATTCACCCTCACCATGCGGAAAGCTTCCAATGCTGCAGCTGGGTCTTGTGAACGAATACCGAAGAGGACCGGGCATGGTGTATGGGGGGTGATCCTGATCTCGCCAGTGTTAGGGTCGATGTTATCAAAGGTTCTTGGGAAGGTTCTTTTATTCATGATGAAGACGCTCTCCGCGTCCACCATTCTCTCTTTGCCTCTGTAACCTATGGTTCTGTACGCGAGAAGTTCGTAGGTTGAGTCTTGCTTGAGGGTCTCCCCGATGGCCGCCAAAGCACCTACTATGCCCCTCCCAAGCTTGAACTTGTGATATTCTGCACCCAACTCCAAGGCAAGTCTCTCCGCGTCCTCTATCTCTACAACCCCCTGAACCACTCTCTCGGAGAATCTTATGAGCCTCTCAGGGATCGACCCGCCTGCGTAGAAGACGACTCCAGGGTTGGTTGTTTCACATCGAAGCTCAGCGAGTTCCTCAACGGTATTAAGGACGAGCTCTCTCAACGTTGAGAGTTCTGGCCGGCTACACTCCACACAGAGGGCTACAGCACAGTTTCCTCTGGTCTTGAGGTGCCAGTTCGGGTTTAGCCTCACAAGTCTCGGGTAGCCCAACAGCCTGAAACCTTGACTCCTCAGTCTGTCGGCAACTACAGCCCCAACGTAGGTTGTGCACATACGTTCCTTCGAGTCAGTATCGTCGACGCCGACTCTGACAGTCTCCAAACCAGAACACCCTTCAAGAGGGCTTCGCAGGAGGGTACTTTAGCCCGAAGAAGTCCTCAACAAGCTTGAGAGTAGCCTCTGTACACGCCTCTATACCGGTTTCCTGAGTCAGGGCTGGAAAGATCCCTACAGCATCAAGCAGGTGGAATCGACATATCCCAAGTATGATTCCAGCAGGCCCAGGCAACTGCGTATCCCTCATCACTTTGGCTCCTCTGCTCCGCAGGCCTTTGCAGAGATTCGTCTTCGTGGCAGCCACATATGTCGAGCCGTCGAGGTCCGTCTGTATGGTATCTATAAGGACAAGGCAGGATGCTCTGTAACCTAACCCTAACAGGACGAGTTCCTCAAGCACATCGTAGCCACCGTCAGGATCATCAAGGTCTATTCCATAGTCTCCGCATGCCGTGAGCAGGTTCGGTCTTGAGAGAGAACTCTCATGGAATTCATACCTAGGCAACCTACACGTGCCGTCCTCTGTTATGATTACGTGATCAGGGAAGTGGCGGTTGTATAACTCGGCGAAGAGCTTGGCTTCAGCCCTACTTATGAGCGTCCGGGCTACGACCCCACCAAGCTTGCTCGGTCCGAGCAACCCGACCACATAGAGGGGCGAGGACAATGCTGGAGTATACCGCTTTACGAGAAGCTTCTCCAACAGGAACCCTCCAGGGTCATGATTTGGAATCGGGCTTATCTATCCATTACTGTTGCAGGTTAAAAAAAGGACGAAAAATCAGGGATGACCCGGATCTAGTTCCGGAGTTTTCTAGATCTTCTCAGCAATGGCAAATCGGTCTCGGACCTGAGTGACCTTTACAGTTACATGGTCGCCCGGCTTTGTGTTTGGAACGAAGACAACGAAGCCTTCTATTCGCGCAAGGCCGTCTCCACGTCTGCTGAGCTCTTTAATGTCAACCTCATACTCCTTTCCTTCCTCAACAGGCTTTTCGAAAGAAGCCATCATACTATCACCTCTTTTCATTTCGGCCAGTTATAAGAACATGCAACAGTCAACCGTACAAAACGGATCCTGCTTCCGTTTCCTATGAACCAGCTTGCGGCTACACACCAAACCATAGCTTATAAACGTTGCTGACTACTCCGATCACGACTCCTGAATGTGCTTGCCGAATTTTGATTGTGAATGAACTCTTCAACCTTCAAAGCCAAAACATTTATCTCTAGAGTTCTCCGTCAACTCCAGACGGATAGCGGGGTGGGGTAGGTTCTTCAAGATGAAGAAGCCCAACCAGGTTTAACCCGCAGGGCTCATAAGAAGGAGACTCTGTGAAACCCTGAGATACTCGAGGAATCGGGCTCAACCGGTAGTTCGAATCTACCCCCCGCTACCAACTCTTTTCGCTGTCTTGGCTTTCGTCACGTTTGAGTTGTCGTTCAAACTCGTAGATACTCTGGTTCCTTTGTTCTGCTTCAGACAGGATCTCTTGCGCTTTTTGGGTTTTCTACAAATATTGTCTAGGAGTGTTCTCACCTCTCTCGTCTTTCGCAGCCCCTGCATATCATCTGTACAGTGATCTCGAACCACTTCTACGAGAAAAAAACTCTTCCCAACTGCTCTAGAAGCCATAGCGGAGAACGAATGGAAAGAGATAAGACATCAATTCGATGAGACAAACTATTGTAGCTTTACGCCTGAAGCTGCAAGACTTCAATGAAGGAGGTTGTGACGTTAATATCCAAACGTGAGGAACCTGACAAGATCCCTTTTGAAACGGGTGCACTCTCAAAGGAGGAGATCGAAGCGATCTTCAACACCCTTCCCGTAGACATCACTTTTATAGACAAAGGCGATACCGTTCGTTATTTCAGCCAGTCCAAAGGTAGAATATTCGTAAGAACAAAAGCGGTCGTCGGCCTAAAAGTCCAAGGATGCCATCCACAAAAGAGTGTACATATCGTCAACCGAATATTGGACGACTTCAAAAGAGGCCGCAGGGACGTAGCCGATTTCTGGATCAATCTTGAAGACAAACTCGTCTACATACGATACTTCCCTGTTCGAAACAAAAACGGTGATTACCTAGGCTGCCTAGAAGTAACACAAGACATCTCAAACATAAGAAAACTTGAAGGCGAAAAAAGACTACTGGACTCTACTTAAGAGATGTTGATGCGGGAGATGAGGAACACTAAAGAACTGGGTTCAGAAGACCTTACGGCAAAAGTAGCTAGGCTAAGTGATTTAGTAGACTATCAAAAAGACTCTATAGTGAGCAGAACAATAATTGATAAGAAGACTGGAACAGTAACCTTGTTCGCTTTCGACGAAGGACAAGGATTGAGTGAGCACACGGCGCCGTTCGACGCTCTAGTCTTCCTTCTTGATGGCCAATCAGAAATAACAATTTCTGGGAAGAGTCACCTCTTAAAGGAAGGCGAAATGATAATCATGCCTGCTAACGAGCCACATGCCGTGAAGGCGGTAAACAGGTTCAAAATGGTCTTAACCATGATAAAGTCGTGACTCTAAGGGATCTATCATGGAGCTTTGTATGCTTTCCAGCACAGTCAACATGGCACCTTCTTAGTAGCTATGCCCTCGCCGTCATCGTTTGGAAGTGACCGATGCTAGGAAACAAGACTTACTACAACAAACCGAGAGATACTAGCTACGAAGAAGGAAATGAGCTAGAAGTCAGGTCCTCCAAATGTTAGAGGCCTGGCCTGGGTCTGAACAAACAACAGAACTTCCTGTGAAGGAAGAAGTCTCTCAGTAATCCTGTGAGTCAGACATATTCATTTACATGTATCGAGTGCGTCAGCGACAAGCCCAAAGCTATAATTAACTAGTTCTCTTGGAAAGCCTACCTACCACAAATCCAGCCGCTATGAACAGTACGAGGAATATGAAGACAACGATGGCAGGATCAGGGATGAGCCTAACGAACCCCTCGTAGATGGCCCAAGACAGTAGTCCACCAGCCAGCAACCCTGAGAATATGCTGACCATCGCAGTCCTCGTATCGAGATCCAATAGATAAGCTATCACCGTTGCTATCCACCACCCTATGAGGAAGGTGCAGACGGCTAAGGCTCCTTGAACGCCAAGCCTTCCGGAATATGTCATGAAGAGATGGGAGCTGTCCGCGTACCTCACCTTAAGTCTGCTAAGGTAAGGCTGGATGCGAGGATACTCCCCTAGAACCCTCATGATCGCCAAGAGAGAATATGAGACGAAACTGTCGAGCGCTATGACCAACCCAACTGATAATTCGGTTGGCACGCCCTGAGAGAGTCCATATACAATGGCGAGGGGAAAACCTCCTAAAAGAGACAGAATGGCAAATCTTGAGACTCTAGCTTGGAGGAAACCTCCGAAGACGATACCTACGATGAACGCGAAGCCGACGCTCAGAAACGGATGCTTGACTAGGAGACCTCTGACCGCCTCGATCTCGCCTGAAAAAGTCTTACTTAGGGATCGCTTCAGCATCGTCATATCTTGTCTTGCTTCAAGAAGTTTCAGCCTAACCTTTGAGAATCGACCGACACGCCTCGCCATAAATGTAGCCCCTGAGCCCTGTCACAGACATCCCTAAGCGTCCTGAAGACAGAAGCCAAAACAACGGCAGACTTGCCATTACCTCAGCTTCTGCAGGAAGAAGATAACATAAACCCTGACTACTTAAATGATTTCGCCGTCAACATCAACAGAAAAGGCTCCGCGTTTAACGGGAAGGCAGTCTTTTCCATCAAAGAAAGCTCGTGTTCTCTCAGGGGGTCTATAAGAACGCTTCCTTCAACTCGACGCTATTCTGTGAGGGTAAGTCGATTAGGGGGATGGTGGCCGCTATGCAAACCAGTTGGGCATCATGACTATTAAGGTCTCTTTGTTAAGAGGCACGTGTCCCAGAGGGTTAGAGTGAGGCATCGCATATCCTAGGTGAGATCTATGATCCCAACAGATGTACTGATAATGGGAGCGGGCCCAGGGTCTGCAAGCAGCGATCTATGCGGCAAGGAGCAGGTTGAAGACAATCGTCATAGGTAAGACAAAGTTTAGTGGCTTAGCGAGGGTACATATCGAGAATTACTGCTGCATAGACGGAACACATCAGGGTTCAAGATTCTTAGAGAGTGGCGTTGAGCAAGCAAGAAAGTTCCGAGCTGAAATACTTGAACAGGAGATTCTTAAAGTGGACAAGCTGGATGACAAATTCAAGGTTTACACTGATGTCGGAGGGGAGATTATTGCCAAAGCCTTGATTCTTGCAACAGGGGTAAAATGGAATAGACTCGGGGTTAAAGGTGAAAGCGAATTTCTTGGGAGGGGCGTCAGCTACTGCGTTGACTGTGACGCAAACTTCTTCAAGGAAAGAAAAGTCGCTGTAGTCGGGGGGGACCAGCGGCTGCCAGCGGCGCCCTCCTCTTGAGGGTCTACGCCCAGAAGGTCTACATTATCTCGGAGAGACTGGATATAGGGGAGCGTCTCAGAAGCCAGATTGAAGCTTCCGAGATTGAACTTTTGAAGGGTGGAGTGAAAGAGATCCAGGGTGATCAGAGAGTGAGGAGAGTAATTCTGACAGACGGATCCTCTGTTGATGTTGACGGTGTCTTCATTGAGTTAGGCCAAAAAGGGGCTGTTGAACTTGTGTCAGGTATCGGTGTACTACTGAATGATGATGGCTGCATAATGACGAATAAAGCTCAGGAAACCAACATTCCAGGACTATTCGCAGCCGGCGACGTATGCGGTCCTCCATTCCAAGTCGCTAAAGCCATCGGTGAAGGTTGCGTCGCGACTCTAAACGCTGCGAAGTACGTCAAGACGAGTAATGACTGACCTTTGAAACGGTTAGTTAGGTTTCGCAACCGGTGACTGTGGAAGGTCTTAGAACTCAGAAGACTTGAAATATCGTCTTGGCGTTCGCGAAGAATTTTCCGCCTTGAGAAATCATCTTGTCAGAGACGTAACTGTTCGCGTTATAATAGCCGGAGACAGAGCTCTCCGCAAGGGTAGTGCTCACACCTACTGTGACCGTTCCTCCTCGGCCAATGGTAGTCTCCACGAAGGTTACGGAGATAGGAACACCGTCTGGATTGTCAACCTCAACCCAAATCATCCCTTTCTTGAGTTCCGCCCCACCATTCTGGACGATAACTCTAACCACAGCGGTCTCCCCAGGCCGGAAGCCTGACCTATTCAGGCCTGCTGGGTCTGTAAGATAGACGGCGACTATCGTTATGCTGGGTGTGAGGCTCTCACCTACCGTGAAGGTAACCTGATTGTAACTGTCCTGATATCCCGGCACGGTCGCGGTGACAAAGACAGTATATGTTCCAACGGTTGCTTCGCTTGTCAGGGTGAAGTTGTCTGAGTACTGTCCAAACCTGTTTGTTGTCGCTGAGGCTACGTGAACTGTACTTCCACTGGGGTTGAGGATCTGGATTGAGACCGAGCCGCCTCTAGCCGGTAGGTCCTCGAAATCTCTAACAGACCCATAGAAGATGACAACTTCACCTTGGCTGTATGTTGGCTTGTCAGGTGTGACAGTAATTGTGAAGGAAGCGCTGGATACTATGAGCATGACCGTAGTAGAATCGGCTGAACCATCACTTCTATCAGTGGCCGTTACCTGTATTGGATAGATTCCTGGCGGCGTGAGATCGGTTGTTTCCACCACCAATGTAGAGTTTACGTGAGTATCGGTTGGGACCGTGAGTGAGTCTGGATTGAATTTGTAGGTTGTGTTTCTGGGTAGACCAGCAACTGAGAGGTTGACTGGAACCAAACCATACAGATCCGTCGCTCTCAGGGAGAGCTGAAATGATGTTGAGCGTCCCAAACTCACTATCTGTGAAAGAGGAGCTACTTCCAGTAGAAATCTGGTTCTTGGCGTAACAATCAATGTCGCATTTGTAGACTTTGACTGTTGTTGGTCTGATGCAGTCACTAGAAGTGGATAGGTGCCCGGTTGGAGACTGGCTCCGAGAGTGACGAGAAGGTTCGACGTGAATGGTGGAAATCCAGATTTTGCAGATAGGAACGACGCTGCATCTGAAGGAACACCTGTCACATTTACCAAGACTTCATCCTTATACTCGCCTATAGGCGCAACTGAAAGCGCGAATATTACGGTGCCTCCAGCCGTCGCTTTCTGTGAGGTGGGTTCAACATAGACGGCGAAGCTGTTCGGGACCGCAGTCTCTGGAGCTATAGAGATTGAGTCGTAGTAAGTTGTCTGTTGGGTTCCAGTGGCGTATGTGTCAGCCAATATTAATCCTACGGCAACTATCTTAACTTCCGCCTCTATGTCTCCGAAAGCCTTTCTATAATCGTGATAGACCTCTCTTTCATGCATTATCCAAGTGTTCTCAGGCTCGCTATACTGGTACATATAGGTCTTGGTGTCGTTTGAGTAGCTGCCGTAGAAGTATGATGCGTAGTAGCCTCCACGCCCGTCGCTGAAGAGGAGGTAGAGGCCTATATAGCTGAATCTTTTCTCTTGGAAACGCCAAGCGAAACTCAACCTCAGCTCAGGCTCGACCGTTATGCGTCTGTCGGACAAGTCGTATACCCATCTAACCTGGGACGCCTGTTTTGGCTGGCTGGTTTTCCCAGACATGACGAGGGAGAACGTTCCCTCATATACGGGACTCGGCTTTGGACGAGCATCGAATCTGAGGGTTCGCCCAAGTCCGGAGGGGTCACGACGCCAACCAGTTATGCCCCTCTCGAAATCCTCAAAGAAGCTTCCGGAGTTACTATCTTTCAGTTGTTCTCTGGAGGCTGGAGGACTGCGGCTAGAAGCTACCGTTTCACTCCGTAGCCCAGAGCTAGGGTCTTTCAGGCTTGCGTTGAGGATCGGTGGATTGAAGGCTAGGAGTATGAAGAGCAGGGCAATTGCTAGCGTGGCTTTTCGCATTTCAACGGTGTCCTCTCCTTTGTGATTACCTAAATTATATATAAGTGTTTTTATGTTGCACAGATTTACAAGCTCACGTTTGTCTGTAACACAACAAAACAATTTAAGAAAAGCAAGGTAATATTCAGTAAATCTGCAATGCGGGCTGTGGCGATGACCAAAGAGGGCAACTCAACCGAGACTGTTAGACTCCTCCAGCAACTCAATAAGAACATCGAGATCTTGAGTACAAAACTCGATAGAATAATCAAGATTCAAGAGTTGCTCACCGATAAACTGTCTCCCAAGGAGAAACCCTCATATGAGGGATTGCCCCTTGATGTGGCGACCTTGCTGTCTCTACCGGACCACTTGAGAAAGACAGCGCTGGCCCTCTCAGAACTTGGTGAGGCCACCGCCACAGACATATCGAGAAAGACGGGCAGGGTCAGGGCGGCCGAGAGCGATTACCTAAATCAGCTGGTATCAAAAGGCTATGTGGCGAAGAAGAGGAAAGGCCACGATGTTTACTTTTACATAGAGGCGCAATAAGGATGAAGGCGATAGCTTTACACTCCTACAAAGGCGGTACCGGGAAGACATCGATCTCAGCCAATCTTGCAGCGCTCTACGCAGACAGAGGATTCAGTGTTTGTCTCCTAGACTATGATTTTAGGGCTCCAAGCATCCAGATACTCTTTAAGACCAAGATCCGCAACACACTCAACGACTTCCTAGAAGAGAAATGCGAGATAACCGACGCACTTCACGATGTCTCAGACAAGTACAAGGTAAGGGGGCGTCTACACGTTGGTTTCGCAAGCCCCAGCATAGACTCGATGAGAGAGATGATGACAAAAGATAGAAGGTGGGAGATGAAAGCCCTCCACCGTACGTTGTCCGCAAAGAATAAGATTCATGACGAGGTCAAGGCCGACTTCTTGATCTTCGATACCAGCCCAGGCGTCTCATACTCCTCCATAAACGCGTTGGCATCCTCAGATTTTGTTGTTCTCGTTACCAAGATGGATGAGTTTGACATGGCAGGAACAAGAGAACTTGTTCACGGAATTTACGACTCCCTAGGACGGAAAACAGGTCTATTACTCAATAGAATCCCAATGGAACAGTTCCCTCTGGGTGCTGGACAGAAGGAGCTGGAGGAGTATATGGCGAAAACATTTAACCTTCCATTTCTGGGAATAATACCATGCTACTGTGACATCCAAATGAACGGCGGAAAATCCCTCTTCGCCTTAGAGCAGCCAAAACACCCCTTCTCCCAAGCCCTCTCAGAAGTCATTGAGCGAATAGAACACCATCTAAAAACAGTCTAACCCGAGTTTCTCCTTGCCCTCTCAAGTTTCTCCTCATACTCTTTCTTGAGTTTCCTGTAGGTCTCTTGGTCAAGCTTCTCGGTTGCACGCAACTCCTCTAGCCTCGTAAGAGCCCTAGCAATAGCTAGATACTCCATATCCTGATCAGGCTCAAGTTTAGGCTCTTCAACCGCCAACCTTGAGGCCCTCAACCTTTTGAAGATAAGGATTGAGGCGGCACCCCCAAGAATAACTATCGCGACGGGTATTGCTAAGGTCGGAATTAGAATGTTACCTGTCGCAGGGGGAGGTTCACTCGTCTGTTGAGTCGCTCCAGTAACCTCAAGGATAGCCCAAGTCGAGTGGCTGTAAGCTCTCCCCTCGCCTATTATAGTGAAATTATAAGTGCCCACAGGAGTATCTTCGTGAGTTATTAAAGTTAGGATTAGAATCTGAGCGGTCGTCGCGGACTTGTTGAGCAGATTATAGGTGATTCTCTGCGGCAGTCCGACAATCCTTATCGAGGGCGCAGGGATACTCTCTCCTTGTAGTGGAAGTATTGCTATCTCGAAAGACGTGTTTGAGCCCTGCCTCAATGTTCTTGAGTTTGGTGAGACTTTGAGGGTGAATGCCCCAGATGCGAGAGAGAATGGGACATGAAGATTTCTGTCAGCGTAGCCAGGCTTGCTTGCGGTCAAGTGTAATGTGTAGTTACCTGAGAGGGGGGTGCCGCCTATTACGAACTCGTCAACATAACTGCCATCAGTTTTCGAATAGATAAGCGCTATGTGGACGCTATTCCCACGGGGATCAGTCACCTGCGAGGAGATAGCTGCTCCTTGTACAGGGTTGTTATAGGGATCCAATACTTTTCCCGTGACTGTCACAGCGGTTGTGACTTCCTTCTCTCCATGTTGAACGTTCATTGAAACCGTCATGGAAAGCTGTGGGGCGGCAACAGAACTCTGTAAGGTGAGAGCGAGTGGCAGGATTGTCAACAGGAGAAAAAGCAACCTGTTCTTCATTCGATAACGTTCCAAATCTTTTCCTTGATGTTCAGTTCTTCTCGGCTCAGCGGCTATGGTGGGAATTAGACCTGCCGAAATAAAACGTCTTCTATCTTCTAAAACTTTGAGGTTCAGATCTGAAGATCAAGATTTGAGAATTTTTCCCATAACTTACTGATTAGGACGCCTGCAAGTAAAGAGCCGAGGATGAACTGGCCTGTTCCAAACATCATCAACACGCTAATCGAAAAGAGTTCGCCAAAGAATATTTCGAGCAGGCCACCGCAACATAGTAAGAGGAGAATACTTGGATCGACTCCCTTGGGAAGTCTGAATCTACTTCTTGACAGCAACAAGGATAGTTGGAGGATTGGAGAGAGATAGACGGCCCCTATCAGACTACTCGCAACAAATCCCGCTATGATCACTCCAACCTCCTGATCAAAGTTCACCACCCCTTGAACTTGGATTGCTATGTGGAGTATACCCAGTAGTGGGTAGAGGAGATGTTTGATTATGGTTCGCAGAATTTCATGTCTCACCTCAAAATCGGCGATCGAAGGACTGAAAGAGTAGTACCACATGTTGAAGATCTTCATGAACTCGCTTCCCGCGAATGTTCTAGTAACCACTTGGTCTCTGTACCTCCTGAGAAATTGGACTTCGGGACTCAGCTCTGAGCCATATGTTGCCGTTGCAATGAAACAGCGGCTCGGTTGTGTGCTTGAGATCGTCACCTCGACGATGTGGGTCTTTCCGCCTCCACTTCCGGTAACCTGTATCGTGTAAGAGCCGGTTGAAGTGCTGTTTGAAGTAACTATCTTCATTATTGATGTTGCTGGAGGAGTCACAACATTTGGAGTGAAGCTTACGGAAGAGCCTTCAGGTAGACCCGACGCCGTTAACGTCACATAGAGCAAAGATCCCTTCGATGATAGGACATTGACTGTGAATGTCAGGGTGTCTCCCGGGGTGAATGATTGAGTTTTAGGTTCTACGGTGATGGTGAAGTCAGTCGTCTTCTGGTCGCTGACTGTGAAGGTTGTTGAGGCCTGGCCGTCGGCGTATCCGGCTTTGCTTGCTGTGATGTAGACAGTATAGGCTCCAAGAACAGTATCGGATACTAGCACGAAGGAATCTATATACTTTCCCGTAGTGTCCGAGTAGACCAGCTCTATATGGATGATTTCGCCAGCTGGATTTTCAACTTGGATGGAGACGGTGCCGTGCTGTATTGGTTCGCCGGAAGACCCTGTTAAGGTTCCTGCTAAGTATACGGTGTCTCCAATCAGGTATGATTGTTCATCGGTCTCTACTGTAGCCTCGATCTGGGGTTGACCTAATGAAAAAGAAAGAAGCATGGTCGCGATTAGGAAAGCTGCAGCGTAAGCATTCAGGTATTTCATGATGTTTTCATTGTCCTCTTTTCCTAGTGTCCTGAGCTTCCTTGATATAATGGTGTTCGTATCGCTGTGTGGGAGGGTGCTTGCCTGAGATTGACCGCTCGAGATTCTGAGCTATCTTTAAATATGTGTGGTTGTGTAACACATAGCTACTCTCTCACATGCGAGAAAGAACAGAATCCCTACATCGGGGCGGTTAGTATGATGAGCTTTGGAGAAGCATTTACCCTCATCCAGAGTGTCATGGCCTTCATCATAGTGACAGACGTGTTCTATGAGCGAATCATACAGAACAAGCTGCTGCACAGGATTAATGTTAGCCTAAGCATACTGAGGCTAGACCAAAGCCGCTTGCACAAACTTAAGTGCAGTAAATCAATGTGCACACAGGGTAACGACGAGACCTGGGGTGGAGGAAAGAGGAATATGAGCCTGACAGGTTCCGCTATCACTCGCCCTTCCTTCATACTTCCCTCATTGCACCCAACTGCCGCCTCAGACAGTCAAGAAGGAATGGAGGTGAAAACGTGAGTCGCAAAGGACTTGCTGCAGGTCTTCTCATCGGAGTTGCAGCCTTGGCAGCTTTCGCATTATACCGAAGACATATCCAAATGGGTTGATGTGTCCGGCTTCACAGCCACCCTCCCTCACTCCATTTTTTTGAATCAAAATATGCTTGGGCTAGGGTCCCAGTTGTAGGTCACCAGCCTTGCGTAAGTAATTGAGGTAGTTCTTAGTCTCCATTGTTCGTTCTCGAAAACTCCTTTCATTCACAAGCTTCAGGAGGCGTCTCTCAACATCTTCGAAGTCACGTTCATAAATGTGGAAGCTATTTGTGAAGTCGACGTAGGCACCCGGCTCTATCTCTTCCCCGGTGAGAGCGCTAACATTTTGGGCTATATACTTCTGTAGCTCCGTAAAGGCATACATGTTCCAGAAGGCTGCTTTGTATGCGTCCCTGGAGCGCCAACAAGTCTCCATGACGAGTCTTGAGTTTACAATTCTACACCAGATCCTCTGGAGGCATGGAGGGTGCTCAAGGTTAGGGTCAACCGTGGGTTTCCACGTTATGGCTTGCGCTCTTCTTGTGTACCCATATACAGTAAAGGTTCGCCCATCCAGTTCAACCACTTTCTTTTCGCAGAGCTTTCTGATCAAATAATCGATCTGGTTGATTCTTTCATCTTGGCTGACGCTGTAATTGAAGAGTCGCTCGTGATATTCATATGGGCGCTTTCCTTCGTAGACAAAATGGTCTTCTGAGCCTTCGACAACCTCTTCGACATATTTCTTGAGGTCGCTCAGGCTTCCGCATAGACCACCCATATGGATTCTGGGTTCAGAAAAAGGCTCATCTACAACCATGAGCATTGTGCAGTCTCTGCTCCACTGACCATACTCAGTATAGACCAGTGAGCCCTCCCTCCAAGTTTTCAAGACGGCTTCTTCCCATGTTATTGGAAGGTTCTTACCTGAAACAATGAATACCTTCAGACCTTGATTCGTCATCAAAATCACTTTAGCAAATCTGAGTTGATTCCTCTGATGCAACTGCTTTGGATGTAAGTATGATCACAATGTTTGTTTCTTTGGCTCTCTACCCTCTGGTTCCCATTTGCCTCGAGTTGAGTCCCCCTAATCCGTTCTTATTTCGGTCCCTGTGTGGTAATATTTTCCACGAGAGAGCTTAACCCACTTCTGTTCTTCTCTCCAGCGAAGCCTGACATCAACAAAACACCACAGCTGAAGTAGAGCGTCGAAGGTCAGGAAGACTGGGACGTAAGGAATGAGCCTTGCCTTATTGACCTTCAACATCCCCCATATTAGAGCAATATTGTGCAGGAGAAAGGGTGAGGCGGCAAAGAGTACCTCTGAAATGTTGATCTGTAGGAGGGGAAAGTTCCAGATCACTATTCCCAAGAACAACAAGAGTGAGAAGAGGGCCGTCATCTGGACTCCTTGAGGTAGGGCCCCGATTATCCTGTCAAACTTATTCTCTTTTCCTATGACCTCCATTGATTTGAATGAGTACCATCGTCTCCTCTGCCTCACATACTGGTCAATGTTCTCAACTTCCTCTTGCCAAACGTTTGCGTCGGTGACAGCTACCCGCCAACCTTTCAGGTGCAGTTTCATGCTAACCTCTAAGTCTTCTAGAAGGCTTTTGCCGTGGCTCCGGCCGAGGTCTTCCCAAGCGCTTTTCCTAAGGGCATAGTTACAACCGCATATCGGTTGAAATCTTGCTATTCTTATCTTGCCGTCTCTTCCGGTAAATGAGATGTTGTTCCACCACTCATCTTCTATGGCTCTGAGTTTCGTGAAGAAGTTCTTGTGCCAGTTTCCACAGTGGGTTATCCCAGCGGCTGCTCCAACCTTAGGGTTGGAGAAAGGCCGGACAATCTTCTTGACCCATTCCTTCTCACAGACACCGTCTGGATCTGTGAGTGCTATGATCTCTCCTGTAGCCTCTTTCTCGATTGCTTCATCAAGGACTGGGGCTTTTCTATCATAGGGTCTCTTTGGCCTGTAATACTTGATCAGACCCCTATCCTCGTATTGTTGGCAGATGACAGGCGTCTCGTCGGTGGAGTCATTGTCATAGATTATGATCTCAAGCTTCTCACGGGGATAGTCTTGGCTTAGGAAGTTCTCGATCTTCCGTGTGATTACGTTTCCAGACTGCCAAGCGTAGGACATGGCGGTGACTCGTGGGAAGTACTGTATTGGCCTTGTCGGAGTCTTAGTATTCCATACCAAGAAGACATAGAAGAATGAGACCAAGAGAAAAAATGAGACGACCAGGTTGCATGCTGGGCTCATAATCAATAGGAGACTGGAGAGGTTCAAAGGTCTCATCGTAGCGTAGGGTATGCCAAGTTATTATATATCATTATCAGGCGTTGGCATGACGTAACTTGCGTGAAAATACTTGTGAGCTGTCCTTTCGACTCTCGAACAATCGTTCGTTTTGCATCTTCACAAAATCTGTTTACTATAGATTTGGGCAACCGTTACGCATAAATAGGTAATAACTCGAAACTTAGTAGACCGGTGGGCGACATGGCTAACACAACCCAACTCAGGCTTGGAATGCGTGAAGTCCTAACCTCAACGGTATTCGGAGTTACAGCAGGCATCTTGGCCTCAATACTTGAGAGAGTAGACGCCGCGGTCACTGGAGGCCAGTTCACTCCTTTTGGCTACTCAAACACATACGCTTGGCTCCTTCTCTCCGCATATCTCTACGGGCCTTTGGGAGCCTTGATCATGACAGAGGTTCAAGCCCTCATAGGCTTGTTGACTGCTGCAAACCCCCTCTCCTGGCTTTGGCCGGCTGTAAATGCTGTCTTTGCGGGTGTGGCCGGCTCCATCGCCATAGCAATTCAGAAAATCTATCCTAGATCATCCGCCAGAACACGTATCATCACCATGAGTATTGCCCTAGCTTTGCTCGATATTCCTGCGGTATACTTCGTTGTGGTACTTGTCGTGGGTCTTCCAGTCATTGCTTATTATCTGGCGTTACCAATGTACATTGGGCTGCAACTGGTCCCGGCAACTCTTATCGCTTACCTGCTTCTGAAGGCCCTAGTAAGAGCAGGCTTGAAAATTTAGGAAAGAACTGTCAAACTGTTAGAAGGCCTTGTTCTCCAGTGTGAAACTTCCCATAGGTTCTATGATGACTGTAACCATGCTGTACCTGACCTTGCAAGAGGCGCGCGCCAAAACAGTCAACCCCTAGGAGGCCCTGTCATATCAGCACTTTTTCAGCTTCAGTCACGTTCCAATCGTCAATTACTATTTTCTTGATAGCCTCACTCATTTTGAGGGGGTTTCGGCTCTGCCACACGTTCCTCCCAACGGCCACCCCGGTTGCTCCAGCATCCATAACTTCGCGTACCTGTCTGAGGAAGCCTCGCTCTGAATCAGCCAGTGGACCGCCCGACATAAAGACTCTTGTTCTTCCCGCAGACCTTACAGCCCACCTGAAGGATTCAACATTGCCGGTGTACTTTATCTTGACCGCGTCTGCGCCTATCTCTAGACCTACTCTTGCGGCGTAAGCAACTATCTCGGGACTGATGTCACTCTTGATGCCCTTTCCACGTGGATAGACCCAAGTTACAACTGGTACATCTCTTCTGCGCGATTCCCGTTTGATCTCTCCAAATTCATGTAGCATTAGACTTTCATGGATGCTTCCGGGATATATCGTGTAGCCTACGGCCTTTGCCTGAAGTGTGAGAGCCTCCTCAACTGAACATATCTGTCTGGAGATGGGGTCGCCCTGAACCAGATTTGTCTTTCCATTCAATTTTAGTATCAAGGGTATGCGTCCGTCATAGTACCTCTCCGCCACACCCTTCTGTAATACGACGCCGTTGAAACCGGCCTTAGACGCTAGATCGACTATGAATTGTGGGTCAACGTTCACTTCGTTGAAGTCTGAGGGACCGTGCTCAAGGCCATGGTCGTAGGCCAGCAGTACTCCTCTGTTATTGGTCAGGAAGTGATCTAGAGCTGTTACCATTGGCAGTCGCACCAAACAAAATACTAAGCTATGAACGTGTCTTTTAGTATTTGAGTCTAGAGTCTATAGAAGCTTGTCTTCAAGTTTGACATCAAAAGCTTCTTGGGCTGCACGCATGATATATCTCATGGGTAGGGCTCCGGAATAGAGTAGAATATCATGAAACTTTTGCTCATCGAAACTCTTACCCAACTTCTCTATTAGGTCGCGTTTCAACTTCAGAATCATATGTTTTCCTAGGTAGTAACTGAGGAAGTAGGTTGGTCTTTCAGCGTACTCATTGACTTCTACGGTGGCTATTTGACGTTCCATACCCGTCTGTTCTATGAGATACTCGACGGCTTCTTCAAACGTGATTTCCCCTCTTGCCAACTTGATATCGAGGATCATTCTCGTCGCACGCCAGATCATGTCTACAGTCTGTTCGAATCTGGCCTCTGGAGTGTCGTCGAATCCAATCTCTTTCATGTACTCTTCGCAGTAGTGGGCCCACCCCTCAATGAACTCCACTGGGAATGGTGTGAGCAGACGAACCAGTGAGGGGTTTGTGTTGGCGCAGCATCTCTGTAGGTGGTGGCCTGGGTAGGCCTCATGAACAGTTGTGTTGGGGATCGAGAAGTAGTTGTGTTCTTCAAGGAATTTTGGGTCTGGGTGTGGGGTGATCAGATAGACGCTCACCTGATCCTTGTCGAACTTGGCTGGCTGGAATATCGCCGCTGTGCTCACGAGACTCCGCATAAAAGGAGGCGTCTCCTTGGCAGTCACAGCCTCGTTAGCCGGTATTCTGAAGGCACTTCTTTCTAGGATATACCTCTTCGCGTCTTGTATAGATCTGCGATAAGCTTCAAGCGCTTCATGAAAGGTGTTGGGATGGTTTGATTTTACGATTTGCTTAGCTTCTTCAACGGAGGCTCCAGACTTCACTTTCGAGGCTAGTTCTTTGAGTTTTCTCTTTTCCTCATCAAGGGCTGAGTAGGCGAATTCGAGTATATCATCTGAATTCAGGCCGAGTCCTCTCAACTCCAAGATCTTGTCCAGCTTCTCTTTGCCGATTGCGAAGTTAGTTCTTGCTCTCGGTGAGACTTCTTGAAGGAGCCAGTCTCTATACTCATGGATGGAGGCTGTGGCCTCTTCAGATGCTTCCTCCAACTCATCTTTGCGGTCGAATTCGGTGTCGTGGGCTAGTGAGACTATCTCTTTGGTGAGGTTGGGTAATCCCTCGGTTGTTTGTACAGCCAGTTTGGTCCAGAGCTCAACGGGGTCACTTATTCTCTCTTTTGATTCCTTCAGGAAGTTTGGTATCGCTTCGATTCGGCTGTTGAGGCTTCTGAGTCGGTCTTGCAGGGGTGCGAATTCTCTCGTCAACAATAGAAACAGGGATGTCCCGAGTGTGTGTGGAGCCTCGGGTGAGCTGCTCCAAAGTCTGAGGTTATCTTCAAAGAAGAGTGAGAGTTCAAGAGAGTCGATAGCAAGGTCTCTGTCAAATCTTCTCTCCTGAGTGAGTCTCTCGCTCGGCAATTTCTCAAGTTTTTCCAAGTAACTCTTCATGATCTCGATGTCTTCGAGTTTGGCTTGCAGGGTTCCGCTTGGCAAGAGGTGGTCATGATCATGTATTCCCAATGATGTGGCTAGGACTGGGTCTCGACGGAGGAAGGTTTCAAACATCTCTTTGGTAGTCTGGTCAAACTCATGATTTGCATCGTTCAATATGGGTCACAACGGAATTTAGAGTCGTAGGCAAATAAGATTTCGATGTCCGATATTTTCTTGAGGCGTTGTTGAGAAGTTTTATCTGTCGACTCGACAGAAGCAGTGTTAGGGATTGGGTTGTCTTACTGTTCGAAATGTGGTGCAGCTCTTCCTCGAGAAGCTTCTTACTGCTGGAAGTGTGGCTTAAAGGTTTCAAAGGAGGAGCCGGGAGTCAGGCATGAAGAGTTTGAGGTCTCAGGGGGCCAACTCTTAGACAAAGTGAAGGAACTGATTCATGAGGGGAATATACGCAGGATATTGATTAGACAGAAAGGCAAGACCTTGATTGAGATTCCGCTAACAGTAGCTGTGGTCGGTGCAGTTATCGCCCCAATCTTGGCCGCTGTTGGAGCTATTGCAGCTCTGGTTACAAACTGCACAATAACAGTGGAGAGGATAGAGAAAACCTAGGATCTTAACACCACCATTTGGATCTTTGGCGCTTTATGCTGTTAAGATGTCTTTGGTGGGCATGAGCCTGCCCGACTGTAATGAGGCCTCTATGTAACACTGGATAGCAGGGGCGTTGTCTCTGCTGGTGGGGTTGAGCAAGTAGGTTCACCTACCTCTCAGAGTCTTTCCATTTTCTGTCTTGAGAGGGTGACCCACCCCCCACCCCCTAGGGGGGTTGGCTACGTCGGCTTTATGTTGTGATTGATGGTTTGGTATTGGCTGCATCGGTGAGCGGTCCTAGCAGTAGTGGCTGGTAGCCTCGGGTTGTGAGGTGGCTCACCAAAAGACATTTCTCAATGGAGATGGCTGATTCAGACCTTTCCTGTAAATTTGGGATGTTGCGCTAGATGAGAGATAGACTGGGAAAGACAGTTTTTCCACTCGTTCTTGAAGGATATGTTCTGTTCGCTATGTTTCGAACCGTTGGGGGCGTGGTTCTTCCAGCGATCAGCGGCGAGTTCGCCTTAAGCGATGTGGAGGCTGGGCTCCTCATCTCGGCAGCTATGCTGAGCACAGCGGTTGCGATGGGACTTGTAGGATACATTTCGAGCATTGCTGGAAGAGGAAGATCATTGGTTCTTGGTTATCTGTTGCTCACATTAGGAATGGGTTTGACAGGTTTTGCACCCAACTACTTCATCTGCCTCTTGTTGTTTGCGACCGCAAGCTTCGGCGCCGGAGTATTTGTATCGACACTGTATGCGCTAGTGGGCGAGATCTTTCCCAGGTCGAGGGGCCTCCTCCTAGGGGTGACTAACAGTTTCTTTGCTGTCGGGGGTTTCCTAGGGCCTTGGCTTGCAGGAAACATCCTTGAGCTTTACAGTTGGAGAGAGGTTTTCCAGTTACTAGGGGTGGCTGCAGCCCCGGTCCTCGTAACCCTTCTGCTAGTGCTGAGGAGCAGATACCCTCAAACCTCTCATAGAGATCTTGGTGTGAAGGCGTCATATATGAAGGCCCTAAGGAATAGGAGCATCACCTTAATCTGTCTCATGATGGCCACAGCCAATCTCGCGTTCATAACCTTCCTATCTTGGACGCCAACTTTTCTGTTGAGGATTCAGGGCCTCCAAGTCTCTCAGGCTGGGCTGCTGGTTGGGTTTGTCTCGGTCTTCGGGGCGGCAGGAGCAATAGTATTCGGTTTACTCTCAGACAGGACGAAGAAGTGGTTGATGAATGCTGTGGCAGGTATATCTTCAGGAGCCTGTAGCCTCATACTCTTCAATGGAGTATACACGTTTGACGTACTGGTTGTTCTGGCCGCAGTATTCGGTTTCACATGCTTCGCCTACTGGAACCTGATAATTGCGTCGGCCCAAGACTCTGTAGGTCGCGAAGAGATAGCCTTGGTCACAGGTCTGGTTACGAACTCAGGTACCATTGGAGCCATATTTGGACCACTCATTGCGGGCCTCCTAACACCCGCCGTCGGTCTGGGCAAAGCATTGATTGCCTGCGTAACGATTCCCCTATTACTGTACGGCTTTTCTTCATCCATAAAATCCTGGTTGCCCGAACATCCCAGACCGAAGACACAAGCAAAAAAGTCGTCGTCGCCCACCACCTGACTATCATCTGTGTGGCTCCATTAGTGAGAAGATTCTCTGGTGGTGTGTCCTTTGGTGAGCGCACACAACATGATAGAACCTAACGGCTAAATCCTAATACCCTCACCAGCTAATGTACACACATGTTTAGCATGCAACACGGAAGAAAACAGAAAAAATGAAATACAGAACCCCGAGTAGAATAATTATGAGCATCACGTATGCTGGACATAGAAAAAGCAAAGGAGATCCTCCTGCTACTCTATATTCTTGGTTCTTTGTTCAGTTCCCTCGCCGGCATGGCCATTGGTGAGGTCTTAGGCAGGCGTAACATTTTGAAAAAGCTGAAATTTAGTGGTAAGTTAGACGCTGAAACTCTAGCATTATTAGAAGAGTATTAGAGGGGATTGAAATGGCTTTCATAGGACCTTGAGAGATTGCTCTTGCTATTGCGATCATAATACCGATCGTACTTGTGATTCTTATACCTGCCATTCGAAAAGCTCTTGGACTAGTCCTAGTCATTGTAGGCATACTTCTGAACCTAACATTGATTGGAGCCATCCTCCTATTCATAGAAAGCAGACAAAAGGAGACCATTAGAGAAACTACGTATGTTCCACAGCCCACTTCAGTTTATGAAAAGATAAGAATTCGCTGTCCTCACTGCAAAGCTCTCAACGACGAACATGCACGTTTCTGTTCAAATTGTAGAAAGAACCTATGAGCCAGAGGCAATCAAACTGAAAAGACACTAAGTTGCGATTTACAGGTGTGTGGGTCCCGCGCACTCTGCTTGCTTTCTTAGCTTCGCTGTGTAGCCGTTTCCGTCTCTCTAATATCATATCTCTTTCTACTCGATGCGCGATAATGTAGCGGATAATCCCTTCTAGATGTTACATTCACAGCTTCCAGTATGTGTGATTCTTGAATGAGAGAACTTGTTCATCCAGCCGTGTACGACAATTGATTGGTTTCTAACCCTCTCTGCTCACCGTGTTCAGTCGCAGCTTGCAGGCAACCTTCCGGTAGACTTTGAACGATCTGTTGTCTCCAGCATGTTTTCTCAAGTAGTGAAGAGTGCTGGCGCCTATGCCGACTTCATCTGCCTGCTTCTGTGTAAGCTCAAGAATGCGTAGCGTGCGCGCTTTAAATAACTTAACAGGTTTTCTATTCTATTGGTGAATCAATTTGCCGGTAGTTCAGGTTTCTGTTTGGTCTGGCATGACCAATGAGAGTAAACGGAGAATTGTTGAAGGAATTACCAAGGTGTTTGAGGAGATAGGGATCCCCAAAGAAGGTGTAGAAATAATTATCTACGAAGCGCCTAAAACAAACTGGGCAACAGGCGGAGAACTACATTCAGAGTCAGAGAAATTTGCAGAGATAAAAGTGCCATAACTTCGCGCCAGCTCCTTGCGAAACTCATATCCTTATGTAAATCCGATGCGCCAGCCAACGGCATCATATATCAAGCCGTAGACAAAAATTTGTAAACTGAAACAGTTTTGCAAGAAGCTGGCGCGCCCTACTAGATTAGTAGCAAATGGACTTGGCCTTAGCAAGAGTACCCTTAACTATCTGCGTAAGAACGCGAGAAACGAGAGACCATTCAGAATCTACGCGAAGACTGCCGACACGCTGGGAAAGGCATGATGGAAAATAGTCTTTCGTGGAAGTGGCAGACATTGGCTTGGTATGTGCTCACCAAGAGACATGTTTGTTTTTGAATGGCACGGCTCTTCTCGCAACCTTGAACATTCTGAACCATTCGGTGTCAGACAAGAATAGTCCTGAGTATGCACCTGCATAACAGCCTATTCCACATCTTTCACATATGGGGCTAACTCCATTCTCATCAGTGCCAGATATGACGCAGGACTGTTTTGTTCTGCCGCTGGCGTCCAAGTTCACAAAAAACCATTTCGGACAGTTAACAGTCCACTTCCAGTCTCTGAATAAGTTCAATTGCTTGGAGGTGTTGGCAATAAAATCTGGGTAGTCCTCCTTCAATCGTAGCATCTTATCAATGGTCCTATCTCTTAAATTTCCATATGGCAGCCACAGTCTATCATCGTGGGAAAATGGGGTGTGAAACTGAAATGTCAAACCTCTGGCGTAACCATACCAGTCTCGAACAACCTGTTCGACACATTCATAGTTTAACGTGTTCACGGTCATATTGATGACAACATGCGCTTCTGGATGGTCGATGACGTTCTGTTTTATCTTCTTGTATACTGGCATACCTCTAATTATGTCGTGAATCGTTTCGGTTCCATCTATTGAAATGAAATATCTTACACCGAAATTGACTAGCGGCAACGTTCCATTTATTACTATGGAGACGGTTTTCCACTTCATTTCCTGGATGATGACCTCAATAACGTCTGGTCTAAGAAGCGGTTCACCGCCTGCCAGAGCAATAGAAATTACACCTTTCTTGATGAAGTTCTGCTTTACAGCATCCCTCCATTCATCGGAGCTCAGTTCTTTCTGTGTTTCTCTATTCAGCTACCAGTAACAATGTTTGCACTTTAGATTACAACGGTTCGTAACGTCAGCAGAACCAAAAACAGGAATTTTTCTATTGAAACACCTTATTTGGATTAGTTTATGAGCGAATCTTGGAATGTTAATTAGTTTTTTCAAATTAGAAGACATACGAATTTGAAAAAACGAGTGTGTGCTAGTTCTCTTCGATGACTTTGCTTTTGATATAGATGTTTCCTCCAACATGTAGATTGCCTTCAGCATCAAGGACAGCTATCTTCTCTCCCTTAGGGTTTAGGAACGCCAGTCCAGCCTTCTCGTCCTCTGTCACTCTGAAGTTATTCTCGAAGGCGAGGTCTCCGCTCTTGACTATTACGCCTCTTATGAGCCCCCAGCATCTGGATGCTGTGCCTATGCTGCCTGCTCCGTCGGATGGTGGGATGATGTTGCCGTCTTTACCTATCCTCACGCGTTCTTGCCTGTTGATTGAGCCGTTGGGGGATGGTTAGGAATCTTATCCCTGTAGGCAGGGATGTTGCGCTGATGGTGCCGCTTTCAACGACCCCTTCGATGCCGCCTGTGTGCCTGAAGGCTCCACCTGCGTATCCCGCGAAGATGTTGAAGCCTAGACGGTCACCGACAGCGACGTTTGACAGTGAAGTCTTGGATCCACGTGCGAATCTTCCGAGGAAGCCTCCGCCACTGGTTGCGCTCCCTGCTCCGTAAGTGTCAAGCTGCAATACGCATGGTGAGGCCCCGTCAGCCTCAGCAATCACCATAGTCGCCGTGTTATACCGCATATGCAGTGGAGCTGAGGGGGGAAGTTGCTCCAATACCCATCCACCCATCCTTGTTGATCACGCTCAGCAGTGTACCGCATTCCCAGAGCGCCGCGGTCTGCCATTGCTGAATATCAGCGGTCTGACCTAGGCAACCCTTAGCAACCAACGGTATGCACGACGGCACACCCCTGACTGTGCCGTTATTCCTTCACCAGTAGGTGAGTATGACATACCGAAGACCCCCGCATTACAACCGGAGGACGATGTATTCACACATCCCACGACCCCTGCACCATTCGGCGAATTACACTATCCATAAACTCCAATTGTTTCACCTGAGGTTGCATTTGCAAGGCCTACAACCCCTTTGCCGCTCATCGAGTCAGACTGTCCATACACGCCTGTTGTGGATCCGAAGGCTGAAGTTGCACGTCCTGAGAAAGCCGCTCCTAGACTCACGCTAGAATTCAGTTGCGTTGTTCCAGTACCGGTGTTCACTGCATCTATATTCAAGCCAGCTGCTTGAACTGGAGTTACAATCGATTTCCCGGTTAACCGGTCAAGCAGTAACGCAGAGATACCCCCAACCAAACCAACTCCTGCGATTCTACTGAAGAATCTTCTACGACTAGGAGAGTTCTGTTTCCTGTCTGGCATTTTCTCATCACCTCCTCTGTTGGGTACTTGTGTCATCGCGCCCCCCTCAGCACTCTGCATGAATTATTGAGCGAGTTTTGGATTTAATGCTTAGTACCCTATTAGGGCTTGGGGGGCCTACTAGGCATGATAAAGCCTGGAATCCCTGAGATCTCGGTTCTGAGATTTTTGTGCTGGCAGTATTGGTAGAGCATTGATTTGATATTGTAGCGCGCGACCCTCTTGCAATATTATGTTTTTCAGCGTTAATTTTTTTGTGTGTGCGACGTAGCTGGTAAGGAGGGTATAGGTAAGAAGCCGCTTTGGTGGTGCTCACCAGCTGTGGCGCATAACTACTACTTCTGCTGACTACGCTCGCAAGAAGAGTCCAGAAAAGGGCGTTAATGACCGGACAGGTCTAAGATGTTTTGAGTTCTCTGTATGATTTGTAGCTGAAGTATATACCTGCTAACATGACTAGGTAGAATACGACGAACGAGAAGTTGTATACAGGATCGGCAAACATGTACCACGGTGGTGTACCAGGCATAGCTAGGAGTCCAACTAAAGCGATAATGATGACGATTATTCCCACAATGTAAGCCCATCTGACTCGCTTGGCGTACAGTGGAACCACTATCCAAGCGATAACGGTCAGTATTGCGAAAACTGTCAAGGCGGTCGCTGTTTGTCTGCCTACCATAATCGCTACTCCAAGAGCCGTAAGCGCCCAAAATGCGGAGGCCAGTACAGTGGCTATGGCACCGGTCTGGCTGGAAGAGTAGCTAGTTACCAAACATTTCACCTCCCTGGCTCTTCGCCATTGAATACTCTTGTAAATTACTTGTATGTAGAAGTAAGCGAGAGCGACTAGGCAAGCGTAGCGAGCCATCGGTGAAATAAAGAGAGGGTTTGGGAGATTCCTCTCCCAACATGAGGGGGAGGAATATTTTGTGTGTGCAAAGTTTGGTGTCCTCATGAAAATCTTGTGGCGCAGGGTTCTTCTATCTTGGCGTGTTTGGGTGTGAATGGTTGGCCAAGCCAGAGTGGCTTTGGAATCAACCGGCAACCTTTGGGTTAAACTCTACGACAGACTAGATGAAGAAGAGAACGTTGACGTTATCCTCACCAACCCCAAGAAGACCAAGGTGATATCAGAGGCCAAGACAAAGACTGACAAACTAGACTCCAGACTATTGGCTGACCTCGTACGTGCAGACCTTGTAGCCAAAAGCTACGTCCCACCAATAGAGACCCGCATGCATAGAGCCTTGCTGCGTGAAAGGATCAGCCTAGTTGAATCTAGTGTGCTATACCATAACATTTGGCACATTAAAGTATACTTCTGCTGGGGTCTTATAGTTTAGACTCATGTGTGGCTTTTCATAGTTGTAGTATTCTATGAATTTCTTGTGGAGCTGGAATCTGGTGTGTTCCAAGTCGTAGGTTCGGAACCATCGCTCGATCTTGCCCAGTGTTGTGGGTTTGCCGATTCCACCGAGGATATG
>Ga0315280_10001044_pt1 | contig 49440 bp, 38 predicted proteins | sample YL17G06_40_MG_FD_203697 | JGI IMG/M metagenome (GOLD analysis project Ga0315280, IMG submission 203697) | Sediment microbial communities from Yellowstone Lake, YNP, Wyoming, USA - YL17G06_40 | ecosystem: Environmental > Aquatic > Freshwater > Lake > Sediment | place: USA: Wyoming | collected... | reverse complement strand
ACAAGGAAACTTACCCCAGAGCGTCAATGATTCATTACAAATTTCCTGCGCGAGAGAATATGCCGCCTGTTACGGTTACCTGGTATGATGGTGGTTTGCTGCCTGAGAAACCAGAGGAACTGGGGGAGCAGGAAATGGGCAAGGAGGGCTTATTGTTTGTAGGTGAAAAGGGTAAAATTCTGAGTGACTTTTCCGGTGGTGACCCGCGGCTGATACCTGAATCGAAGATGAGAGCATATAAGCAGCCACCAAAAACTATCCCCAGGTCGATAGGACATCACCAAGAGTGGATTGAGGCCTGCAAGGGCGGTGCACCGGCAGGTGCCAACTTTGAATTTTCAGGTCTTGTAACTGAAGCACTTTTGCTCGGAAACGTTGCCCTGCGTATGCGTAAGAAGTTGTACTGGGATGGGCTTTAAGGAAATTCGAAATCCTAATATCGAAATTCGAAACAATATCGAATGGCCAAAGGAAATTCGAAATCCTAATATCGAAATTCGAAACAAACTCGAATGACAAAAATCCAAAATTCCAAACGTTTTGAGCATTGGGACATTTGAATTTTAATATTGTTTCGGATTTCGGATTTCGTGCTTCGTGCTTTTCATTGTTTCGTATTTCGGATTTCGTGCTTCGGATTTCCGCTTTAGCGGCCTGTATGCGACTGCAAAGAGAAAGTGACACGTGTCCCGGAACTTTATTTTTACTATAAGGAGGCGCTCTATGAGGCAAGTAGAGATGAAATGTTTGAGCCGGCGACAGTTCCTTCAAGGTGCCGCGGTAGCATTGGCTGGCAGCAAACTTCCTCTGGTCTGGAGCGCAGAGCCCGGCCTGCAGGTCCCACCGCTGCCCGACCGCTCGAAAAACGCACCGACTGTGCCGGTATCTATCCAGCGGTGCGAATCGTATGAGCCGGGTTTGGTCCGCCGCAAACTTGATGAGGCAATAAAACTTATCGATGGCATCGATAAGCTCGTCCGCGGCAAGACTGTCACAGTCAAGCTGAACCTTACCGGTGACATCCGGGAGTTGCGTGGACTACCTGCTTCTCGAACCTATCACATCCATCCGAACGTGGCAGCCGCATTGTGCGCAGCGCTTGATAAAGCCGGCGCACAACGCATCGTTTTAGTGGAAGCCCTGTACTACCGCGAGCCGGTGGAAAAGGTCCTGACAATTGCCGGCTGGGACCTGGCAGCAATCCGGTCCGCAGGAGGTCACAAGGTCATCCTCGAAAACACAAAGAACCGGGGAAATTGGCCAGGGTATAGCCGGCTGAAAGTCTCCTGGGGCGGGTACCTTTTCCCCGCCTTCGATGTCAACCAGTGGTATGAGAAGACGGACGTCTTTGTATCGCTTTCAAAGCTTAAAGAACACGCTAGCGCCGGTGTGACAATGGCATCCAAGAACCTGTTCGGCATCCTGCCAACCGCCCTGTATGGCGATGATGCCCCCAATGAAGATACTGTGCAGGCCCGCGCAGCACTGCTTCATTCAGCTAAGCGGGGCGTGCCTGATGGAGTTCCTGGAGAGATTGACCGCGGGGTGCCGCGTGATTGGCGTTACCGCATCCCACGAATTGTCGCTGACGTTGTATATGCAAGGCCGGTTGACCTGGCGGTGATAGATGGCATCGATACAATCAGAGGAGGTGAAGGATATTGGAACGATGGAGTGGAGCCAATCCAACCCAAGCTGCTGCTGGTCGGACGCAATGCAGTATGCACTGATGCCGTATGTACAGCCGTAATAGGTCACGACCCTATGGCTGCTCATACGCAGCCGCCATTTCAAGGTGAGAACTATCTGCGATTGCTGGCCGCCGCAGGTGTGGGGACAAACGACATAAGCCGAATCGAGGTCCGTGGTGTAACTTTGAAAGAAGCTATTTATCCGTTCAATCGGAAGTCGGTACCTGCGGCTGTGCTGAACTCATAATGCGACCCTATCACCGGCAGCCAGAAGATTATTTCGTTCCGCTTCTCCGGTTTTTTGCTGAAATTGTTTCTAAATGGCTTGTCATTGGTCGGCGGGTGAAGTAGAATTCTGACACGGGAACCACACCGTGCAGTAATACTGCTCTATGTTTTGCGGTGGTTAACCGTGTGTTTTTTTGGTGTTTTTAGACTATGGCTTTAGCCAGTTAAGGAGGCAAGCTATGAAGCAAACACAAAGAAAATGTTTGAGCCGGCGCAAGTTCCTGCGAGGCGCTGCGGCGGCGGTAGGTGGGATTGTGGTTGGGCCGACTATTATCACGTCGGCTGCATTAGGTGCCGGAGGACGGGTGCCGGCCAGCGAGCGAATCGTGTTAGGGGGTATAGGCATCCGCAACCGCGGCTCGCACGACCTGCAATGGATGCTGCCGGAGCCGGACGTGCAATTTGTCGCGGTCTGCGATGCCCAGAAAGCCAGTCGCGAGGCCGTCAAGCAAATGGTGGACACGCGATACGGCAACAAAGATTGCGCTATGTATGGCGACATCCGCCAGTTCCTTGCCGAACGCACCGACATTGACGCAGTGCTGATTGCTACCGGAGACCGCTGGCACGCACTGGCTTCGATTTTAGCGATGCGGGCAGGAAAGGACGTCTATTCCGAAAAGCCATCGGCTATGACCATAGCGGAAGGCCGGGGGGTGGTGGAAACCGCCAAACGTTACGGGCGCATTTATCAAACCGGCACGCAACGGCTCAGCGAGGGCAATTTCGTCTTCGCCATTGAACTTGCCCTCACAGGCCGGCTTGGCAAGGTGCACACCGCCTACGCGCATATTGCTCCCTGGGACGCAGCGGAGATGAGGCACGACTGGCTTCCAGAACAGACCGAACCGCCAAAGGATGAGGTGGATTGGGACCAGTGGTTAGGTCCCTGCCCCTGGCGGCCTTACAACGCCGAATACGTCCGCGGCGGCTGGCGCGGCCACTATGACTTCCACACCAGTTGCATCGGCGAATGGGGCGCACACACGTTTGCCCAGGCGCAGGCAGGAATCGGCGCTCTGAACACTTCGGCGGTCGAATACCAATATGTCAACAATCCCACCGGTGATGAAATGGTTACCAGGTTCGCCAACGGCGTAAAAATGATATTGAGTCGCGGCGATAAGTGGTGGCGCGGCTCCTGCGGCATGCGTTTCGATGGTCCCGAGGGCTGGGTATCGGTGGCTGATGGTTATTCGCAGCCGGATGTTTCGCCGCCTTCTCTGATGGCTGATTTCAAGAAGGTAGTCTCTGATTACATAGCCCGCACAGGCCGACCGATGAGCCACGTGCGAGACTTCTTAGATTGTGTCAAGTCGCGCCGACAAACAGTGGCCAATCCGGAAGTGATGCACCATTCTATGTCAACGGTGCACGCGGCAAATATCTGTATGTGGCTCAAACGCAATATGCACTACGACCCCGTCAAAGAAGAATTTATCAACGACCCGGAAGCCAATCGGCTGCGTTCGCGCGCGATGCGTGAGCCGTGGACTATATAATGACCAATTTTAGCCAGGAAGGAAACAAAGCTATGTTAAAGTCAAAGATAATCTTCGCTCTGCTTGTTGCGTCGATTTTTGCAAGCACTGTGCAGTTGTTCGGACAAACCGTTCCACCTGCCACGAAGGAAAATGTGGATAAGCTTATTGCGGTAATCAAGTCTGATGCACCGCAAAAAGAAAAGGTCGATGCCTGCCGACAACTGTCCGTCATCGGCACAAAAGACGCTATCGCACCGCTGGCGACATTGCTCGGTGACGAAAAACTCTCGGATATGGCCCGCTATGCCCTCGAACCCATCCCTGACCCGGCCGTTGACGATGCCTTGCGCGATGCGCTCGGCAGACTCAAAGGCCGACCGCTGGCCGGTGTAATCACCAGTATAGGCGTGCGGCGCGATGCCAAGGCGGTTGAAGCAGTATCGAAAATGCTGCAGGACCAGGATTCCATTGTGGTACAGGCCGCAGCAAGGGCGCTTGGCACAATCGGTAACTCGGCTGCGGCCAAGGCGCTGCGAGGCGCTCTGAAAAATGTTTCTGCCGCCAATCAGCTTGCACTGTGCGAAGGCTTGTTACGCTGTGCCGAGTCTCTCGCAGCCAAAGGCCAGCGCGACCAGGCCATCGAGATTTATGACCAATTGCGCAGTCTGAAAGAACCGCACCAGGTCCGTGCTGGCGCTCTGCGCGGTGCCATCCTTGCCCGTCAGAAAGAAGGCCTGTCTTTGCTTCGGCAGCATTTGCTAAGCGACGACTATATTTTATTCTCCGCAGCCGTCCAGGCCTCCGGCGAATTGCCAGGCACCGAAGTGACCCAGGTGTTGACCGATAGGCTGGATGGGCTGACCCCACTGCCGGCCGACAATAAAATCCTGATAATTCAGGCACTTGGCAATCGCGCCGACGAAGTGGCGCTGCCGACACTGTTTGCTCTGGCTAAAAGTGGTGAAAAGACCGTTCGCATTGCTGCCATTAAGGCCCTGCCAGCAATCGGCCATAGCTCTGCAGTGCCTGTGCTGGTGGAATTGCTGGCCGATGCCGACCGTGACATATCGCAGGCCGCACAAGAAAGTCTCGCTGCCATCCCGGGTCAAGAGGCCTACCAAGCCGTGGTGAGGATGCTTATTGATAAGAACAACAAAAAAGAGCGACGGCTCATAGCACTTGAGCTAATCGGGCGTCGGCGGATGACGGGTAGCATTGGCGACTTGCTAAATGCCGCGCGTGACGCTGACCCTGAGGTCCGTCGCGCCGCAATAACGAAAATCGGCGAACTGGGAGGCCCTGGCGAAGCGGGGAAGTTGCTTGACCTGCTTATGGGTTCTAAGGAGTCGCAAGATATAAGTGCTGCTGAACAGGCCCTGATTGATGTTTGTGCGAAGTCTGATAATCCGCAATCTCATACTGAGGCGCTTACCAGCCGTCTGGAGCAGGCCCAGCCCCTACAAAAGAGCGCTTTGCTGCGAGTCCTTGGCACTATTGGGGGGACGAATGTTCTGAGGGCTGTACGTGTGGCGGTCAAGGATTCCAATGCAGAAGTCCGTGCTGCCGCCATCCGTGTGCTTGCCGCGTGGAAAACTGCAGATGCAGCACCGGACTTGCTCACGTTGGCTAAGACCACCGATAATCCGAATGACAAAACGCTCTGCCTGCGTGGCTACATAGGTTTGGCCACTCATCCAGATTTGCCTGCTGACCAGCGATTGTCAATGTGCCGGGAGGCCACCGGTCTGATTGAGCGAAACGAGGAGAAGAAGCTTCTGTTAGGTGTCCTGGGTACGGTGCCGGAGGCTGAGGCGCTATCGATGGCAATGGCGTACATAGATAACTCCGCGACCAAGGAAGAGGCGAGCATGGCAGCCGTGGCAATCAGTGAGAAAATTGTTGAGCAAAAGCCGGGCGAAGTTGCCGACGCCTTACAGAAGGTGATGCAAGCCACGAACAACAAAGACGTGATTCGCCGTGCAAAGGAGATATTAAACAGGGCGAAGAAAACGGCAGGAAAATAACCAAATCGGAAAACCGATGCGCCAGGGTTATCTTAGAGGCCGACTTTTTAAGAATGTCGTGCATAACCGTCCAGTTGTGAGTTGTCTCCGGAGCCGAAACAGTCTCTCCCTGCCGCAGCCTTCGAGGAAGCTGGCTACAAAGTCCGGCTGATTTAAAAATATTCCCTGCTTAAGTATCTTGCCTTAATTGAATATCAAAAATTAAAATGCAAATCCGCCGCACGTCTGGCAGATAAAAATCAAAATTGTGGAACTCCTTAATTTTGATATTTGATTTAGGATTTGGAGAGGCATTTGGAAAAAGATTGGAGTTGGCGAAATGAAGGATAAGAAATACTTTATAGCGATTGTTTCCACCTGTTTTCTAACCACACTTACGGCTGCCGAGCCGTTTGTCAAAATATGGGAAGAACCGCTTACTCTTCCCACTTACCAGCTTGATGCCCCTGACCTTAATCCGATGTTCTACACGCATGAATCTTATCAGGGTGCGGAAAAGAGGATTTATCCCTACCCCGTCCAGGACAAAGTGACTGATATTCGTGACCAGAAAACTTATAAGGCCCTGTACCTTGAAAACGACTACATCCGGCTTTCGGTTCTGCCTGAGATAGGCGGTCGATTATTTTCCGCTGTTGACAAGACGAACAATTACGAGATTTTTTACCACCAGCACGTCATTAAGCCGGCATTGATTGGGATGCTCGGTGCCTGGATTTCCGGCGGGATTGAATGGTGCGTCTTTCACCACCACAGAAATACGACTTATATGCCGGTCGATTATACGCTGGCTGAAAATCCTGACGGAAGTAAGACAATATGGTTCGGCGAATTCGAGCGCCGCCACCGGATGAAATGGATAATCGGCATTACGCTTTATCCGGGCAAATCCTATATCGAGGCCACGGTGAAACTTTTCAACCGAACTGCTTTTCCTCATTCAATATTATACTGGGCAAACGTTGCTGTGCACGTCAATGACGATTACCAGATTATTTTTCCGCCGTGCGTGCAGGTTGCGACGTACCACTCGAAAAGTGATTTTGCCCATTGGCCGATTGCAAACGAAGTGTACCGTGGCGTTGACTATAAAGGCGTGGACTTGAGCTGGTGGAAAAACCACCCCGAGCCGGTTTCTTTCTTTGCGTGGGACCTTAAAGAGGATTTCTTCGGCGGCTATGACCACGGAAAACAAGCTGGTGTTGTTCACGTCGGCAACCACCACATCGTTTGCGGCGCGAAATTATGGGAGTGGAGTCCGGGGCCGTTTGGCCGTATGTGGGACAAAATCCTAACCGACACCGATGGCCCATACGCCGAGCTTATGGCGGGAGCTTATTCAGACAACCAGCCCGACTATAGCTGGATAAAACCGTACGAAGTGAAAACCTTCAAGCAATACTGGTATCCGGTTCGCGGCATCAGTGGGTTCAAAAATGCAAACCTGAATGCAGCGGTTAATCTTGAACTCAAGTCGGATAGCATTGCAAAGATAGGTTTTTGCACCACATCGCGGTACTCGGATGCCAGAGTACTTCTGGAAGTCAGGGATAAACCAATTTTCCAGCAGCAAATCGACATCGCTCCGGACAGGCCTTTCACAAAAGAGGTAGCGGTCCCTGCCGGCACGAAAGAGACCGACTTGAAGGTTTCTTTGCTTTCATCTTCAAACGAGACTTTGATTGCCTATCAGCCCATCGAAAGAAAATACAATCCCGAATTACCGCAGGTCGTAAAGCCGCCGCCTGCCCCGAAGAACATAGAAAGCGTCGAGGAACTTTACCTCACGGGTCTTCGCTTAGAGCAGATTCACAACCCGCGTGTGGACCCGTATGCGTACTACGAGGAGGCATTGAGAAGAGACCCCGGCGACAGCCGCACAAATACAATCCTCGGTATCAACTACAATAAGCGTGCAATGTTTGAACAAGCCGAACTGAAACTGCGAAAGGCCATCGAAAGAATCTCCGCAGAATACACAAGGCCGGGAAATACCGAGGCCTACTATCACCTTGGCCTGGCTCTCAAGGCTCAGGGGAAATTTGATGAAGCTTACCAGGTGTTTTACAGGGCAACGTGGGATTATGCTTTTCATTCTGCTGCCTGTTATCAGTTGGCCGAGCTTTCCTGCAGAAAACAAGATTTCGCCTGTGCTCTGGAGCAGATTGACCGTTCACTATCCACCAATGCTCTCAACACCAAAGCATTGAGTGTAAAAGCCGCCGTACTGCGAAAACTTGGAAATTTCGAACAGGCAAAACAAATCGCTTCGGATGTTATCACTGCTGACCCCCTTGACTTCCTGGCGATAAATGAGCTGTATCTTGCCGAATCCGCCTTAGGCTCAAAAACCAGTGCAGAAAAAATACTGGCTGACCTGGCAACAAAAATGAGGGCCGAAGTAGAATCTTATCTTGAACTTGCTGTTGATTATGGCAATTGCGGTTTATGGGATGAGGCAATCGAGGTCCTTTTGCGCCCTGTGAAGGATAAAGCGAACTTTGCGGGTACATATCCTATGGTGTATTATTACCTCGGCTATTTTTACCGGCAAAAAGGAAATGCGGCGGATGCCTCTAAATATTATTCTCTGGCGGCGAAGATGCCGAGTGATTACTGTTTTCCATTCCGGCCCGAATCAATCGAGGTTCTCAATTCTGCTATTGAACTTTGGCCTTTGGCCAAAGGAAATTCGAAATCCTAATATCGAAATTCGAAACAAACTCGAATGACAAAAATCCAAAATTCCAAACGTTTTGAGCATTGGGCCAAAGGAAATTCGAAATCCTAATATCGAAATTCGAAACAAACTCGAATGACAAAAATCCAAAATTCCAAACGTTTTGAGCATTGGGCCAAAGGAAATTCGAAATCCTAATATCGAAATTCGAAACAATATCGAATGGCCAAAGGAAAGTGGAGCTGGATTATCTCTATGAAAGCGGGGAGATACGACGAGGCACTTGACTTTCTGGCAAACAATCATTTCCACGTCCGCGAAGGCGGCGGCGAAATCCATGACGTGTATGTCGATGGCCATCTGTTAAGAGGGTTACAGTATTTTGAGAGCAAAAAGTTTAATGAGGCCCTTAAGGATTTCCTTGCAGCCTCAGAATACCCCGAGAACCTCTCTGTCGGCAGGCCCAAGAATGACAGACATGCTCCCCAGGTGGCATATTATATCGGCACCGCCTACGAAGCTTTAGGGGATGCCCAAAAAGCTGCCGAGTTCTACCAGAAGGCCGCCGACCAGAAAGGCACCTCAGGATGGCCGGAAATCCGATTCTACCAGGGATTGTCTTTGCGCGAGCTTGGCCAAAAAGACGCAGCAGACAAGATATTTGAGGATTTGATTAGCAATGGCAGGCAAAAACTTTCGCAAAAAGCAGAAATAGACTTCTTTGCTAAATTCGGCGAGCAACAAACAGAAGATGCCCGAAAGGCCGATGCACACTACGCACTTGGTCTGGGTTATCTGGGAAAGGGATTCCTTGATAAGGCCGAGGCTGAGTTTGAAGAAGCCGTCAAACTAAACGTCAGCCACGTGTGGGTCAAGGCGTGGTTGGCTGAATTGAAACGCAAGTCCTGACAACACTGTGGACTACTAAGGTCGAATTACCTGCTCGCGTTGCACCCTGTAGAGTTCACCTTTCCATCGTATAGTGTCTGGACCAAAGCCGTGAAAGATGCGCACACGATGGCTCTCATTTAGGTCTTTATCGTCCATCGCCTGGAGTGTAAACAGAGACCCTTTGGGGTACTCCTCTCCATCCAAGCGATTTGCATAAAAGGCGACAAAACGCGGCCCTTCGATGACAAACCCAAATGGTGGCAACACGATATTTCCTCCTATCTTCGATGTAACCTGGGCTTCTGTATTCCCAAAATTAACGATTGTCTTTGTCGCATTCTGGCCTGTGCCATAAGTGGCCTGTCTGACCGTGAGGTCTTTGGTAAGAAATTCCATCTGCATCAGGCGGTCGTTAACAGTTGCCGCGTGCAATGGTCCCAGCACCTCGTGTGTATTTTTCAGAAACACATCTGTGGGATGCATTCCTTCCGCCCAGCCATTGTCGCTGCGAGTCCAGCACGCCGGGTCGGGACGTTTTGTATCCTTATCCACTTTGCCCTGGCTGGTTGCCGATTGCCAGTAAAGGTGGTCAGGAAATGAGTGATAGTGAAGCGGACGTGCGCACAAAATATGATGAGCGACATACTCGGCTGCTTTGTCCGAAGGGTAGCCGTATTTGCCATAGCATATCTGGCAATCATGATAGACCATTTCAAAAAATGGTATCACCGTGGCGCCAAAATCCTCCGGCTTCAGGTTATGATAATATCGACATGAGACGCCTACTAATCCCTCGAAGAAGTCGCTGTGGGGCAGCGCCCATTCGCGTCCGCACTCACTGCCGAAGGTACCGAACATTCCACGAGTGTAGTCACTGAGGCGGATTTTCCAAGCGATATCATCGTTTCGTCCGATGGGATGATTCGGGTCATAGCATTCACGCGGTCCCACCGCGTAGGTTGTGTCGATGAAATAGCTCCAGGGTGAAAAGAGCTTATTAATTTCGGGTAGGTTCTGTGGCCTTTGGGCAAGCTCCAACTGTTTGGGTGCACAGACCATATACGCTCGTCCGCCAAGCCACCTGCCACCTTTGATGAGCGAGCCATCTGGATTTTTCTCGATAAAAGCCGGGTCCCAGCTTTTTGCATCGTGGTACATATCTTGGACGTTATCGTGCAGGCAGGCAACGTAGCCCAGTGCCTGCACTCGCTTGATAGCGTTTACCAGAGCCTCGTTGCCGCCACACTCCGGATTAGCCGGCAGGTTGTCCGGGTGTCGGCAGTCATAGCCGCCTTCCGTCCAGCCGCCAATAATAAATAGTGACCGCTCGATGCCCACATCCTTGCGGAGGTGCTCGGCGACTTGAGCTGCCTCATCGAATGTCCAATGCACCTTGACGGATTCTTCCTTTGTACTCTCCTCATTCATACGGCGTGCAAGACAGGTCCACAGCTTGGCATTGGCCGCACCAATCATAAGTTCAACGTGCGGCTGGCGGCGTATCTTCTCTCGCAATGTTACCGCGAACCCTCGCTTTTCGGCGTAGCGCCTGTAACCCACAGCTACCGTATTCCAGTTGCCTTTGCCCAATGGCATCAGACGCACTGATTTCGCACTGCGGCGGAGTTCAAGCGTCGCTGTCAGCTTTTGGCGGTATGGTTTGTCTGCGGGCCTGGTGCTTTCTAATTCTGGAAATACGTAAGCATCGTCCCAGGTTACAACCAATGCCGAGCCGCCTTTTATGAAGCCAAGCATATTCATGTGGCAGCCTTCATAATCGGATGTGCCGAATACCTGCTTAAACGCTTTGCCGCCGTCGGCTGGAATCAGCAGCCCTTCGCGGCAGGGGACAATGGCATAACCGCCCTCAACGTCCGTAACGGCCAGCGCATCATCAAGCACACGGACAACACCATCAGCTTTGCCCTCGTAACGAATCTCGAATGCTTGTCCTTCATCGACCAGAGCGAAAATAACAGCCTTCCCATTCTCCTTACGCAGGCATACAGAATTCTTGTCTGTGCTCTCGGCTTCCACAAAGTCACCTTCAAGCCACGCTGCAGTACCTGGTCCAGCCATTCCCTCGGAGGGCCACCTGGCTGTCGAGCGCTTATCCAGCAAGGTCCATCGGCCCGTTACGTCATTTACCTCAACCATCATAGACCGGCTTTCTAACCTCGTGATACGGGCTTGACTGGTCGTGGATACCGCCAATGCCAGAAGACAAAGTAGAATGAGCTTACGCATAATTACGCTCCTATTTAAGCTAAAACCTTAGTACGGGCAGTTCGCGAACTGCCCGTACCGTAACATCAGAGGCGTTTGTCAATTACTATGCCAGCAAGCTGCATCATTGTAAAGTCTTTTGAAAAATACCAAATCCATAGACCGGCCGAAGGCCGGCTTGATCCAATGGCTTTCGGGGTGCGGCACATTCTTCATTTATTCTGACCGTCCCGCCGGAGGCGGGTCTGATCGGACCGGCCTTTGGCCGGCTCGTTTGCTTGGCATTGCGTGATGGACCGGCCGAAGGCCGGCTTGATCCGGGGTGCAGAAATAGCACTGATCAGTGCAATTGCGACCCAGACACCGCTGACAACGATGGATAAGGCCCCGGCTATGACGAGAATCAAGATAACTACTTCCATTTTTCACACTCCACTAATGAAAAGCACGAAGCACGAAATCCGAAATCCGAAACAATGAAAAGCACGAAGCACGAAATCCGAAATCCGAAACAATATTAAAATTCAAATGTCCCAATGCTCAAAACGTTTGGAATTTTGGATTTTTGTCATTCGAGTTTGTTTCGAATTTCGATATTAGGATTTCGAATTTCCTTTGGCCATTCGATATTGTTTCGAATTTCGATATTAGGATTTCGAATTTCCTTTGGCCCAATGCTTAAAACGTTTGGAATTTTGGATTTTTGTCATTCGAGTTTGTTTTGAATTTCCTTTGGCCATTCGATACGGTGATCGGCGATTGCCGATCGCGTGTCCCAGGACGTATGCCAGAAGCGCTGAGCCGAGAGCCGGAATAATGGCGGGGACTTTGATTACTGACGATATGATGCACTGAAGAGTCGGAATAATAGCAAGGGACTTGATTACCGAAGGCAAGATGAACTGAAACGTTATGGCAACGAACGTGCCGGCGCACATTGATAAGATTCCGGCAAGAGGGCGTGGGTGCTTCGCCCATAGACCGATTACAGCAGCAGGAAGAATAGCCGGAGCCCATATAGTATAACAGATAAGCAGCCCCTTAATGATACTGGGGACAGCAGTTGCACCGGCGGCAGCAACGATCGCAATACCAACAGTTGCACACCGTGCGACGTTAAGGGATTGACGATTGACGATTGCCGATTGACGATTGAAAATCGCAAATCGAAAATTGTAGACATCCTCGGCGAGCGCCACGGCGCCGGCGTTCAGCAGCGAATCAAGGCTGGACATTATTACAGACATCAATACCACCAACAAAAGTGCCCCGCCGAAGGCGGGTTTCAACCCTACGGGCATAATTGATTTAACGAGGTTCAGCAGAACGTGGTCTTCGTTGGTGGCGTTTGGAAGGATACTTCGGGCCACAACGCCGAGTGATATCATTACCATAAACCAGACCGCACTAAAGATACCTGCCAGGATAAAGCTGTTTCGTGACACGCGTGTCGTTTTCGACGCTAACGCTCGATTGGCGTAGGGTGGTATGAGTGTTTCTCCGAGTAGAAACGCTGCCACAAGACCGACTATCTCAACAGTTGATGTGGAATTCAGGCCTGCTGCGGTAGCCACAGAAGCTTGCCTTGTAAAAGTCAGTGCCCCCCCATCGAGATGGAATAGGAGTGCCAGCAGCAAAACGATAGGCAACAATATGGAGAACACGGTAAATTGAAAGGCATCCGTTATGGCGCTTGTGTGCAGCCCTCCGAACGTGGTGTATGATGCCGTCGCGGCCACAACAATAGCGACAGAGACCCAGTTTGGAAAGCCGAATATGTTGCTTAATACAACTCCACCCGCATTTGCCATAACCGCGGAAAAGCCAGTGCACAGGCCGACCGAAATAACACCAGCGAGGATTTGGCACTTTCTGTCATACTTCTGACCTATAGCATCTCCGAGAGTATGACAATCTTTCAAGCTTCTTAGTCGAGGTGCAACCAGTATGCCCACTAATATGTTCTGGACTGCGTATGCCAGCCCTACTCCCCAGAAAAGAAAGCCGCTTTTGAATCCTCTCCCGACAAACCCGATTGAAAACCCCGGCCCCACGTAGGCGGCAGCGATACTCCCGAAAACAAGTGCCAGTGGAAGCGCTCGCCTTGCCAGCGAAAACTCCACAAACTCACGCGCCACCCGTGCACGCACGGCTACAAATGCCAGCACTGCGATATAGGCAATGACAGCAATAACGGCTAAAACTTTATCCACAGTTTTAATCTCAATCCGGTGGTCTATCTATCAAAGCCGGCTTTGACAGTAATTCCGGAGGTTTATAGGTGCTTGTCCTGATGGAACATCTCCTCTTCCAGTTCATTTATCGTAGCATCAAGTTCGGCCTCTGTACGTATCCATCCGAATCGCGCATCGACAAGAAAGGTGCGGTACCACTGAATCAGATTTCTCGCAAAATCCTCGTCTTTGCAGTAAATTCCGAACGATATCTCTCCTGCGTGCGAGCCGGCTTCCCGGGGTATCTGAGGAAAGGCAAGAAGAACTGCGGGTCTGGACAACAGGAACTCTAAGTCGGATACTTGACTATTATAAATCCGAAGTCTCCCCTGTTTGATTGCCTCAGGATACTTGCGAAATAAAGAATGCGCTTCATTGGAAAACCCGGGGATGCTCATATTCAGTGCGCGGTGCACCGTTACATCAGGATAATCTTCTATGATTTCGTGCAGGGTGCTCAAATAATCCTCCACAGGCTGTCTTTCGCCTTCAAACAACATACATGTCCACAGCTCACCGTAGCTTGTCGCATCAAGCTGGTCCCGGAGCATCTTTCTGGCAACATTGTAGGTTTCTTTCCTGCTGCCTAACACCTTCAGTTGCCGTTCAGTCAAAACTCCCGCCCAGGATGGCATATCCTTTGGCAGAGTTTCCGGGGGACAAATACCAAGCCGGGTCAAGAGCCGGAGAAACTGCTTCTCTTCCGAGCCGTAAAATCTCCTGCCGACAACGCTGCCAACATGGCCGTTGACTTCCATACCATACTGCTTATGGTAGCCGAACGACAGGCAATGCACATCGAAGTCTCTGGCAATAAGCATCTTTTCCATCTCGGCAATCAGGGCTGCAGCCTCCTTCTCCGGTGCTCTATCAATTGACAGATGAACATTCGGACACAATACAATCGGCCTTTTGCCTATTAGGTGCGACATCGCCGCAAACTCCTCTACAGATTCCCTCAACTCCTGTTTGCTGTCATACATCTCGATGCAAACAAACACTACCAGCACATTCCTGAAAGTCATCTTGGACTGTCTCGGCGAGATTGTCGAGGGGTCTATCCGCGAGGATGGCTCTTTATCCTCAAAATAGCAGGATGAACACTGATAGCAGTCCAGAATCATATCGATTTCTCGGGCTTTTCTGTATAAGTTTTGGGGAGACGAACGCCATGTTTGTCTTTTGACAGTGCCTTAGCTTTCTTCAGTCGAGATGTGATTTTCGCATCGACACGACATATAAATAAACTCACATTTGGAGTCACAGCCTTATCAGCGAACCCAACGCTGTTGAGAATCCGCACGATTTCTGTGGCATCCGAGAACTCTCGAGAAGAGGCAATTCTCTGTGCTTCCTCACGCGTAAGTGACTTCAGAAAAGTCGGTATGCAGCCATCTCGCAAGGCATCAGCATAGTCAACCAGCAGTTCCTGGATTTCTCGATTTGTATCACGCATCTTTTTTTGCTCCTCTGGATAACACAATATCAACCTTCTTCGCAGTAATTCCGGAACATCTGTTTAAGCTTCATTATAGTTCTAAACTCGAGCATTTTAACGGCACCAACGGTAGTCCTAAGCTCATTGGCGATTGCTCTGTTAGACATACCGCCCATCCAGAGTTCTATAGCTCTTCGCTCCCGGGCTTTGAGTCTATTTAGCATCCGACGAAGGATGTGCCGAAGCTCCGATTGGGACATCATTTCGAGGATGCCTAAATCAGGGGCAACAAGGTTCTTCAGGTCTTTCTGCGATAAATGTAGATGCCGGTTCATTTCTCTATATACTTCCCGCAGGCGTCTGCGTATATAGTACAAATACACAGTTCGCAGCAGCTCTTTCTCGCTTGTGACATTACGCAGGCGAGCCGGTTTTTCCCATATATCCGCGTAAACATCTTCTAACAGGTCCTCGCATTCCGTCTCATTGCCTAAGTGGTGATACAAAACCTTCTTGAAGTCATCAAACGTTGCCCGCTCAAAAGGTTCCATTGCCCGGCGTCGACGTTCAATATCCGGGTCTGTCAGTGCTTTCAAAGCGTTTCGCAGCCGCTTATTCATCGCAAGCCTTTGAGTTTGGTGCGTTCTATTATCCCTGCCTCGTTATACACAAACGCCTGTAACACGAAGCTTCTGCCCTACCTACGCAGGTGCCAACTCGAATGTTGCCAAACAAAGTTATTATATCTCGAAAGCCTGCAATTTTCAATAGCCAAATGGCAGCAGCAGAATAAGGATAAAGCGGCTTTTGAAACCCTTTATAATCAAAATACCGAGGTGGTCAGCCGACCACTAAAAGCCATATACTGGTCTTAGCTGGTCCTCGGTCGGCAACTGGTTATAGTACTCACCTCTGGTGCCGATGTAACCGACCCCTTGTTTTCTGAGCATTACCTGACTTATAGAACCGTTGCTGTTTGTCATATTGACCGTGACGCAATTCATTTCTTCACGGAGGAAATCCCTTTCGGCCCGTGCTTTTTTCTTGTCTTGCTCATTGCCCAGCATATAGCCGGCACCGGCTCCTACGGCTCCGCCGATTAGCGCACCCTCGGTGGTCCTGCCTGACTGATGGCCTACTATGGCACCAATGCCTGCACCAGTCAATCCACCAAGAGCAGCACCCGTTTGCGCGCCACTCTCGCAGCCGCCGGTCAATACCGAACTCAAACTCACAGCCACTATTGTTAAAATTGTCACGAAATTTTTGGTCATTTTTATACCTCCATCAAAACTTGATGCGTTTGATAAATCCGTCACTTTGTTAAGCACCTGGCGACCAACCGAAGTCGTCAAGCCGATTAGTAAGAGCGCAGCAAACCCCGTCTATTGCCAGCATACCTCTTCCAGCTCAAGGTTGCATTCGAGCCAGTGGGTGGCCATTACGGCGAAATCGGTCAAGTCGATTTTGCAGTTACCGTCTGTATCGCCGGTTATCCTGGATGCGCATCGTGCAACTTCCGGGCCATCAAGCACCACCGCATATATATTCCAGCTTCCACTACGATTATCCTCCCAGACTATCACATTTCCACTTATGGCTGGGCGGGTCTGGTCATAAGGATTGTCGGTGATTTGAAATTCCAGCTGCGTGGTGAGGTTATAGCCAAATATGTCCCAGTTGTTATTCCTGTAGTCCTGCCAGACAATTATGTTGTTATCTATGTCCGGATTTGTCTGAGATGACTCGTTCGTGGTAATTGCAAACTCAACAGGGTTATCTTGTTTGGATATGTCGGCCACGTAAATGTCCCAGTCGCCAAAAAAGTCATCCTGCCAGACTACTGTGTCACCCCAGATGGCAGGATTTTTCTGGTCGTTTTCAAATGCCGCGACAGAAAATTCTGCGGGCTTGTTTCTCCGCCAGATGTCGGCGGCGAAAATATCCCAATCGTCATAGAAATCGTCCTGCCAGACGGCGGTTGTCCTGTACACAGCGGGGCCTTGCTGATTATCCCTGAAGCCGGAAATGAAAAACTCTTGTGGGTTGTCGGGGTCAGTGACATCAGCACCGTAAACGTCAAAGTCCCCGACAGAACCATCCTGCCAGACAACTATATTGCCGTGAATCGCAGGTTTCTGCTCGTCATTATTAATGATGTCGGAGACCACAAATACCTGGGGGTCAGTTTGATCGCTGATATCCACCATCTGGATGTCCCAATCCGCGGAGTTGCCCCATACGACGTAATCCTGCCACACCACGAGGTTCTCGTAAATGGCCGGATTGGTTTGGTCGTTTGAGTCACCTATGATAAGGATTAGCATATCGCCCGTTTTGCTTATATCTGCGACGTAAACATCATAGTCCCCATACTGGTAAACGAACTGCTGCCAGACTATGATGTTGCCATAGACATCCGGTGACTCCTGGTCGTCGGTTGTTGGCGAGACGGCAAATTCCTGCCACTTGCCAGCCTCGGAAGAAGAGACTATAGTGCTGGCGAAAGACATGGTTATCAGCAATATTAGTAGATGCCTATTTTTCATTGCTCTCCTGTCCGCCAGCAGGTTCATTAGTCGGTATTTTGCCCCGATACATCGGGGTTGGCTCTGATTTTTTCCAGCAGGTTGAGCAATACCGTCGCAGCAGGAGCATTTTCCAAATCCTGGCTGGCCTGGCGGAGCGGTTCGACGGCCTCGTCTATTTTGCCTATGCCAAGCAATTGATAGCCCAGCAGAAGTTGCAGGTCTGCATCAAAGCTGTAGAGTTCGGCTTTCTCGGCAAGGCGGTCAATTTGCCTAAAAAGTATATCGTCACCTGGATACAGGCCGCGCGGATAAAACACACCTTCCTTTTCAGAGGTAACCTTTGCCAGTGCCGCCCGAAGAACCCCTGCTGCTTCTGTATATTGCTCGTTCGCCAAAAGGGCCTGAGCGTATGCAAAAGGCAGTATCATATCATCGGGTGCAAGCTCACTGGCTTTGGAAAAGTTTACAATGGCTGTATTGTAATCGTTAACCTCAAACGCTTTGACGGCCTCTTCAAAATAGGTATCTGCCAGCGTCTCCTGGTCAGGTTTTGCAGCTTGTTGTCTGGCAAGCTTTTCACGAACATCTGCAAACGTAGTGTGGTCAACAGGCTTAATGTAGTTTGTCGTCTGGGTTGGCTCGGCGGTTGTAGTTATGCCAGCTTCGGTGCTGGGGTAGTTGTAGGTGTAGTAGTTATAAGTGTAATAATTGTAGGTGTCACCCTGCATTTCATAAGGAATTGGGTAGTAGCCGCACCAGATGTAAGGATGGTAGCCGTACCAGTAATAGCGAACCCACGTATATTCTATCGGCCAGTACCCACAAAGACTGACAAAGATGTATTTGCGGTGATAGTAAGGATAGACATATCTGAACGTCCACCACGGTCCCCAGTCATATCGCACAATGTAGCGGTATTCCGGCCAGATTATTCTGTGGCACATCCGCTCATGGCGGTCAACGTACATATGCTCATGATGATAGGCGTGCCCCACCAGTCCAACGCAGTCATCATATACCACGTGCGAATACCCTACTCGTTCGTAACGGCGGACGCGAGTTTTAGCACCGTCAAAATTGTTTACTATGTTGTTGTTTATAAAGGTCGTTTGGTTTTCAGAATCACGTTTGCTCAATCTTGGACCGGCAGGTCTTCTTTCGGCATCTCCGAGGCTTACGTCCCCGTGTCTTTGAATAGTCTCAACTCTTTTTCCAGCATCTTTATCAACTGCCTGGGGTTTGGCAAGTGCTTTGCCGCTATCGTCCTGCACTTTTTCAGAGGTATCAACCTTATGCCCACGACGACCATCCCTTATCGTATCTGGGACAGGCGATTTTTTGTCGGTGGCCGACCCGTCAGTCCGTGATATCCGTTGAGAATCTACGCGACTACTACCCCTGCTATCCGTAGATGAGACAGAGGGTTTCGCAGTGCCAATCGAGTCATTCGCCGACTCGATTTTGCCGGTGCTTACCGACTTGCCCGAGTCTATGGATGACCGTTGTTCCCTCGCACGGCCATTGCCTTTTTCTCCACCGATGGAGCTACCGATACGCGAGGTCTTGCTTGGACTCATCACAGGCTGGTCTGCAGTGGGAGAAACAGACGGTTTCTTGTCACTGTTCGAACTACCGATGCGGCCCTCTCGAGGTCCTCGAGACGAACTGGTTTTGTCTGAATCTGTGCGACTATTTGCGCCAGCAGATGCTTGCTTCTCGGCTGTAGGAACTGATGACTTCTTCTCACCAGCCGAGCTATCAGTGCGACCAATTCCGCCGCGAGCTACGGGGCTACTTGAGCTTGTAGATGGTTGCTTTTCTATGGTGGGTACAGTTGGCCTTTCCTTGCCGATGGGGCTGCCAATCCGATGGGTCCTGTCCAGGTCTATTTGGCTTCTTTCACGCGTAGCTGATGGCGTTTCTGAAGCGGATATATCCTGCTTTCCCTTATTAGTTGAACTGCCGATCGCTGGTGTCCTGGCCGGGCTTATGCTACTACCTGATGGCACAGTCAATGGGCTTCCCTCAATACGGTTTGCTCCGGAAAAGCTTTTGCTACTAACAGAACCCTGAGAAGATTTGCTTTGGCCCGCAACGCTTCCGGCTGACGGAGAACTACCAACCGTAGTTTTATACTCACGGGTGACACTGCGGCTACCACCTGTATTACTGGGTTGAGGACTTGAGGTTACTGGGCCTGGTTGTGGAGCAGGAGCTGCCACAGTTGGTGAAGGACCAGTTACAATCCTATCAGGCTGGCGATTGCCTGACCGGAAGATTGTTGAGGGATTGTTTAAGCCCCGAGAAATTGAAGTGCCTGACCGAACTTCCGGCCTCACAGATGGCGAGGGAGCAGTAACCCTACTCGGAGTTGTGCTGACACTCGGGGATGGCTGGACTCTGGAAGCAGGAGGCGGCTGGGCTTTGGGAGCAGAAGGTGCCGGCTGGGGTTGCTGGCTTCTTTGGCCGCCGCTACCACCCCCTCCACCGCCCGCTGAACCGCCACCGCGGCCACCCTTTCCAGCCGATAAGATGGGTTCGGCAAGTAGCGCCAAGACCAAAGCCATTGTTATAAAACCGACCTTAAGATTCCATCGGGATTTTGACGCTGACATAGCACGCCTCCTTTCTCTGCCATCTGGTTGGGGCGTATATAAAACTTGCCATTTATGGGATTTTACGTTCCTTGAACTCAAAACTATATCCTAATTACAACACTATTGTACCTTTATTTTGCTTAAAGAATATCGGAGCTTCGACTCCACACATAAAAGGCACCAAATTGAGGTTCGGTAACAGGAATTTTGGCCCGCCGAAGGCGGGAAAAATAAAAGGGCAAAAGAAAAAGAAAAGAATAAAAAAAAGAATAAAAGGGGAGAAAAAAAAGATAAAAAATCAAGAAAATAGGGGTTTTTGACGGTTTTTTTGAAAAATGGGGTGGTTGGTGGTAGTAAAAAGTGTGATTTTATAGGACTTGTGTGTTTTTGGGGTGAAAATGGGGGTAAAAATTAGCAAAAATTTGCATTTTTTTGCATTTATTTGCAAAAATGAATGTGTTTTGAGCAAAAATTGCAAGAAATCAACCGTTTTTGAACACTTTTTTTGCACTTCTTGACTTTGGGAGTAGGGACGAAGATCAAAGGACGAAGGGCGAAAGACGAGGGAGGGTGAAAGACAGAAGCGGCGAAAATAAATGGTTTTGTGGGGTTTTCAATTTGGATTTGACGGATTAGAAAATTTGGGGTATTTTATAGCTTCGGGTATTACTAAATACGTCTTTTCGACATATTGGGAGAACTATCGACATTTGCGAGTCAGGATAGCAGCGGATGGATAAATCGACTTACAACATAACAATTAGCGGTACAGGCGTCCTGCCTGAGACAACCCGTGCAAGCGATTTGGCTGCGCTCCTGATTAATATTGAGAAAACAATTTCTGAGACAGGGAGATTCCAGGGAGTACGGATAACAGAAGATGAGATTATCAGCTTGGTAGGCGTGGATAGATCTAGCAACAAGCTGACGTTCGCTGTGGCGAGTATATTAGTATCCTCCGTGGCGATGGTTTCCGAGGTTGTAGAGACAAATACATATGAGAGACTCCCCCGCCAAGCGCACGAGGCGTTATATGAGGTATCAAAGCAAGCGGTGAGTCACAATTGGGAGGTAAGATTCAACGAGAATGTCTCGTTGGGAATAAGAGAGGCCACGATATCGAAGGAAAAGCAAATACCTCCAGCACCACCGCCATCATATATCGAAGGGACAACAAGTATCTATGGGCGCTGCATTCGAGTGGGTGGCATAATACCAAAAGCTGAGATTCAGCTTTATCAAGGAGGAATCTTATACATAACTGTTAGTGAAGCAATGGCTAAAGAACTAGCTAGGAGCCTTTACGAGGATGTGTGCATCGAGGGTAGAGCAAGGTGGAAAACCGAAGATTGGACAATCGCAGAGTTTGAAGGGAGGCGAATCTCAGAGTTTAGAGCCACTGACCCAGTGACAGCGTTTCAGAAGTTAGGAGCAGCGGCAGGTGGGCGGTGGGATGGCATCGACGCGATTGGCTATGTTAAAGCGCTCAGGTCGGAGGGAGAAACATCATGATATGTTTTGACACTAGTCCTATAATTTGGGGGGTTCAAGGGAAAGCACATCCATTGCAGGAGCACATGGTCGACCGAACTAAGCGCTACATAAAGTACCTCGCTGAGAATAAGGAGCAGATAATGATTCCTGCACCAGCGCTGACTGAGTATCTAATGCATTTCGAAGTGGGAGAGCAGGAGAGGCAGCGACAAATAATCGAGAGAAATTTTATCGTACCGGCTTTTGATGTTCGAGCCGGTGTTTTGGCAGCTGAGCTCCTCGGGAATACGGAATTGGTTCAAAAAATTATAGCTAGTGGGGAGCTTGATAAAATTAAGGTAAAGACGGACGCGCAGATCATAGCGACTGCTATTGTTAATCAAGCAGATAAGATCATTTCTCACGACCCTGATTTTGCGAAACTGGCACAAGGTAGAATTTCGGTAGAGGAGGTACCGATAATACATATGCAGATGGATATAGGATTTGAATAGTAGTTTCTGTGAATCCGCGAACTGTTGGCGTACGACTGCGCCTGAATAACGCTCATGCTCAGACATTGCTGGAGGAGCTCACGTCGTTCCTGCAATTGGTCAGGAGACAGGTTCATTGTTGCCCCCCGTTGATAAAGTGTCTTATCTTCTCAAAGTCAACCGCGGCGTCCGCGTGTCGGATATCCAAATCCTCGAGATAGATATACCCAATTTTCTTGTGCAATCCATCTTTCCGGTTAGCCGGCGAGCCAAGTTTGCTACGTACTTCGTTGCCGCGCGATTTTGGCACAACCAGATAAAGTTCAATCTCCGTCCCAGGCGTTACGGTCAATAGGTTTCTGAATCTGTCAATTCCGCTGGTAATAGTGGTCGTTCGTTCAACTTCAAATGCGGCCACAATCCCCTTGCCCCCGTTATGCCATATTACGTCAATTTGCTCAATAATGTCACGGGCCGCCTTGGGCATTCCCTGGACCCGCTGCGGCAAGTCGCTGCTCCTATGTCGGAATTCAGTGTATTTCGTTTGTTCCGTCTTGCCGATGTGCGCCTTTAGGTTCTTCAATTCCGCCATTTCCACCAGCCGTGCAATCGCAAGGTCATGGTCGGACTCCTCGCTGGTGTTCAGCCGATACTGGACATCGGCCCCTAATTCAGCGAAAAGCTTCTCGCGCTCGATGTCTTCTTTGAGTTTCCAGACCTTTCGCCCCGTTTTCCCCTTGGTTACCTTGCCGGCGGCGGCTTGAGAAACCGGCATCAGAATGGCAATGCTGCCCAGCACCTGCTGGATTTCCCGCGCATCGGCCATATTGGAGTTTATCAGGTTTTCGTAGATGGCGTTGAGAATGTCGTCCTGCGTGGCGAATCCGCGAGCGTAAAGCAATCGCTTGATGAGATACTCAATCCTCGCTTCCACCGGCACAAAGTCCAAATCTTCATAAGAAGCTTTGTAGTGCTGCCTGCTATATTCTTCGAGAGCTTGCTTCAACTCGTCGCCGGGACTGGCTTTCAGACGCCATTTGCCATCCTTTTCCTCAAAACTATTGGTCAAATACGGAACAAGCTCTTTTTCGCTGATTTTGTCTAAAAGATTGTTGTTCAATAACCAGGGCATCAGCTTCATATAGATAAGTGATAGCGACGCCCCTTTATGGTGAAGAACCGCCTCCGCCGCCAGCCGCTCAATCTGTCGGCCAATCTCTGCATGCTCAATCTGCCTGAATCCCGGTTGCTTTTCCACCTTCTGAAACGACAATATGAAGTCGCCGAGCATCGAACCACTTCGACGAGTTTGGATAGTTTGCGTGTAGTTTGCAATTGGCGGCTGATAAATCATGCCATCTTGTTCGGCCAACACGAATCCGGCGTCATGCGCTGCCAGATGAATGGCGTTCCAAACCTTGAATTCCTTGTTGTGGAATGTCATTACCATCCAACGACCGGACTTCAGCACTCGATGACATTCACGAAATACTTCGTATAGCAGCGTTCTATATTCAGCAAGTCCCTTCTTGTGTTCTTTGCTGATAACGGCTTCTTTCGTATCATCAATCAGACCATTTTGCCCAAGAATCCCTCCGACCCACGCCCAATAGAAGTTGCACAGTTCTGCATACAGCACGTTGTTCCCGTATGGAGGATCCGTAATAACGACATCGACCGAACTGTTCGCCAACGGTAGCTTCGTGGAGCTCCCAGTCCAGATGAACGCTGTGCCAGTATTCAGTAGCTCTTCGTAAGTCGCCCCCATCACGCACTTACCGACAATCTCTTTCTTCGAATACTCTTTTCCGGACTTGATGGCCCTAGACCTGTTTCTCCACGCCTGCCAAGGATTTATTTCGCAAAATACTTCCGGTAGCCAATAAGTGCTGCTTGCCCACTCAATCGGATTTCCTCCTTGCCAACCCTTATTTCGAAAAACCATCTTGTTAGTAAACCTCAGAGAAGCGCTGAATACGAATCCGAGAAGGTCCCTAACGGACTGGTCTATTTTGTCTTTGGCATTCTTGATATATGTCCCAATTAAAGAATTAGCAAACAAGTTGCGTGGTGTGAAAAACTGATCGAACCGCTTGATATGTGCGTTGTATGGTCGTCTCAAGTCCCACCAGTCGGGCATCTCCAAGGTCGGATACCACAAGCCCTCTCGCTCGATCCGCTCTCGATGACTTCCTGCAACAGAACGGGCCAGTTCCATGTCTCGCTCCGTTGGCGGGAACTCGCCTTTATGACGGCACTTGGGGCAAACAACGTGAACGCTTATCAATACGTCATCAAGACGCTTGCATTCGGACGGACGCCACTCGGCCTTGCATCCCTTGTGATAACATCGGTATTTGCCCGCTGACACGCCTGCAATCTTTTCGCCCTTTCCTACTCGCTCGGCCTTGTGAAGCTCTACTATCTTGCCGCATTCCTTGCACTCAACAACATTGCTCCATTCAAACCAGTCGGCGGGGACTTTCTCGCCGCACTTGGGGCACGTGGTCAGATACAGTTCCTCGATTTTCGCGTGGCACGCGGCTTCGATCTGCTCGAAGGCGTCCTTGAGCTCGCCCATATCGACGTCAATCACCTCCATTCGGGTGATGAACGTAGCCAGAGGATTGATGTCAACGGCGATGACCTTGCGGCCGAGGCGAAGACCTTCAACGACTGTTACGCCGCCGCCACAGAATGGGTCGAGTATGATTGACCCCTGATTAGAGTAGTGCTCGATAAGGGACCGAAAGACGCTCCAGGGCCGCCGGGCAAAATATCTGTGCATCTTGTAAACCGGCGTATGGGGCTTAGCGACCACCGCGTGGTCGATAGGTTTCAGGTTGTCCAAATCCTTCAAGTTGTCGGGCATTTTCCCCGTAGCTCCTTCCATAGACCTCATTACCAAAAGAGCAACAAAATCAATCTACCAAAATGTGCATGAATTGGCAACTGTCGTTTCTCCATTCTCCAGCCGCGGGTACCTGCGCTACCGGCTTCTCTGCCATTTCGCACCTTTCATTTCGCCATAGAAGAGTGTGTTTTGAGCTCGTGCTTCGCAGCGAAGCGCCGCTTCGCAGAGTAGTATTATAAACGGCATTGGGTATTCCTTATTGATATTCGCACTAAAAGAAATGATAGAGGAAATCCGGGGCGGGGGCAAGTTTAATTTGCGATTGACGATTTACGATTTACGATTGACATATTCGTATTGCGGGGTGCGAAGCTGCGTCGCCGGATTCTCTGCCATATCGCACCTTTCATTTCGCGATAGAAGAAGAGAGAGAGAGAATTGGTAGGCTGAAGCCCACCCTACCAAAAGAGAAACTGGATTCCTGCCTCCGCGGGAATGACAATCCTTCAATAGATTCCTCGGATGGCACGGAATGACCGGCCCTTTGAGACTTCGGATTTCGGATTGTAGATTGATGATTAAAAATCCAAAATTCCAAATCAGCCCGGGTTCGGCAGGGAAAATGACACGAGGAACGGCTGCTGAATCCCTTTTTCAAATTCCTTTTCCTATTCTCCCGTTTTCGATGAATTTCAGATGCCACCAACCGCTATTTTGCTCCGTTGCTTATTTTGGGGCTGGTTCATTTCGGACATCCGTCGGTCCGGCACCGGACGGGACTGTTTTTTGTCCTAACTGAGCATTGAAGAATTTCATGAGCGCAGCAGCTAATCCATCAATGCTACCGCCGCTGCCAGTAACCAGCACATCAGGCATAAACTTCGCTTTACCATCGGAAAGCACAGTTGCAACGTTTACTAAAGCGGTAGGCATCTGTCCTAATGCTTCAACCTGAGCCCTATAAGCCTTGGCTCTCGCCATTCCAACGGCCTCAACTTGTGCGCCCTGGGCTTTACCTGTTTTTTCAATGTAAGCGGCCTCACCTCCGCCTTCGGCTTCCCGGGCTTTAGCATTGTTTGTTTTTATCTGAATGCCAACTTGAGACTTGGCAAGCTCAGCCTGCATGTCAGCAGTACCTCTGGCCTTTTCTGTTTCAATTCGCTGGTCTTGAGCTTCTCTTTGCATTTTAAATGTTGCTTTTTGCTGGTTAGCAATTTCCCTGTCAGTTAATACCGCAACGAGGGCTTCAGGAAGAATAACATCCTGGATGTAAACGCCTTTTGTTTCTATTTCATAATCCTCAAGCTTTCCTCTGATATGCTCATAAGCTTCTTCCTGAACTTTCTGACGAGTCTCAATAAATTTTACAGCAGGCATACTTTGCATCTTGTCTCTGAAATGATTTCCAACGGCCGCCTGCAGCACTTCACTAACCAGATTAGCCATACTTCCAACAATAGAGATAACTTTAGGAGCTTTTGTATCAGCTACGTGGATTTGTACCTGCAAGTCAATTGTAAATACAAAACCCTCGCAACTTTTTGCGACTATGGACTTTAGATGTTGGTCCAGCTTGTGTGCTTGAGAAACAGCTTCTGCCCAGTTAAGTGTAAGTATGCAGGTTGGAACAATTTCTGCCTGGTAACAATGAGGATTTATCGGGTATTTTCCAGTTCTAAGTGGCTCTTCCCAAATTCCTCTATGTCCTGGCTTTACCAAAGTCCCAAACTTAAACTCCACTCCTGATGTATCTTCAGGAACTAAACCAACATACGACTTAATCACTGCTACCTCGCCCTGCTCAACAACTAACATTGGAACAAGCTCTACAGAAACAAGAAATGGATTGAGGTTGTAAGCACCATAAAGTAGAGGGTCGTGTTGAAGACCAATTCTGCCGCCGTTATCGAGAAATGCTTGAAAGTCCTGATAGTTATTATGCTTTTCATTTTGGCTTCCAAGCACCGCCTCAATGAGTTGCGAATTATTAGCTCCCTGACTTTCTAATTTCTCAATGTCAGAGAAACCTTCCAATCTACCGGCAATACTGCCCGGAGGCAAAGGCGGGCCTTCATAGGTTGTGACAATCCCAACAATATCAGTTAAGTGACCATCCGCGCTTCTACTTGGCTGAGGCTCAATTCTGACAACATTTAAGCGGCCGGGGTCAAGGCCAAATGACACCGGTGTTAGAAACCCCCTTTTATCCGCTAACCTTTGAAACTCAGGGGCTACCGGAACGCCATAGGTCTTATCTTTCGTGAGCACCAAAAAAGCAACCGGGTGAATTGGAACCAATGTTCCAGGAGAAAGAACGGGTCGCTGCACACCTTTTTGCCCGCCGTTCTCAATAAAATGTTTTAGGCCGGTAAAAATGCCAAATTCATTTTTGTAGGCAGCAGATTTTGCTCCTATCGGCAGAGGTTGGCCGACTTGAGCAATCACAACCCCAATTTGACCAGCCGGAATCTGAACCCACGGGAATTTCCTCACAGAATACAAGACCCATAGCTTAATCCTCCAGCCGGGCATCAGCAAATCTGCCTGATAACCAGCTTCTCCCTTAAACGCGATAGGGTTATCCTCTCTAAGTTTTTTGAAAGAAAACCTTTTTGTCACCAGGCCGACTTCTGTTGGCCCGATTATGCGAATCGACGGCAAAAGCAAGAGCAAAACGAGCAAAAAGGCCAATCCTAAAATTTCGTTTACTGTGCCCATAATAATTCTCCTCAAACTCGTATTGCGTATATCGTATTGCGTAGATGCGTTTACGCTAAACGCACGACGAATTACACACGATTCAGAACTGCCTGTTCGGCACGGCTCGTGACCGCTTTTTTTACGCGCTCCGGGGTCATAGGTAGCTGAAGCATCCTGGCGCCTGTTGCATCATGAATAGCGTTGGCAATCACGGCCCCCATACAAATAATGGCGGGCTCTCCGCCTCCTTGAGGAGGCATATCTTCTACCTTTATGAGCACTGGCTCGATTTCCGGCACCCAGGAAAAACGAGGAAGCTCGTAAGTATCGAAGTTCAAGTCGAGGACCTTTCCGCCCTTAAAATGAATACCTTCGGACAGGGCATAGCCGAGCCCCATCGTGATACAACCTTCCATCTGCAACCTGGCTCCTTCAGGATTAACCGCTATGCCCATATCCTGAGCACATACCACTCGCTTTACCTGAACGTGTCCTCTTTCTTTATCTACCTGGACCTGGGCAATAGTGGCCACGTATGTTCCCGAATCGGTTCCACATGCCACACCGAAACCGCGGCCACCGGGGGTTCTCAACCCACTCCAGCCAAATTTCTCAGCCGCGGTTTTAAGAACCCTTATCATTTTCTCATCGCGCAGATTCTTCAGGCGAAATTCTACAGGGTCCATTTTCGCTTTAGAAGCCATAATATCAATCTGCGATTCTCTCGCGAAAGTATTTGTGTTGCTGGCGGGTGCGCGCCAGGCGCCCGTGCCAAATGGATGGACACTGCCCGAACCTCGCCCAGAGCCTCCAAAGCCGGCCGTACGATGATGTGGTATATCATAAAATTGCTTGGCACCCCTTTCTCCGGCAAAATAGACGCCATAATCCCAGAGCACAATTTTGCCTGCGTTTGTAATCCCCGATTTTATTTTGACCACTGCCGCCGGCCGAAATGTATCATAAAAGAATTCTTCTTCACGGGTCCAGGCAACCTGGACAGGTTTTCCTGTCAATTTTGCCAGGCGGGCCGCCTCCACCGCCTGCGGGCCGGCGGTTTTTCCGCCGAATCCGCCCCCGACGAACGGAGTAATGACCCGAACATCTTCAGGAGCAAAGCCAAGAGCTTTTGCTATTTGGTCCTTGACGCCGAAAGGACCCTGCGTTGACGCCCACACCGTGGCCTTATTTCCTTCGACTTGGGCCAAAGCCGTATGCGTTTCTATGGGCGCGTGCGCAACATAATCATTCAGGTAGGTTTGCTCAATCACAACGTCAGCGAGTTTTTCTCCACTTTCGAGCTCGCCTCCGCGGTCAACTACGTTTCCTTCTCGAGCATTAGCAAGCAAATGCTCGAAAATCGTCTGGTCGTCAACTTTTGTTTCCGGCGTATCAAATTCGGCCTTGATTTTTGATAGGGCATTTTCCGCCTCATCAGGATTCTTGTGCAGGACAGCTATCAAGTCGCCGTCTCGAATTATTGAAGCACCTTCAACTTTTTCAACCGCGGAGGTGTCAGCATTTCTTAACTTAGCTCCGTGAGCAGGAGGCCTCAAAATCCTTGCGTACAACATATCGGGCAGTCGAATGTCACCCGCGTACTTGGCCGCGCCAGTAACTTTCTCCGAAGCATCCTGGCGTAAGGCATCCTTGCCAATAACCTTGAATTCAGAGGGGGTCTTTAATGATGGTTTTTCTTTCGTATGTCTTGCAATTGTTTTACCTTTAGCGAGTTGAGCATACGTAACCCGTTTTTCTTTCTGATTCTTGTCGAATACTACTCCGTTTTCTATAGCCAACCTGTCTGAAGGTATTTGCAAATGTTCGGCAGCCAACTCTATCAAAACCGCCCTGGCTTCGGCGCCTGCAGCTCTCAAAGGTGGGCCAAAGAAACGTGTGCTCATCGAACCAAAAGTACCCATATCCCAGGGACAGAGAGCAGTGTCGCCCATCACCATATCGACCGATTCCAAACTTACATCAATCTCATCAGCCAACATCTGGGCGAGCGACGTTATGACCCCCTGCCCCATCTCGATTTTACCAGTAAAGCATGTGACTCTGCCATCGGCCCCGATTCTAAGGTAAGCGTTAAAATCCTCGGGATAACCTCTGCCCTGCCTTTGTGCCTCCAGTATAGAGAGGTCTCCAACACTGAAGAAGACTATGATCCCGCCACCCAGAATCTTCAGGAATTCCCGGCGGGAGGGATTGAGGTCAGTGGCCATGTCATTAAAATCAAGCTCTGTATATTTATCTTCTTTCATCTGGTATCGCCCCCTTTCATTTTCTCTGCGGCGGACTGGATAGCCCTGATGATGCGGTTATGTGCTCCGCATCGACATAAGCTGCCTTCCATACCCTGGATAATCTGGACTCGGGTAGGTCGAGGATTTTTTAACAACAGACTATAGGCGTTGAGAATCATACCCGGCGTACAGAACCCGCATTGAAGGGCATCGTGTTCGATGAACGCTTTTTGAAGTGGATGCAGTTTGCCGTCCTGGGCTAATCCTTCAATCGTGAGAACCTCCTTTCCGCTGATGTTTTTCGCAGGAAGCACACATGAGTGGACAGCAATATTATCCACCAGAACGGTGCAGGCGCCGCACAGGGCTTTTCCGCAACCGAATTTTGTTCCCGTAAGACCCAGGTCGGTGCGCAAAACCCACAAGAGCGAGCGCTGGCCATCTGTGGTCACGCTTACTGATTTACCGTTGAGTTTAAAGGCAATCGTTTCCGTCATTTTGAATCCCTCTTGACCCCGCTTCTGCTTTCGCAGAAAGCTGCGGGGTGACTAATGTTCAATTTCAGAATTCAATTTGCCACAGGTAACGTGGATAAAAATATAGCTTCAAAGATAGTTATGGCATAACATACAAATTAAGTATTATACTTTAAAGAACCTTAAGACGTCATTACAAAATTCGGGTAAAATTTACTGACTATGAATAACCTTGAGATATTCCGCGAAGCAGCATCGGCCCTCAAAACCGGTAAGAACATCGCCCTTGTAACAGTGATATCCACCATCGGCTCAACTCCGGGAAAAGTAGGTTATAAGATGCTCGTATCGGCCCAAAACAGCGAAACTATCGGCACCATAGGGGGAGGGTTGACCGAAGCCCAGATTATTGAAATGGCCAAAAGCATACGGCCGGAGGCCAAAAGCCAGGTTTTCCGTTTCGATTTCGGTGGGACTGGGGAAAACGAGAGGGGAATATGTGGGGGGTCGGCAGAATTCCTTGTAGAGCCGTTCGATAAAAAGAGTCTGCCCTTATTCGAAAAACTTTCAACCGCTATTACCAAAGGAGAAAAAGGCGCGCTTATTTCGATTATTTCTTCCGGCAAATCACCGCAGAAGATTTTTTTGAAGAATACGAACCGAATTGATGCCGCAACCGGTATCAATTTCTCACAAGCGGTTATTAGTTCTATAAAAGAAATGGTTGCTAAAGAGCAACCTGCAAAGAAAGTGTCAGGCCAGGGATTCGAAGTCTTTGTAGAGACCATTGCCGGACAACCGCCGCTTATCATCTTCGGTGCGGGGCATCTATCCTGCCATATTTCCAGATATGCAAAATCTTTACATTTCACAGTGACTGTATGCGACGACAGAGAGCAATATGCAAACAAGGAGAGATTTCCGGATGCAGATTACATCATTGTCGAGGACTTTGAACGTGCTTTCAATAAAATCCGCATTGACAGCGATACATACATCGTTATTGTCACAAGGGGACATAAATATGACCAGACAATTCTTGAACAGGCCCTGGGGACCAATGCAAAATATATCGGAATGATCGGCAGCAAACAAAAGACGCTGACAATTCTAAAAAGACTCAATGAAAAGGGGATTCCGGACCAGACACTCAACAGAGTTTATTCTCCTGTCGGCATTTCAATAGGGGCGGTCACGCCTGAAGAAATTGCTTTGAGCATAGTCAGCGAGCTTGTAAAAATAAGAAGACTGGGGCATAGGCCTAAGACAGGCCATATGAAGATGTCCTTTTCGAAAATATTGAACGAAGAGGACGAACAGAACCTATGATAAACGCCATTGTATTAGCCGCCGGCGAGTCAAGGAGAATGGGGAAACTAAAACCGCTGCTGCGCTTTAGGGATACAACATTTCTGGAGCAGATTATCTCGGTGCTTAAACTTTCTGACGTGGACAGGGTCACGGTGGTTCTTGGAGCGGGGGCGGAGACTATAGAAAAATCAATTGATTTATCAGGTACGGACGTTGTCGTAAATAAAGATTACCGAAAGGGACAGTTATCCTCTTTGGTCGCGGGGCTAAAAAATACCCCCGCAGAGACGGATGCGATACTTGTTTGTTTGGTGGACAACCCCTTTATTACTAAAACGGTTGTCAACAGGATTATCAGTAAATTCAAAGAAACCAAAAGCCCGATAGTGGTCCCTGTTTTCAACAAGAAAAGAGGACATCCTGCGTTATTCTCAAGGTCATTATTCAAAGAACTTCGCAATGCCCCGGCAAAAGAAGGTGCAAGATACGTTTTATATTCAAACGAAGAAAAAGTGCTTGAACTTGAAACGCCGGAAAGTGGAATCCTGGTCGGTATTGATACACCGGAGGACTATAAGTTTCACTTCGGTGTCAGTCCATAGAAATTGTCAGGAAGACCGATGTTAGCGTTTGAGGAAGCTCTCAAGGTTGTTTTGGATTCTGCTCAACCGCTCGGCTGTGAGCGTGTTGGACTTGGCCTGGCAGGAAACCGGATATTGGCTGAAGATGTAACATCGGACACCGATATGCCGCCGTTTGATAAAGCAACTGTCGATGGTTACGCCTGCCGCCGAGAAGACCTTGCCAATCAACTTACGGTAATCGAAACTATTCAGGCAGGCATTCTCCCCATAAAAGTAATCGGGCATAACCAGTGCGCTAAGATTATGACCGGTGCTGCTGTTCCGCGAGGCGCTAATTGTGTCATTATGGTCGAGCGAACCTTGAATGTTGATGAAAATGTTATTCGGTTCATAGGAGAAGAGACGGATGACAACATCTATCACAAGGGTGAAGACATCAAAGCCGGCGAGGTGGTCTTATATAAAGGCAGCCGTATCAGGCCGCAACATATTGCGGCTCTTGCTTCGGTCGGCAACGTGCAACCACTTGTTGCAAAAAGACCGAGCGTGGCGGTAATTGCAACGGGAGATGAGCTGGTCGAGCCTGCACTTAGGCCGGGTCCATCTCAGATAAGAAATAGCAATAGTATTCAGCTTGCTGCACAGATTGAGGACGTGGGTGGAGTTGTCCAGGATTATGGCCTGGTCCAGGATATACCCGCATGCATTGACAGCGTCTTCAGAACCGCTGCCGAGGAGAATGATGTCGTTATCATCTCCGGAGGCGTTTCGGTTGGTGATTTCGACCTTGTGCGGGAGGTACTCAAGCAAAACAACGTCAAATTACTGTTCGAGAATATCGCCGTGAAGCCTGGAAAACCTACAGTTTTTGGCCTATCAGAAAAGTCTTATTGTTTTGGGCTGCCCGGCAATCCGGTATCGACATTTGTGGTCTTTGAGCTTCTGGTTAAGCCTTTTCTTTATAAGCTGATGGGCCATAACTATTCGCCTGTCAGTATTCAGATGCCCCTGGGCGAATCTATCACGAGGGAGAACGCAGACAGGCAGAGCTGGATTCCGGTCACAATAACGGATAGGGGCACATTAAAACCCGTTGAGTATCACGGGTCGGCCCATATCATTGCGCTGTGCAATGCCGACGGACTAATTAGTATTGGTGTCGGTGTGGCGAAGATTGAAAAAGGTACGATGGTTCGCGTCAGGCTGATTTGAACGAAGCCCGCCGTAGGCGGGTCTGATCAAACCGGCCTTCGGCTGGTTTTGGAGTCTTGTAACCGATGCGTGTGGATTACCTGCGAGTTTCTGTTACCGACCGATGCAATCTGCGATGCATCTACTGCAATCCTCTCGGCGGCTGCGATTTCATAGACCGCAAAGAGATTCTGAGGTTTGAGGAAATACACCGTTTGGTCAGACTTTTTGCCGAATGTGGTATCAGAAAGGTTCGGCTTACAGGGGGCGAGCCACTGGTGCGAAAGAACATTATCCGCCTTGTACGAGAACTGGCTGGTATTTCCGGTATCGAAGAGCTGGCGATGACAACCAATGGAGTTCTTCTTGAACCGATAGCTGCAGAGCTTAAGGACACAGGATTGAAGCGGGTCAACATAAGCTTAGGTTCGGCGGAACGAGAATGCTACAGACAGATTACCGGTTTTGACCTGCTGTCAAAAGTGACCGACGGCATCTACAAAGCCATAGAAGTCGGCCTGACCCCCGTTAAAATCAATAGCGTTGTAATAAAAGGCATCAACATCTCCCAAATTCCAGCGCTTGTAGAGATGAGCGTCCGTCTGCCGGTGTTAGTCAGATTCATCGAATATTGCCCGACCAGCAGATACACAAGTCCGGCGAATTACTATGTACCTAACGGTAAGGTCCGGAAGATAATCGAACGCAAATTTGGACCACTTTCAAGTGTTGTGGTTGGAAACGCCAGTGGGCCTGCTCTGTACTTCAAGGTCGAAGGCTCGGCTGGAGCTATCGGTTTCATAAGCGGCAGGTCTTCAATATTCTGCCAGCAGTGCAACCGATTGCGGCTGACCAGCGACGGGAAAGTCAAGCCCTGCCTATATTCATCTCATTGCTACGACCTGAAGAAACTTATTAGAAGCGGCGCCAATGATGAAGCAGTATTAGATATAATGAGGAGGATACTGCGGGAAAAAAACAACTATACAAGGTTGAACTCGTCTGTTCGGGATTTCTCCATGCAAAACATTGGAGGCTGAAATCAAATGGGAAGGTCAAAGGGTATGGTTGATGTAAGCGCCAAGGATATTACGGTAAGGACTGCCAAGGCAAGTGGTTCTATTCTTCTTGGTGCCGAAGCTTTCCAAGTTCTCAAACAAGGCGCTTGTGCCAAGGGCGATGTGTTGGCGACAGCGAAGGTTGCGGCTATACAGGCTGTGAAATCGACGCCGATAATAGTCCCTATGTGCCATCCAGTTCTCATCGAAGGTATCGAGGTAGAGTTTGAACTGGACGAGGCTCGGAACTTTGTTGTTGTGGCTGTTGCCATCAAATCATCGGGCAAGACCGGCGTCGAGATGGAAGCTCTTTGCGGAGTGACTGCAGCATGCCTTACGATTTATGATATGCTCAAATACACGGGCAAGGGGATAATTATAAGCCAGATAAAACTAATGGAAAAAACCGGTGGAAAAAGCGGGGACTACAAAAGGCCGGATTAGAGCGATATCCATTTCAAAAGAAAGAGGTACGCCGAAGGTCAATGTGCATGAGGCGGAGCTGAAAGCCGACTTTGGCATCGTCGGAGATGCTCACGCGGGTAATTGGCTCAGACAGGTGAGTCTGCTTGCTGTTGAATCCATAGAAAAGATGGTTGCAGAAGGCACGAAGGTCTCGGCGGGTGACTTTGCCGAGAACATCACGACGGAAGGTATTGACCTGCCGGCTCTGAAAGTCGGCAGTAAACTGAAGATTGGCAGCAGTGTTGAGCTTGAAGTTGCACAGTTGGGGAAACAGTGCCACCGACGATGCAGAGTCTTTGAAAAGATAGGCGATTGTATCATGCCGCGGGAAGGCGTTTTCGCAAAAGTGACCAGGCCGGGTCGAATAAGAGTTGGTGATGCTATAGAGGTTTTTTATGATTAGAGCCGCCATACTAACGGTCAGTGACAGTTGCGCTCTGGGCAAACGAAAGGATATAAGTGGACAGGCCATTGAAGACATGCTCCCCAGGGACAAATTCCAGATATGTGAAAAAAGGATTGTGCCTGACGACCGGGATGCCATTGCCAACGAACTGGTTTATTTCTCTGATGAAGCAGGTTTTGACCTGGTATTTACCACTGGTGGAACGGGACTGGGTCCCCGTGATGTTACGCCTGAGGCGACCATTTCGGTGTGTGAAAGAATAGTTCCTGGCTTAACCGAAGTGATGAGGGCCGAAGGTTTCAGGAACAAACCCGCCTTCGGCGGGCCTAACGCCATACTCTCTCGAGGTATGGCGGGCATCCGGAAAAATACGCTCGTAATCAATCTTCCAGGCAGTCCTAAGGCTGTTCGTGAGTGTTTGGAGCTAATTGTGGATGTCTTACCACACGCCGTAGAGATGATGCTTGGCGGAGGGCACTAATAGAAGGGAGTTCGGATTTCCGATTTGCGATTTTCGATTGTCGATTGAAAATTGTCAATCGTCAATTGGCAATCGTCAATTCTAATTAAGGGAGCGTAAAATGATTTTACTAAAGGTTTTTCTTGTGTTTCTGAGAGTCGGACTTTTTGCAATCGGGGGAGCATATTCTTTCCTGCCTCTGCTGGAGAAAGAAGTCGTGCAGAATCGTCAGTGGCTTAGCAAATCGGAGTTCTTAGAGGTTACAGGGATGGCAGAGGTTTTCCCCGGCGCCATATCGGTTAAATTCGCAACTTACACCGGTTACAAGGTTGCCGGTGTTAGCGGCGCAATAGTAGCCAACATTGCCAATTTGCTGCCACCCGTGTTTTTTATGATGGTTGCTTCGCTTGCTTATTCAAGATACAAGGACATCCCGTCGATAAGAGCCGCTTTTGAGATGGTTCAATACGCTGTTTTTACGATGATACTAGCCGCTGCAATCAGGTTAGTAGATACAAGCCACTTTCTCCAACTCAAATACCTGTCCGTTATTGCTGTTTCGTTTGTGTTGTTTACTCTAACAAAAGTGCATCCTGCTCTTATCATCATCGGTGCTGCTCTGTATGGAGGATTGATTAAGTGACCGAACGTTGTTTGAGACCAGATATGCCGAGAATGAATCTTTCTTAACATTACAGGAGACAAAATCATGCAAAAAACAAACGGCATCATTATCATGGTTGTCGGCCTCGCCCTGGCATTGTGTATGTATAACAAGGGGCTTGCGTCAGACGAAATCAAAATCCTCAGCCCGGATGGTAAGGTGCAGTTCAAGGTCCTCTTACAAGAGGCGCGGCTGAAATTTGTGGTGATGTTCAGAAATAAGCCGGTAATCGAGACATCCCCGATGGGAATGGTTGTGGACGGGGTTGACCTCGCCGAGGGGGTAGAGGTTGGCAGGATGGATACGTACCAGGTGAAAGAGACCTACCCCTGGCGAGGTGTCCACTCCCAAGCCGTTAATCACTGTGAAGGAGCAAAGATTTCCCTCAAGCACACGAAAAGCAACATTAGTTACACCCTGGAGGTTAGGGCATTCAATAATGGTGTTACCTTCCGCTACATTATTCCTGGGGATGAAAGCTCAAGGGTACCGGACGAGGCTACCAAGTTCGTCATTCCGGTCGGCAGCACTGTTTGGTATCACGACCTTGAAGGACACTACGAAGGGGTTCACAGCCGCAAGAACATCGCCGATGTGCAAGCGGGTGAGTGGGTCGCGCCGCCCCTGACGTTCAAATTGCCGGCCGGCGAAGGGTACGCCTCGATTACCGAGGCGGCACTGATAAATTACAGCGGCATGGCACTGCAAGCCGACGGTCGCCGTGGCTTCAACTTGGTTCTTGGTCATAAGCATCACGTTTCCTACCCATACAGGTTGCGGTACAAAGAGGACATCGAGCGAGTGTCCAAGCCAGCCGCCATCTCCGGAACGATCACATCGCCCTGGAGAGTAGTGATGGTTGGTGCCGATCTGAACGCGCTTGTCAATTGCGATATAGTCCACAATCTTTGTCCGCCTCCGGATACGAAGCTCTTCCCCAAGGGTATCAACACCGAATGGGTCAAGCCCGGCCGAGCGGTGTGGCGTTACCTCGACGGCGGAGGAAGCTCGTTAGAAGATATGAAGGAATTCTCCCGGCTGGCCGGCCAGTTAGGTTTCGAATATCACGTCATTGAAGGTTTCTGGTCCAGGTGGAGCGACGAGCAGATCAAGGAGCTGGTGGATTATTCACGGCAGCAGGGAGTCGGCCTATGGTTCTGGAGGCACTCCAGAGAGCTTCGCACGCCCGAAGCACGCGAGGCATTCTTTAAGAGATTGCACGACCTCGGCATAGTCGGGGCCAAGATCGACTTCTTCGACCACGAGCATAAAGAGGTCGTCGATCTCTACACAGCGTTGCTCAAGGAAGCCGCGAAATACCATGTGCTGGTCAACTTTCACGGTGCAAACAAGCCAACCGGCGAGTCCCGGACCTGGCCGAACGAGCTGGTCCGCGAGGCTGTCAGAGGCATGGAGGCGAGCAAGCTTCAGGCTCGGGCCCAGCACGACGTGACTCTACCTTTCACGCGATTTCTGGCCGGTCACGCCGATTACACACCTGTGCACTTCGGCGCGCGGCGCGGCGACACAACCTGGGCGCACCAGATTGCCACTGCCGCGGTTTTCACCGCGCCTCTGCTCACTTACAGTGCACAGCCCGCGAACATTCTGAAGAACCCGGGCGTCGAGATGATGAAAAGCATCCCGGCCATCTGGGATGAAACTATCGTTCTGCCGGTCTCCGAGATTGGTGAAATCGCTGCGTTTGCACGGCGCAATGGCGACACGTGGTTTCTGGCCATCGTGAACGGCCCCACGGCAAGGGCCGTAAAGATATTGCTCTCGTTCTTGGGTGAGGGCGAGTACCACGTAATGCTTATTCGCGACAGTAACGATGATGCTGCCGCGGTAAAAATTGAGAACACGACCCTGAAGTGCAGCGATTTGCTGGCGATCGAGTTGCGTGAGGGCGGCGGTTTCATCGCCCGCTTCTCGAAGACCAAGTAACATGTGGAACAGAAGTCTTCATATCAAGGAAGTCCAAACTGAAACGTTGCTACTGCTTACTGTTTCTGGCCTCGGTCATGACACATTATGTGCGTGGCATGTTCCTCTATTACCCCTGTAGGAAACCGGCGATCCGAGATGATTTGCTCGAGCGGACACGGAGCGCAAGTTCAAAAGTCACACAGGCCATTTCTGTTGCAAATTTGTTGCAAGAGCTTTCTGAAGCCAAAACAAAAAAGGCTACCTACCGTAACCGGTTGATAACCAAGAATTCAGGAGTGGGCCCGGTAGGATTTGAACCTACGGCCAATGGATTATGAGTCCAAAATGCACGTTTGTAAGTATTTGTGGGTAAATGATTAATGATTGTCAAATAAACACTTATGATGCTGGCCGAAGCGCAACCGAAGCGTAATAGTAGCTCAAACGAGCATGTCTGTTGCAAATTGTGTTGCAAATCGACGGCTCCGGGTTAACCCACTTTTACAATTGCTCTTTATAGTTAACAAATACACAGACCAACACCAGTGGATGACTAACACTTTTTTGACACCGCTAATGATTTGGCCCGTCCATTCATGTTGCTTAGCCACAATCGCAACACTAAACCGTAATTAGTAACAGGTGCTTGCTGACCTTATCACTTATCAAGGATTTTCCGCCTTTCTTCAAAAGTCTGCGTCAATTTCTCCCTCATTTTGGTTCTCTCTTCGGCGGCAAGCTCACGCAACTTCGTCAACTCTTCAGGCCCCATTTGCGACTTTATAAACTCTTTTAGCTTTGTAAGCTGCTCCTCAATTGCTGCAACTACCTTCAGTTGCTCTTCACGCCCTAAAAACAGCGGCCGTCTGGCCTGCATTTACACGCAAAATGACCAGGGCGTCAAGACTTTTTGAAATACGGTCCTGGACTGTGCAGACTGACATTTGTCGAGCATTTTCACCGACGGAAATAGCGACAAATCCGTATGAGGCAGAAAACATGCCCTGATAAATTCATCCATATACTTCGGATGGCTCATCAAATCAAAATACGTCATACTCTGAGCGATTCTTTCAGCGGTCTTCAGTGCCCTGCGACTCAATAGAACCGTCTTTGCTCCAGCAATAGATGTATTTCCCACAAAGTGCAGCCTAAGCCGCCGGCTAAAAAGCCTCAGCCTAAGACTGATAATAAAGAAGCTTCTCCAAAGTCGTCACCGTCTTCATAAGCCATCGCGGGTATATATGTTGACAAAACGCGGGACTATCAGCCGCGTAACATAAAATACCGTCATTGGCTAAATGTTTACCGCTGGCGTTCAATCAGCCAGACAACAGACCCTAATACGGGAGACACTATTATCCCCGAGATACATCAAAAAACGCACATAACCTCGAAAATCCGGATGACCCAAACAACATTTATAATTACAAAGACAATTACGCCTTGCTTAAACTCGGTGTGCCGGATGACCCTTCTAAAAAACACCCACTTTTTACTGACCCAAAAATCTTTTATGAAATGACTAAAAACTACAATATCACTACACAAAGCAGACCCTGGAGGGCTGACTCTTACATCTTGCTTTCAGCAGGCTTCGATGGTCTGTATGGAACTAAAGATGATATTGGAAACTTCGAAATGAGATGGAAACCAGGACAAAAAAGGTAAAAAACGAATGAATGACAGGAACGATTTATTACAAAAGGTATGCCAATCCGCATAACCAGATAGTTGTAGGTGAGGGGGTCTATAATGAGACTATCGATTTCGATGGTAAAAACCTGACCATTCAGTCGTCTAACCCTGATGACTCGGCTGTCGTAGCTGCTACCATAATCAATGGCGGCAGCGAGGGCTTGGTGGTGATGTTTTCAGGCGGCGAAGATGCAAATTGTGCTCTTGCCGGGCTTACTGTTACCGGCGGAAAAACAGGGATTTACTGTTCTAATACCAGCAGCCCTGTGATTGAGAATTGCGTTATTGACCAGGAAGGTAAAATTGCTATCGAATCGGGGCGAAGCAGCAATCCAGAAATTCTCAACTGTACCATTATTGGTGATATAATTACCCGCGAAGTTACAAATCTTAATACGGCACAAAGTTATGATTATATTCAGCACGCTGTTAATGAAGCCATAACCGGCGACCAGATAGTAATCGGCAGGGGAACTTATTACGAGAATGTAGATTTCAAAGGCAAAAATCTAACCGTAAGGTCAACTGAGCCAAACAATTCAGATATTGTAGCATCTACTATTATCAAGGGTGGCAATCAGGTGATAACCTTTGCGAGCGGCGAAGATGCGAATTGTGTGCTTGCCGGCCTTACCATTACCGGCGGAAATCGCGGTATATACTGCAATAGTTCGGCTCCAAGAATTGCAAGTTGTGTCATTGCCGAAAATAAAGCCGAAGGCATTTACGCTTACAAAGGCAATCTCGAACTGACCAACTGCATAATTGCCGACAACAGCGGCGCCGGTTTAACCGCTGAGGCCAACAGCAAACTTTCAATCACCAACTGCACCATTGTTGCAAATCGAGGCAGCGGTATCAAGTCAACCGCAAGCACTGCAACGATTGTTAATTCTGTGCTCTGGAGTAATTTGCCTGCACAAATTACGCGCCTCCTTAGCACTATCACAGTCAATTATAGTGACATTCAGGGAGGCTGGTCGGGCGGCCAGGGCAATATAAACGTTGACCCCTGTTTTGCAGACTCGAATAGCAGCGATTATCACTTGAAATCGCAGGCTGGCAGATGGGATACGAACGAAAAACGATGGACGAAAGACGATTTGACGAGTCTGTGTATTGATGGGGGCGACCCTAATTCAGATTGGACCGCTGAATTGTGGCCTAACGGCAGACGCATAAATATGGGTTCTTATGGCGGAACTCCGGAAGCAAGTATGTCACTTTCTACCATAGGCAACATAGCCGATTTGAATCATGACGATGCTGTTGACTGGTTGGATTTTGCTCTCTTTGCCGATAGCGAGAGAGCACTTACTGGGTATTGCTTGATAACTCTAGCTGGCTGACCAGCAACAACTGAATATGGTGGCACATTGGACTTGACGAGGGAAAGCGCCCCCACAATTGCATGAGAGCCAATAGTAACGCCAGGTAGAACGACAGTTCCTATCCCTATGAAGGCGCCTTTCTCAACAAAGACATCGCCAAATCTTACATCTCCGCCATGAGTGTAGTGATACGAGTTATCATGCTCCAGAATTACACTGTTTGCTGTAATTACGGCGTTGTTATCGATATGAATCCTATTGGGATGGACATTCCCGATAATACAATAGTACCCGATCTCAACATTTCTGCCAATCTCGACTCCACGCAGACGGTGGAAAAAGCACCTTAACGATTTGTGAGGTGCAAACCAGGCGGGCAAAAGAAAAACAGTTGAACGTAACCGGGACAGGAAATGTCCCTTCGCCATGAAGTGGTTTAGGTCCGTGTTCACGAGAGGTCCTTATAAAGTTTAAAATATCCTTCGATCATTTTGGAAGCACTGAACTCTTGCTCCACGTACTCTCGATTTGCCAGGCCTAATCTTTCATGGTCGCGAGGAATTCCTGTCAGGTCTATTTGATGTGGGCTAACGTACATACAATCTGGCATTCTTAGGAGCCTGTGTTGTGGAATGTCTGATAACACAAGATACAACCCCTTAGCTGTTGCCTCTAGAACACTTGTTGGAAGCCCCTCGGAAAAGGACGCATTGATAAACACAGGATATCTGGATAGAGTCTCTGGCACAGCATTGAACGCAACTGGGCCTTTCCATTGGACATAATGAGAGTTTTGGATTATCTGACGCACTATCTCGCTAAATTTAGTATCGCGGCGGTCAAATGACCCATAAAGGTCAAGCTTGACCTTCGCAGTTTCTGCGGCTTTTATCAGCCCGACAATATTCTTTTCAGGCGAAATTCGCCCCAGGTATATCATCCCGTCTTCCTTCGGCGCTCTTGGTTCTCCACGAATATGTACGCCATTTCTGATTAGGCACAATTTTCTGAAAGGGATAATTCTTTTGAATAATCGCCAGTCATGTTCTCCAACAAATACGGTCCTATCCAGTAAACAACACGCAAGGCAATCAAAAACAAAAAGTATCATCCTCTTGTAAAATGGCCATCGCGCAAGCCGCCATGCGCACCCATGTATAGTTACAACACAACGGTGGCCGAATAGCTTAAGGAGTAACCCAAGCGGTATAAATGTTTCCTTATGAACATGTATTATGTCGATAGATTCTTTTATCGCATACGCATGAACCGTTCGCAGTTGGTGAAAAAGCCCTTTTGGCAAAGCCATAACCCTGGGGCAGTCAATTTGGGGCTCCCACTCCGTGAAAATATGGTTTTCAACTTCTGGCATACCCGTTACGAGGTCATAGACAATCTTTTCGACACCACCATGATTGGGAGGGTAGTTTTTGGGTCCCACATGCAATACTCTCAGCCGAATATCTCCCACACTCTCTTCTCCCAATCAGATTCGATTAGTTTGATAAGTTCCGGGTTAAATATCACGTTTGAAATCCCGTTCCTCTATGAAGCAATCTATACAAAACGTGCTCAAGGTTACTTCTTTGGTCACCAATTTTTAGATTTATGATTCTCGTGGTTAAACGAACACAGGTCAAATTGCCATCCTGAGATACCCCCATTTGTGCCGTATTGTAATATTTTTTGTCTTTGCAGGTGAGCGTATTCTTACAATCTATTAACAATCCTCAAGAAAAAGCCATACCATATCCCAAGCATTTGTGCCAACTGTTTCAGAGAATGTAATAAAGAGAACACTACAAGCTTTGTGGGGCTTCGCACGCCCAATCTTAAGCCCAACAGTCCATAGAAAAACGGTAGAGATAAAACTATCAGGACAGCAAGAAACATCGCCGCTCCAGACAACATGCCAAGAACAACAGCAGACAACAAGAAAGGTACATACAATATACGGAGCCACAGCCTCGGCTCTTTGTAGCGACTATTCCGAAAGTAGGGAAGCAGGTAGAATTTTCCATAGTTGAACCACTTCAGCCAAACTCTTCTCAATGTTGTAGGATTATGATGATACACCCACAAGTCAGTTGAATACAGAAGCTTTTGTCCTCTGTTGATGATGCGAAAATTGAAATCCGGGTCCTCGGCTGCAATCAAATCTTCGCTGAACAGCAAATCAGCAATCGTACTCTTCTTGTACATAACATTCATTGTTGCCAGACTTTTCACGAATTCAGTTCTTTTGTTTGATGCCGAATTGTAAAATAGGAGACTGTCGAATATTTCGGCAACGTAGTTTTTCACTATGCTTATGCCGGGGCCGCCAGCCCCTCCAACTTCCTGACGTTTCACCAGCGTCTCCACGGCCTTTCTTGCCCAACCCTGTGGCAAAACGACATCAGAATCCACAAAAGCTACATACTTTGAATTTTTATTGCACTCTCTTAACCCATTATTCCTTGCAGATGCGGCCCCTCTCTTTTGTTCAAAAAGGCATTTTACTGGATATTGTTGTGCTATTTCTCTCGTGCGGTCTCCCGAATTGTTGTCGACGACTATTATTTCCATCTCAACATCTTGTTTCATGATGCTCTCTATGCATCCTCTTATAGTTGCTTCAGAATTGTATGTTGGAACAATAAACGTAATCATCAGTTGAATTTAGATAGGATGAAATCCTTGCGTCCTGTTTTCGCCAGATTCAAAAATAGAGTACGATTTTAGGGAGAGCGCAATCAAAAGCAAATAAAACGTAACCTGTTTTGTACCAAAACAATTTCCAGCAAATTGGGTTACAAAGTAATCAACTCCTACAATGACACACGCCCCCAAAGCGAGATTTTTCACAAAAACATTTTTGGATTTATGGAATATATGCATCATTTCTTTTATCGCCAAAATTATGAAAACTGTAATTAAGCTGAAACCAATCAGACCTGTTGTGTAGAGAATTGAAAATAACCCATAATCAGCACAATATGTAACTGCATACCCGTACGGGGCAATTTTGTTTTCCCAATAAGGAGACCCTTCTCTGATAAATCCTGTGCCCCAAATTGGTGTCTCTCTAAATAATTCATAGCCCATCCTTATCTGACTGAAACGTATGTTCATAGAACTGGTTCCGCTCCGGAATTCCTGGTAGCCGCTGGTGAATCTCTCTGAAATGTCTGTAGTTAAATTACTTACGATGTCAGGGCTTATACAGATTGCCACCAGTGCGATAACTCCTGCGAATAGTGTTGCCACTGTCGCACCTTTTGTCACACCTTTTCTTAAGTAAGTAAGACTTATTATCAACATCAAACAAAGGCTTATTATCCACATCCTGGCTAAATACAAGAGAAAGCCGACAAGATTTGTTGCTATTTCTAATAGGAAGATTTGGATTTCCTTTGATTTACGCACGTAATTAATATAACCAAAAAGAATAACAAACAGTGAAAATGCATATCCGGGAACACCCACTCTTAAAATAGAACCGTACTGAGCCGAACATACAGCGTTAGTAATTGGACGCTGAGTAATGTTGCTGCAGATGGAAAATAATGCTACAAGAATTCCTGCGACCCTTATAAAATTAATAAGATTTTTCACATGACGTTGTTTGTCAATAAATAACATGGCATACATGAACGTAGAGTAATACAGAAAATGTCCTTCTCCTATTCTCATCGCGTAGTTTAGAGGAGATCGCCCCGTGATAAAGGATGAATAAATAGTTAAGAATATGACGTAAATTACAATAACCCAGTTCAGATTCAGTAAGTACCTGTAATCAAGCCACCACGCTTCGCCAGGGCGAATTCTAAAAGATTTTGTCAGGATGGCGAACAACACTAACACTAAGATTAGGTCAGGAGGCGTTGCCCCATACGCCCAGGGCAATCGTAGTTCTTGCAAAACAGGATATAACCCGAATACGTCAAAACACAGAGAAATCAAGACCATTAGGAGCACATCAGGGAAATATATAATCCATAAGAGGACGGCTGAAAGCGAGAAAATGCCGCCCAGAATAGAAACGAATTGCGGGCCTTCAAGGACAATCAGGGAAATAGAACAAAAAGCAAGTATGAAACTGAGAAGTAAGAGATGCTGGCTGTTTTTTGTCCTTTCTGGCTTTATCATAACGTTTAACTCTTCCGATAGTGGAGCTTTTCGATCGATCCAACTTAGACGTTAAGAATCTGTCCTTATCTTTTGTTCAGGATTGCAGCACATTCACATATAAACGTCTAACTTTTGGAAAGAAGAGTCTTTTAACTCCATTTATTACCGGTATCCTTACCTATTTTCAGAAACAATTTCCTGAATCTTTCCTGGCACGTATGGTCTGCTAATGCACGTTTGTAGCCCGCCTGCCTAATCTTTTCTCGCGCGTTGTCATTAGCCAGGTAGTATTTAATTTTGTCTGTTAAATCTTCTTTGTTTTTAAAGCATACTATTTCCCTGCCTATTTCGAAATGCTCCTCCAACTCTTCCATGTATTCAACCATATAGAAAGCACCGCTCATAGGAGCTTCAATGTCACGGAGTCGAACTTGAAGGATTCTTTCCTTTTCTCTATGGGTATCGCCACAGGCAGAAAAACCGAGTGATATTATGCTGCGACTATACATTTTCACATATTCTTCGTCAGAGAGAACACCATGTCTGAATTTTTTGGGAATACTGTTCTTGTCTTTGCTGCCGTTAGAAATTAGATGACGTCCTTTTTGAAATGCCATTTTCGCCAAATAGACCGGCGAATAGTTAAACATTTTTACTAAGTAAGTTGCAGGTCTCCATCCATCACCCCAAACATGAACAGGGATATTATTCTGGTGCAAATAGGCAATTGTATCCCAGCGATCGCCATACCGTTGGCCAACAAATGTTACATCATGTTGTCTCGAAAGGTTATAAGGTTTATAAATAGATGGATTTGCAGCTTCCGGAAAGTAAATCGGTTTAGCGCCGATCTTTTCATAGTCCTTAATTCGAAACTTTTCCGGCACCAGACAATAGTCAAATGCTGGGGCAAGGTCTCTAACTAAGTGAAATTGGTGCGCTGCGTTACAGAACCAGTTAATTGTTATAATACCAAGTGCCTTGATCTCCTCAATAACCGCTGGTTGACATAAAGCTGCCCAAAAATAACTAAAAAATACATTGATACCATATTTTCGATGGGCTTCTTTTACTTGCTTTAACAGCTCTTCTTCAAGTCTGCCTCTGTTTTTCTCAATGAATGGCAGATGCTTAGGATTAGTTGGATCAGCCCTCTGACGGTGAGGCGTGATATTATAGTCAAATGGGATCAAACGATGTCCCAAATCCTTCAACGGAAGGTAATGGTTGTAATACCACAACCGAGAATTCCATTGTATCCGATACTTATGCTCTGACGCGTAGAATATATTCATAATCTCATACCTGATAGTTGGGTCGTGTGAGCTGCTCCCTGTTGTCCAGACCAAATTCGGCCAAAATGCCCCGGTATGTCCGATTTTGTTGTTATTTTTACCGATATCATGTGTGAGATTCTGACCACCGGAAGAACAATTTTTTCTCCATAATGAAATGTGGGATGCGTCGGCAAATTCTTAAAATTCTTGCTGCTGGATATATTTGTCGCGCAAACATGATTGAGACGTCAACATACTGATGCAGACGTGAATGATGAAACCACCTGTTCACGCCATAGCCGTATAACACATAAGATGGTTTCTTCAGTGCGGCAGCAAGTGTCGCACCACCAGAAGTGAGACAAAAAAAATTCTTGCATGAGGCAATGATATCACAATAATGAAAAATATCGGATGAATCAAGAAATGGCACAACAGTCTGTACACCGTAGGATTTATCGCGTACGCGCATCTGTAAATCCACTCCCCCAGATTTGTTTAAAAAACGAATGAGTTTTCTGTTCGATATAACACCCGCATTCGAAATATAATTTGGGTCGAAAATATTTTTCTCTGCGAGCTGAACCGTAAGATTGGAGCGATAAAATATCTCCGGCTCATGGAAACGTTTACCGTCATCTAACCCTCTTGCAAGCATTATAATGTCCAGTAAGTTCGCTCCAGGTGGAATTGTCATAATTTGCGTATATTGACCATCTTCATCGCAAAAACCATCTACAAATGGATTAAGCTCCCACACCAACTTTCGATAATCAGGATGGCGATATTCGGAGAGATTGGAAATATAGACGCGTTCGTATCCCCCCACGGTTTTTGCAATTCGCGGCAGATGACTCAGGAATAGATGGTCGCCCAGTCCACCATATTTAACTTTGATGATAAATGCTTTATGCATTGCACCTAAATGAATTTGTTAAGTATTGTTTGATAAGCGAAAGTTGAACTCGCCCTAATGCAAAATACTTTCTGACCTGCGATGTTGCCAGTCTCATTCCTTGAACAAGGTCATTTTGGACATACAAAGCATTTCCAGACCAGCCGGATGGATATAGTTTGAGCAGGCAAAATCCTCTTGCGGAAAGATAGCTGTCAACTTCTCTGAATAATGGTTGTCCCAGATAAATTTTTTTGAATTCGATCTCTGTATAGATGACCTTTGTACGTGATAATAAATTTCCCATTCCCTGAAATGCCTTGAGTTCAGCGCCTTGCAGGTCTATCCACATAATATCAATATCCTGCACTCCCGCACTTTCTGCCCATTGCTCTAACGTGATTGATTCAACTGTTATTTTTTCCTGGTGGTATTTCTCGTAGGGATAATCAGGATTAGCGACGAAGAGCGATGAAGCGCCAATGTTTCCATCGGCATGTGAAGTTACGGTTTTTTCCGGGTCAATAGCAAAGAAATCTACTGTTCCGTTCACATCTGATACTGCTTTGGTAATGAGGGTAATGTCAGTACGACTGCCGATATTTTGTTTGCACAGCTCAATAGCGGGTGGATTACATTCGAAAGCATAGACCCTGGCGTTGGAGAAAAATCCCTTCAATGCTATAGACTCCTTGGCATTGCGGCTGCCGACATCAAGCACTATTTTTACGAACGGTGGCTCTATGTAACCAAGAAGGTCGTGTACAAGCATACAAACCTCAGAAGTATGGTCGTCTTGTAATCTTGTTGAATTCATGGTATTAATCCTTATCACATGGTATTTCTGTTTGCAATTCAACCGGATATTGGAATGTCAATCTGAGGTAGGAAAAGGAAGTGGCCGTGCGACGAAATTAGGAACCTCACCAAAATACGATTGGAAATCCCGATTGGGCACACGTCTCCCATCAAGTGTATAGAGCACATAACCACAATTTGCAAGCCACACTATTATGTCCTGCAACGAATACGGATAATGCTTTAGATGATCAGGCCAGATCTCGATAAATAGGATTGATCGACAAGTTTGTAAAACTTGCACCGCGCCTTGAAGAACCCATAGTTCGGACCCTTCCGTATCGAGCTTAATAATATTTATTGATGGTGAACCATTAGCAATCCACCAGTTATCCAAAGTATCCACATCAATAATAATCTGCACAGCCAAACCGCCGACACCCGTATCAAAGAATCCATCCAATCCTGAAGCATCAATTCCTATATGTGTCGAGAACTGCATTTTACCCCGAGATCGTCCCAGAGCTACCTTTTGAACTTGTACACGATCTATCAGGTCATTTGCAGAAATTGTATTCTCTAAAAGACTGCACTGAAAAGGTGCCGGTTCAAAAGCGACCACCTTCACGGATGGGCATGAGGAAATTATACCGAGGGTTACCAAACCTACATTAGCGCCAATATCAAGCACTAGTGGGTGCGGCACATTTGCTCGTGCAAGTTCTTCAATGATTGTGCTGGTTAATCCTTCCTCCCAATATGAGTCTGATTCTATGACTTGAATAATTGGTCGTGTTGGCGTAGATCAAGCAACTTTTTTTCTGTAAATTTTATTCTGCTCTGAGGCAGGATCTTCGTTCTCTACTTCCATATTCAAATACCTTATTCCTGTTTCCCACTCTTCACTCAACTCCATCAAAATGGCACTCG
>Ga0315280_10001043_pt1 | contig 49463 bp, 39 predicted proteins | sample YL17G06_40_MG_FD_203697 | JGI IMG/M metagenome (GOLD analysis project Ga0315280, IMG submission 203697) | Sediment microbial communities from Yellowstone Lake, YNP, Wyoming, USA - YL17G06_40 | ecosystem: Environmental > Aquatic > Freshwater > Lake > Sediment | place: USA: Wyoming | collected... | reverse complement strand
GTGATTTCCACGGTCCTGGCCCTGAAGAGTCTATCGTCGAGCTGCGGAGAGACCCTCACGATCTGGCCTTTTCTATCTCTCTTGACATGGGGGACGACGAAGACGCCAGGCTTGACCGTGGCCATCTGTGGTCTCTGCTGGGGATAGATGATGTCCACTCTCTTGCCGCCACCCCACCCGGGGACAGTTTGATGCAGCGTAGCCACCCCATCACAGTCTTCCATTCTCAGGTCTATGCAGTGCGCGGTGAGCCCGGTGCCCACCTTGGCCGCTATGCAGGGCGCCAGGTCTTCCCCAATGGCCGTGGCTCCCAGCAGGAATATCTCCGGCCTGTGTTCCTTGATAAGGTCAGCTATCACCGCGGCGTAAGCCTGGTTCTGATAATGCTCCAGCCTGGGATCATCTATGACATAGACCTTGTCGGCGCCGTGCGACAGGAGCTCCGAGGCCAGGTTCTCAACGCTGCTGCCCACCAGGACACTGACCAGCCCTGATCCGAGTTTCCCCGACAACTCCGCCCCCTTGCCCAGGAGTTCCAGGCTGACCCGGGCCAGCTTGCCCCTCCTCTGCTCGGCGTATATCCAGGTTTCCCCGTTATGTCCATTACGTCCCATGTTTGTCCTCACCGATGTGGTGTCTCAGAACCCCTTTCAACCCCCTTGATTCCCCACTCTTGGGGGAAAGGAAAGAACGCAGAGGGGCGAAGCCCCTCTGCACGCCCCGATGGGTGGCACCAGCCATCTCCGACAAGAACACAGCACGCTGTGCCCCTACGGCCACGGTCAAATCCCCCTAACTCCCCCTTTGACAAAGGGGGATTCCAGGGAGTTGCGGACGCAGGCTCCAAACCCCCGGCAGCATTCTCCCGCACCTCTTTTGAGACACGCACTACAGGCCACCCCATTCCCGCAGCCTGGCCACCGCGTCACTTGACGCGTGTTTGGGGCTGCCTTGCAGAACCTCAGAGCGACGATCCTTCTTGAACTCCCAGACACTGGCCACACGAGTGGGCGAGCCGGCCAGCCCCAGCTTCTCAGCCGGCAATCCAAGGTCCTTGGCCCCGTACGTGGACAGCGTCTTGCCGGCCACCTGGATTATTCCCATTACATCGGGAATCCGGGGCTCATTGATGGCTTTGTTCACGGTGATGAGCGCGGGGAGCCTCAACTCCACCTTCATGCAACCATTATCCAGAGGGGCTTCCACCAGACAGATCTCTTCGTCCATGAATTTCATGGCTCTGACGTTCGTAGCATAGGGAATATCCAGGAATTCGGCTAGCATCGGCCCCACCATCCTGGTTCCCGAATCCACCGTTTCGCTGCCGCACAGAACAAGGCTGAACGGGCAGAACTTCTTGACAGCCGCGGCTACCGTCAAGGCGGTGGCATAAGCATCGGCCCTGGCAAAGGCTTTGTCGCAGAGCAGGATGGCCTCGTCGGCTCCCATAGCTAGCGCCTCCTCGAGGGCTTCCCGGGATTGAGGTGGGCCCATGGTCAGCACCGTCACCTTGCCTGGGAATCTCTCGCGGAGTTGGAGCGCGGCTTCTAGGGCATTGCGGTCTACCGGATTCATGATGAGAGGTATGCCCTCTCGCCGGATAGCCTTGGTCACCGGGTCCAGCGTTATCTGGCAGAAGTGATCCGGATGGGGTACCTGCTTGATACAGACTACAGTATCCATGTCTTCGTCTCCGGTTTACCTCTGCTCTCAGTTCGTGATAGCCCGGCCAATGACCACTTTCATTATTTCCTGGGTGCCACCGGCGGTCAGCAATTCCAGCATATCTCTGAGGTACATCTCCACGCGGTATTCCGGCGACTGCCCGTAGGCGCCCATGGCCTGCTGCGCCTTGAGGCAATTCCTGAGAGCCACGTCGACGGCCAACAGCTTGGCCCGGGCGATTTCCACTCCTATGTCCTTCACACTCTTGCCCTGGTCCAAGAGCACGGCTGGGCGATAGCATATCCACCGCGCCGCTTCGATATCGGTATTCATATCCACCAGCATGAACTGCACTGCTTGAAGATCAAAGATGGGCTTGCCGTACAGCACCCTTTCACGGCAGAATTTCAACGCCCCTTCGTAGGCTCCCTGAGTCGCTCCCAACGCCACACCGGCGGCTCCCGTTCTGCCTATGGCCGATATCGTGGGCAGGGCAGCGGCCATGCCGCGTCCCTCCTGCCCGATGAGATTCGCCGGGGGGACGTGACAATCGGTAAAGGCCAGCTCGTTCACGGAGATAGAGCGGAATCCCGCCCGCGGTTCCCTCCTGGTGACCTCGAATCCTGCCGTACCCTTCTCTACAAAGAAGGCGCTGAAGCCGCCATTGGTCTTGGCTACGAAACCCAGCACATCGGCAACACCAGCGTTGGTGATGTAGGCCTTCCGGCCGTTGACCACATAGCCGGCCCCGTTGCGGGTGGCCGTCGTCATCATGGCGGAAGGGTCCGAGCCTCCACTCTGCTCGGTGACGGCAAAGGAGCTTACTTTGGTCCCCTTGCAGAGATCCGGGATGTAGCGCTTCTTCTGCTCCTCATTTCCGAAATTCTCCAACGCGTACATCAGCAGGTTCCCCGCCTGGAAGAAGAACCCGAGGCTGGGGTAGACACGCGCCATTTCCTCGATGACTAGCATCCTGGCCAAGTGCCCCATGCCTGACCCGCCGTACTCCCTGGAGTTGACCAGCCCGATGAGACCCATCTGCCCCATCTGTCGGACCAAGTCAAAGGGGAAATCCCCCTTTTCATCGACTTCCAGAACCTTCGGCGCCACCTTGGTCTCGGCAAACTGTCGGGCGGCCTTCTTGAGCATCTCCTGTTCTTTGGTGAATCCGAAATCCATTTCCCTCTCCTCCGTCAGTTGACATCCAAATGCCAACAGCGTTGCATCAACTCCAGGGCGGTGATGCGAGGGTTCCTCGCAAGAAGGCTCCGGACCAGCGCATGATCAGTCAGGGTGGTAGTCCGATATCTGACCGCCCCCCCTTTGGCAGGCTGTCTCGGCAGCCTTCAGCCAGATATCGGACATGACCGATATGGCGATCTGTACGATCTACAGTATGCGCCGCAAGACATGTTTTGTAGAACATGTCTTGATACGGGTCAGGATAGTACCAGAAAGTGCAGCAAATTTCAAGCGGAATTCGTCCAGGGGGTGAGCCCGATCGGCCGTCATGAGAAGCCAGAGGCAAGAGACAGGGATACACGCGACCGTTTTAGATTTCGCCCCACTTCAAAGCTGCCGTTCATACTCCCAAACAGTCCAGTCGAGCTTCCTTCTCGATGTCCCCATTTGGTCAGCAATCTCATTCATCAGGTTCACTAGGCAAACATCACAGGGTTCTTTGCTTGTTATCCTTTTGACGAAGTGTCGGGTCCATATGTCAGGCACGGCGGTCTCTACCCCAACCCTTTGCTGCATGAATTTGAAGACCTTGTACCCCAGCCCTTTTATGTGTCCTTCAAAGTCCCGTTCAAATTCCGAATGCTCCGCCCAATGAAGCAAGGCTTCAGAGTCACTAGACAGACCTTGACTATGTTCATAATCAAGGAGCATCTTAACCAGTTGTCGAAGTTGGTTTACCCTTTTGGAGTATCTATAGCCCCACAACTTTCCCGCTGCAAGTTCATCAGAAGCCTCATTATCCAAGAAGGCATTCAAGCTGGTAAGGTCACTGATGCCAAGTCTTGTGGCTTCATTCGCGAAATGATCGTTTATAGCGCGCTCTACAATCTTTCCTTGAAGCTGATAATCCAAGACAGCTATCATACAGTTTCGTACAGGGTCAGCTTCACTGTAGCTTTGTTTATGCGACGGCAGATTCTTATATTCTGAGATTAGGTTTTGTCTGTCTTCATCGCTAAATTGGACTCGGCACATCTCCTTACCTTCCCTTCATATTATCTTTCGAAGTTCGCTGGTTGGGGTTTGCCCTCATTTGCCTGATCGTCACCAAACAGAGGGCGGCCAGATGGCCGCCCTCCAGGTTACTCCCCCAAAAAACCGAACTAGCCTTTCAGCTTGCGGATCGCCTCGTCCAGTGAGAGTTGTGTTTGCTCCCCCTGGGCCATGTCTCGCAGCACGACAGAGCCCGTCCGCAGTTCTTCTTCCCCAATGATCACGGCATGGGAGAAGCCCTGAGCGTTGGCCTGCTTCAGTTGCGCCTTCAGGCTCCGATCGTCCACAGCCAGAGTGGCCCCGATGCCGGCCTGCCGCAGCCGGGCGCTCAGTCTCACCGCCTCTTTCCGTGCCTCTGCGCCCAGGTGGGCCACGTAGACCTTTGCCGTCGACACCGCTGGCGGCTCAAGGCCCTGCTTCTGTAGATTGAGGATAATTCTCTCCAGTCCAGTGGCGAAGCCGACCGCCGGAGTGGGCTTTCCATCGAGGATTTCGATGAGGTTGTCGTACCGCCCCCCACCGCCGATCGTGCTCTGCCCCCCCACATCGACGGGCTGAATCTCGAACACCGTTCGGGTGTAGTAGTCCAAGCCCCGAACCAGATAGGGATTCACCTCGTAGGGTATTTGAAGGGCTGCCAGACAATCCCTGAGAACACCGAAATGGGCCTGGCAATCGGTGCAGATGTACTCGGTGATCCGGGGGGCACCTTTCACCAATTCATGGCAGGCGGGGTTCTTACAGTCGAGCAAGCGCAGCGGGTTGCGGAACAACCGTCCTTTGCAGTCCCGGCAAAGCGATCCCGCATGACTCAGGTAATAGCCTTTGAGGCGCTCAAGGTACTCCCTGCGACAAGTACGGCACCCGATGCTGTTGAGCTGGAGTGTCAGGTTCTTCAGACCCAGAGAGGCATACAATGTCCAGGCCATGTCAATGATCTCGGCATCCAGGGCGGCATCCGCCGCGCCTATGGCCTCACAGCCAAACTGCTGGTGCTGGCGGAACCTCCCCGCCTGCGGCCTTTCGTACCTGAAGATGGGCCCGAAGTAGTAGAGCCTCACCGGCTGCGGCAGGTTGTGCAGGCCGTGCTCGATGTAGGCCCGGCAGACTGGCGCGGTGCCCTCGGGCCGCAAGGTGATCTTATCACCGCCGCGGTCGTCGAAGGTGTACATCTGTTTCTCCACGATGTCGGTCTCCTCGCCAACGCTGTGGAGAAACAGCCCCGCATCCTCAAAGACCGGCGTATCTATACGCTGATATCCATAGAGCTGGGAGATTTGGGCGGCCTTCTCCGTGACCCATTTCCAGTAGCCCTGCTCCGGTGGCAGGATGTCTTTGGTTCCTCTGGGCGCTTTGAACAAGATCGGCCTCCTTGCTGTAGCAAGAATATAGTCGCCGGTTGACCAAGTCAAGAATAGTGCGGGAGTCCCACTGCCCTTTTCAACCCCCTTGGTCCCCCACTCTTGGGGGATCATGAATAACGCAGAGGGGCTTCGCCCCTCTGCACGCCCCTGGGCGACTGTGTAGGGGCGCATTGCATGCGCCCAGCATCTCCCTGGACCCTCGGCAGGAGTCATCTCCTTGCACCTCTTGCACAAGTCATGGAAACTGACGATCAAAGCAGCGCTTTCCAGCCCCCTGGGTGGAACCCTCTCCCGTCTAGGGAGAGGGCGGAGCCTGCCCCGGACTTGATCCGGGGTGAGGGCGAACGTTTGATATCCGTCCACTTCTTCTGATATCCTTTCTGTGGCTCGCTCAAGAACGAGCTACTTGGATCTTTCTCTAAGAGCGACTCTCTGGCTACAAAGGTGTTGTAGAGACTTAGGGGGCAACTTGGATCTAGAGCTTTCCGAAGACCAAAAAATGCTGCGCAAGACCGCTCGGGACTTCCTGGTGAACGAGTGCACCAAGCCATTCGTCCGGGAAATGGAGCGGGATGAGAAGGGTTACTCGCCAGACCTCTGGCAGAAGATGGCCGATCTGGGGTGGATGGGACTGCCGTTCCCCGAACAGTGCGGCGGGTGGGGTGGGAGCTTCCTGGACCTCGCGGTGTTGATGGAAGAGATGGGACGGGCCTGCCTGCCCGGTCCCTTTATGGCCAGCGTGGTGCTGAGCGGCCTGACCATTCTGGAGGCCGGCAGCGACGCCCAGAAGCAGCAGTACCTGACGGCCATAGCTAAGGGAGACATCTTCACCCTGGCACTCACCGAGCTGAACGGCGGCTACGATGCTGCTTCCATCCATACGAAAGCTACAGCGCATGGCGATGACTTCGTCATCTCCGGAACCAAGTTCTATGTCCCCGATGCTCACGTCGCCGGCCATATGCTGGTTCTAGCCCGGACCAAAGAGGGTGCGAAGGAGGATGGCCTCAGCCTGTTCCTGGTCGACGCCAAGAGCCAGGGCATCAAGTGCACCCAGCTCAAGACTATAGGCAGCGACAAGCAGTGCGAGGTAGTCTTCGACAACGTCAAAGTGCCGAAGGCCAACCTCGTCGGAAAGCTGAACCATGGTTGGCCCGTCGTCCAGAAGACACTGCAACTGGCGGCGGTGGCCAAGTGCGCCGAGATGGTCGGCGCAGCCCAGCAGGTCCTGGAAATGACCACGGCCTACGCCAAGGAGAGGATACAGTTCGACAAACCCATCGGCAGCTTCCAAGCCATACAGCATCACTGCGCCAACATGCTGGTTGACATCGATGGCATGAGAATGCTGACCTACGAAGCCGCCTGGCTGCTCAGCGCGAACCTGCCGGCCGACAAGGAAGTGGCCATGGCCAAGGCCTGGGTGAGCGACGCCATCGTTCGGGTCGCCAAGCTCGGGCACCAGGTCCACGGCGGCGTCGGCTATACTATTGACCACGACCTTCAGCTATACTATCGGCGCGGGAGAGCGGCCGCGTCTCTGTTTGGCGATGCCAACTATCATCGGGAGATGATCGCCTCGCAGTTGGGCCTCTAGTGGTGGGGAATGCAGAAGTGCGTCTTCTGTGACATCGTGGCTGGCAAGATACCAGCGACCATCCTCTACCAGGATGACAAGGCCATCGCGTTCAGGGACATCCATCCCCAGGCCCCTACCCACTTCCTGGTGATACCCAAACAGCATGTGCCGTCGATGGCCGAACTCACCAGCGAACACAAAGACCTGACGGCGCACCTGATCTCCATCGGGCATGAAGTCGCCAAGCGCGAAGGGCTGGCGACAGTTGAAAAGGGATACCGCCTGGTAATAAACTACGGGCGCGAAGGTGGGCAAGAGGTGCCTCACGTGCACCTTCATGTCATCGGCGGTCGGATGCTATCCGGGGCCATGGGATAGGGCGTGCATTCGCCTTCACGCGTTAGCAGCCATAATGGCCAGACGCAAGAACCTGTTGCATGAAGAGTATGCTCTCTGCCGAAAGTGGGGCTAGGGGTGTGCAGAGGGGCTGGAGGGGCGCGATCCGTCGCGTCCTTACCCCTTTGCCGAGGGTTTGGGGGTGTCCCCCAATTCTCCTTTTTCCCCCCAAGAGTGGGGGCCAGGGGGTTGAAAAGTGCCACAGGTTCATGAGCCAGTCAAGTCAGCGATGGGGATGAGCAGATGACGTTCAAGGCTAAGCTCTTCCAGACAGCCCAAAAGAACAAGAGCCTCGTTTGCCTTGGGCTGGACCCCGATCCCCAGTTGATGCCCAAGATAGGCGTCTTCGAGTTCAACAAGGCCATCATCGACGCCACCTCCGACCTGGTCTGCGCCTACAAACCCAACCTGGCCTTCTACGAAGCCCTGGGCATCGACGGCTTAGTCGCACTACAGAAAACGGTAACACATATCGCCGGGAAGGTACCTGTCATCGGCGATGCTAAGCGGGGCGATATCGGCAACACGGCCAAAGCCTACGCCAAGGCGCTCTTTGATGTATTCGGCTTCGATGCCGCCACGGTGAATCCATACATGGGCTTTGACACTATAGAGCCCTTCCTCAGCTACAAGGACAAAGCCGTATTCGTCCTCTGCCGCACCTCCAACCCCGGCGCCGCCGACTTCCAGGACTTGCCTTGTTCATCAGCCAAGACAGGTCATGCACCGCAGCGCCTCTACAAAGTGGTGGCCGAGAAGGCCCAAGAGTGGAACAAGGCGGACAACGTCGGCCTGGTAGTGGGCGCCACTTACCCCGAAGAGCTGCTGGAGGTGAGGCAGCTTTGTCCGCACATGACGCTGCTGATCCCGGGGATCGGAGCGCAAGGAGGAAGCCTCGATCTGGCCGTCAGGCACGGAGCAGACGCCACCGGCCAAGGAGCCATCTTCGCCAGTTCCAGGCAGATTCTCTATGCCTCGCAGGGCAGCGACTTCGACCAGGCGGCCAGGGAAGCCACCGACAAGATGCGCCAGCAGATCAACAATATCCTGTCCAACCGCTCGGCCGGGTAAACTGTTGCGGACATTCCATCTTGGCGATATACTGCACTTGAAAAAGCCGCATCCTTGCGGCAGCAGTGAATGGGAGGTTGTGGGGCTTCCAGGCACGGACATTACCATCAAGTGCCTGAAATGTCACCGCCGCGTCGTTCTTGACAGAGCTATTCTGGAGAGGCGGGTCAAGGGGCCCAGAGATCCGAACCCAGACATTCGAAGTTGAGCCTTTCAATCCCGGATTTGCGATCTTCTGAAGAAGGGAGGTGATTCGAAATGGCCACAGAGTTAGAAGTGGGGCTGGTGACCGACTTCTTCTCCCGGCCAGTGGTCGCCGGCGTCGACCTGACCGCTGCCCTCAAGGCTGGTGAGAAGATCCACATCAAGGGCCACACCACTGATCTGGAACTGGTTGTGGAATCGATGCAGATTCACAACGCCAACGTGAGCGAGGCCAAATCAGGTGACTCCATTGGCGTCAAAGTGCCTGATCGGGTGCGGCGAGGCGACAAGGTCTTCAAAGTCCTCGCGTAGGTTCCCCTAAGGTCCAATGGATTTGATGAGGTTAGCCATCTCAATGCCGCCGACAGCGGCCTTGGCACCCATGTTGCCTTCTTTGGTTCCCGCCCGTTCGATGGCTTGCTCCAGGGTATCAGCCGTGATTATGCCAAAGATCACCGGCACGCCGGTACCCAGCGATACCTTGGCAATGCCCTTGCTGGCTTCGGCAGCAATGTAGTCGAAATGGGGCGTCCCGCCCCGGATGATAGCCCCGAGGCAAATCACCGCGCTGTACTTCTTGGATTCCGCCATCTTTTGGGCGATCAGCGGAATCTCAAAGGAACCAGGGGTCCAGGCGATCTCGATGTCTTCCTCCTTGGCTCCGTGGCGCAGCAAGGCATCCTGAGCACCATCAAGCAACTTGGAGGAGATGAACTCATTAAACCGTGACACGACCAGCGCGAACTTAAGTCCCTGGGCCAGCAGTGCTCCCTGATAAGTCTTCTTCATCGCTCCCTCCTAGTCTTTGTTGAGCACAAAATGGTGCCCCAGCTTCGCACCTTTCGTCTTCAAGTAAGAAGCATTATACGTGTTCGGCGGCGCTACTATGGGCACCGTCTCCACTACCTTGAGGCCATGACCTTCTAGCCCCACGACCTTCCTAGGGTTGTTGGTCAGCAGGCGAATGCGCTCCAGGCCGATGTCAGCCAGTATCTGAGCGCCGATTCCATAATCGCGCAGGTCCGCCGCAAAGCCCAGCAACTCATTGGCCTCGACGGTATCCATCCCCTGATCCTGCAGTGCATAGGCCCGCAGTTTGTTGTGCAGGCCGATGCCACGACCCTCTTGCCTCATGTAGAGAACCACGCCCTTCCCTTCGGCGACTATAGCCTGCATCGCCATAGCCAACTGCTGACCACAGTCGCAGCGGAGGCTGCCGAAGACATCGCCGGTGAGGCATTCGCTATGCACGCGCACTAGCACCGGATCGCCAGCGGTTACATCGCCGAGCACCAGGGCCACATGCTCATCAGGATCAATCGTGCTCCGGTAGGCCATGATCGTGAACTCACCGTACTTGGTGGGTAGCTTGGCTTCCGCCACCCGGTGAACCAGCTTCTCGTGGCGACGCCGATAGGTGATGAGGTCGGCCACGCTGACTATCTTTATGTTGTACTTGGCCGCCATCTCCTCCAACTGGCGCAGGCGGGCCATGGAACCGTCCTCATTCATAATCTCACATATGACGCCCGCGGGGTACAGCCCCGCGAGCCTGGCCAGATCGACCACGGCCTCGGTATGCCCGGCGCGCACCAGGACTCCGCCGGGCCTGGCCTTAATGGGAAACACGTGCCCTGGCCGGGCGATGTCATCCGGTTTCGTGGCCGGGTTGATCACCGTCTTTATCGTCGTGGCTCTGTCCTGGGCCGATATGCCGGTGGACACGCCGTGCTTGGCCTCGATGGAAATGGTGAAGGCGGTGGAGAACCGGGCAGTATTGTCCTGAACCATCATGGGGATCCTCAACTCTTCCAGCCTCTCACCGATCACAGGCATGCAGATCAACCCGCGCGCCTCTTTGGCCATGAAGTTGATGGCTTCAGGGGTAACCTTCTCGGCCGCTATGGCTAGGTCTCCCTCGTTCTCCCGGCCCTCATCATCAACTATGATAATGATCTTGCCGGCCTTGATGTCTTCTATTGCCTCTGGAATCGTAGCTAATGCCATCTGGGCTCTCTCCTCGGGTCAGGTACCGGGTCTGGTGGAAGTGAAACCGTGCTCCGACAGGAAGTCGAGTGTAACGCCGCCACGGCCTTCCCTGACTTTCTCAACGTACTTGGCCATAATGTCCACTTCCAAGTTTACTTGATCTCCGACCTTCCTGCTACCAAGGACCGTGTTCTTGAGCGTGTAGCCAACGAGTGAAACGCTGAAGGAGATCTTGTCATAGCCGACAACAGTCAGGCTTACGCCATCCACGGCAATGAACCCCTTCTCCACTACATATCTCATTACTTCCGGCGGAGCGGCGAACTTGGCGATGACGGCTCCTCCTTCCGGTACGAGTGAAACAACCTTGCCAGTCGCATCCACGTGACCCTGCACCAGGTGACCGCCCACGCGCCCACCCACCATCAGCGCCCGCTCCAGGTTCACATTCGACCCGGGGTGCAATTGACCAAGATTGGTCCGCTTCAGAGTCTCCGGCATAACGTCCACGGAAAATGAACTGCCATCAATGACACTCACGGTAAGGCAGGCCCCGTTGACGGCCATGCTATCGCCAAGTCGGGTACCTTCGAGCACGGCAGACGCAGAAACCGCCAGCTTGCCGGAGCTGATTGATTTGACGGTGCCTAGTTCTTCAATAATGCCAGTGAACAATCTGCCATCTTCTCTCTATCTACGTCCAGTCAGGCAGTGGTCTGGGAGGGGACTACCGGGCGACGTAGCCACTAATCAGAACGTCGCTGCCCACCATCTCCACTTTCACCCGAGTAATGCCAGTGGCCTGGGACAGCTTCTCCACCCCCTTGCCTTCGACCGGGTTCTTTGCTCCGTGTCCGCCGATGACAATGGGAGCTACAAAAACCACCACCTTGTCCACCAGCCGCTCCTCAAAAAGCGAGCCGAATACCGCCGCCCCACCTTCGACCATCATGCTGACGATCTGCCGTTGGCCCAGGAGCTTCAGCAGCTCCTCAAGATTGACCATCCCACCCTTCGCCGGCAACTCCACGACCTCCGCACCCACGCCAGAGAGGCCCTTGATCTTCTCGGGATCCGCTCCTTTGGTCATGGCTACCAGGGTCTTGCCGGGCACCTGGAAAACCTTTGCAGTCGGCGGTATGCGGCCCTTGCTGTCCACAATTATCCTCAGCGGCTGCTTCTCCACCCTTCCCCCCACCAAGCCGGCCCGAGCGGTGAGCTGGGGATCATCCCGAATGACCGTATCCACTCCCACCATGATGGCGTCTATCTGGCTCCGCAGTGTATGGACATATCTCCTCGATTGCTCGCCGCTTATCCACCTGGACTCACCGGTCTTGGTGGCTATCTTTCCGTCGAGGCTCATGGCGAACTTGCTAATGACAAAAGGCAGGCCGGTATGCGTGTATTTGATGTACGCCTCGTTCAGTTCCTGGGCCGATTCTTCATGGTCGCCCACAAACGTCTTTATGCCCGCCGCTTCCAGTTCGGCTTTACCCCGGCCGCACACGCGAAGGTTGGGGTCAATTATGGAAATGTGGACATCGGCAATGCCAGCAGCAATGATTGCTTTCGTGCAGGGCGGAGTACGCCCCTGGTGGCAGCATGGCTCAAGGGTCACATACATCGTTGCACCCCTGGCCTTGTCCCCCGCCTGCTGCAGCGCGACTATCTCGGCATGGCTTGAGCCGGGCGGCTGAGTGTAGCCTTCCCCCACAATCGCACCGTCCTTGACTATCACAGCGCCCACAGCCGGGTTCGGGCTGGAATGCACCAAAGCCAGCCTCGCCAGCAATAGCGCGCGATCCATATAGTCCATACGATCAGAGCCCCCACTCCTAAGCTCGACCGCCTGAATAACAAGCTGGTCGGCCTTCTCAATCTTGCCGCCATTCTAGCATCTGCGAATTCGGACTGCAAACAAGCGTCAGGTCGACCAAACGAAAGAGAGCCTCGTTGAGGCTCTCCATGATTGACACACTAGCCGCACCTCCAGAGTGGGCTATTCTAGTTCTGGCTCTTGCTGACTTCCACCACCCTCGCTCTTCTTTGCCGGAGCCACAGGGCCACCGCGGCCCCTCCGAGCACCATTGCCAGCCCCAGGAGGCCATACTCCAGAGGTCGCAGCCAGTCATTCTCTCTGGCAGCCTTCACCTCTCTCTGGGATTCACCCAAGTCGAATGAGTACAGCACGTTGTCACTACCCACCGGCACCATGTTGAGGAATAATCCGTCCTGTCCCTTAATGATAGAATCAAGCGCCGACGGAACTGCGGCATCACTGGTTGCGAACTTGTTCTGTGTGTCGCCGGAGCCAGATACAACCGTAAACTGCTCCGCCTCTCCTCGGGTGGAGGTCCCGTTCTCACCTTCTGTCAGCACCAACTGCGGCACTTCGTCCGGAATAGACACCATGTTCCCATAGACTACGCCGCCAGTCGCCAGGGAATTCACCGCCGCATCCACGTTGTCAGTCTGGTCAGGCACTACCAGGTTCACTGGAGTCTCCGAGGAAGGATCCACGCTGTTCCTTATTTCCCCCGGCACAAGCCAGTAGGCTTCTTCCTCTTCAGATATCACAGCGGGACCATAAGACAGAGTAGAAGGACCCCTTTGCTGGAACAGATCCGTCCGATCCGCGGCAAACGCCAGCACCAGCAGCAAAACCGCTCCGGCGGTGGCAAAACGCAATGCCGTCAAGGCTCTCCGCCCCGGCAACGGCCTCACCGGAGCTACAGCAAAGCTCTTTGAAGGCGCCACCTCTGGCAAACGGTGCAGCAGCGCCACCGTCGCCCGGAGCGACTCCAGCTCCTCTCGGCATCCCAGACAGGTCCTCAGATGTCCTTCTACATGAGCCACCTCTTCAGGGTTGAGGCGCTGGTCCATGTAGCCGGAAAGCAGCTCCCTTGCCTTGGAGCACTCGTCTTTCTCAGACCTTCGAAAAGCCCGCCACATTTCTCCACCTCTACTTATTATGACGCAATTCAGGAGAGATAAGTTCCATCTTCACAAAGTAGTCCCGCAGATGGGCTCTGCCCCGATTGATCCGCGACTTCACTGTTCCCAGGGAGCATCCCATGACCTCAGCCACCTCCTCGTAGCTCAGCCCCTGGATGTCGCAGAGTATGACCGCCATTCGCTGTTCATGGGACAGAGTGGTCAAACCCCTCTGGACATGCTCGCCCATCTCCTGCCGCAGCGCATAGTCTTCGGGAGACTCAGCTGATACCGCCGGGGGATCATACGGCAGTGACTCCAACGGAACAACCGGACGCCTTTTGAGTCGACGCAGTTGGTCCCGACAGGCGTTGGCCGTGATCTGCATTACCCAGGCCTTGAAGCTGCCACCCCTGAACCTGCGGATGTTCTTCCAAGCAGAGAAAAAGGCCTCCTGAGTAGCATCCTCGGCTGCCTGACTGTCTCCCAGCATCCGGAAAGCCAGGTTGTACGCCATCTTCTGATAGAGCCTGACCAGCTCATTGAAGCTGTCCAAGTCCCCGTCTTGGCTGGCGCGGATAACTTCTATCTCGTCCATAGGTGCAACTTCGACGATTAGAACAGCGATCGCTGAATGGCCTATAATCTACTCTGTCTGAGAGAAACCTGGGCCACTGCAGAGGTCTTCTGCGGCGACCGTGTTAGCCACTAATGATAGCACCTGTCGCCTCCACTGCGACATAGTCCGCCAAGCGAACTAGAGGAGGGGATCATGAACGAAACGACCAGCGATGCAGAGAGGATGTTCCGAGAGGCCGGCGCCGTCATGGAAGGGCATTTCCTCCTCACCTCAGGGCTGCATTCGCCGATCTATTGGGAGAAATTCCGCGTCCTGGAGCAACCGGCCTACACGGAGCGCCTTTGCCTGATGATCGCGGCCCACTTTCGAGAGAAGAACGTCCAACTGGTGGCCGGGCCTACGACAGGCGGAGTCATCATCTCCTATGAGGTGGCCAAACAGCTCGGTGTACGGAGCATATTCGCCGAACGGCAAGGAGCCACCCGCGTCTTCCGCCGCGGATTTGAGATCAAGCCAAGCGAGCGGGTGTTAGTAGTCGACGATGTCTTGACCACCGGAGGCTCCGTCCGTGAAGTGATCAGTGAGGTGAAGAGAAAAGGCGGGCAACTGATTGGCATCGGCGTCCTGGTGGACAGGAGCGAGGGAGCAGTCGACTTCGGCGTTCCCCTCTTTAGCTGCTACAAGACGTGTGTGCCCACCTACAAACCTGAGGAATGTCCTCTGTGCCGAAAAAGGGTACCGCTCTCAAAGCCTGGCAGCGGAGAAAGCCAATCAGTCTAGACTACCCTTGCTCAAGGTAGCCAGGAATTCGACGTTGCTCTTGGTCTTGTACAGACGATCAAGGACCAGTTGAGTCCCATCGTGAGAGTTCGAGCCTGAGTCCGCCGAGATCATGCTGACCATTCGTCTCAGCAGCCATACCTGCTTGATAGTCGGCTCATCCATCAGCAATTCCTCGCGCCTGGTGCCGCTTCGCGTTATGTCGATAGCTGGGAAGATGCGTCTTTCTGCCAGCCGGCGCTCCAGGTGCAGCTCCCAATTGCCAGTGCCCTTAAACTCTTCGTAGATCACGTCGTCCATGCGGCTGCCGGTATCCACCAGACAGGTCGCCAGTATGGTCAAGCTGCCACCTTCCTCGATATTCCTCGCGGCACCAAAGAAATGCTTGGGGTGATACAGGGCCACGGGATCGATGCCGCCCGACAGGGTTCTTCCGCTGGAAGGCGCTCCCAGGTTGTAGGCTCTGGTAAGACGCGTGATACCGTCAAGGAGGATGACAACGTCTTTCTTGGCTTCCACCAGTCGCTTCGCCCGCTCCAGAGCCAGCTCTGCCACGTGAGTCTGGTTCTCCACCATTTCATCGAACGTAGCGGCAATCACCTCACCCCTGACGGAACGCTTCATGTCGGTGACTTCCTCAGGGCGCTCCCCAATGAGACACACCATTATGTGCACGTCCTCATAGTTGGTGCAGACAGCGTTGGCAATCTGCTTCAGAAGCAGCGTCTTGCCAGCCTTTGGAGGAGAGACGATCATCCCGCGCTGTCCCCTTCCAATAGGCGCAATCAGATTGATCAACCGGCAGGCGACGTTCTCCGGGACTGTCTCCAGGTTAAACATCTTGTTGGGAAAGATGGGCGTCAACGAGTCGAAGTGAGGGCGACCCTTCGACAACTCTGGTTCCAGGTCGTTGACCAGTTCCACTCGAAGCAGACTCTGGTAGCGCTCCCCCTCTTTGGGAGGTCTGGCCTGCCCCATCACTGAGTCGCCAGTGCGGAGCCCGAAACGCCGTATTTGCGACGATGACAGATAGACATCGCTCGACCCTTGAAGCAGGTTCTCACCGCGCAGGAAGCCATATCCGTCATTGGTGATTTCCAGCATGCCGCCAGCAAAGATGTTCCCCTCCTTCTCCGCCTGAGTCTGCAGAAGAGAAATAATAAGCTCCTGCTTCTTCAGGTTGCTGTATCCGGAGATGCCCATGTCCTTGGCCATGTCCAGAAGGTCTTCTCTTTTCTTGGTTCCTAGTTCAGCAAAATTCATCATGTACTCTCCCCCTAACCTTTGCCTGCGGCTTTTTGCGCGTCTTCCTGGAATCGAGCTATGCCCACCGTGGTGAGCGGATGATTGATCATTTGGGTCAATACTCCATACGGGACCGTAGCGATGTGCGCGCCCACCTGGGCGGCAGTGACACAGTGGAGTGGGTGGCGAATGCTGGCGGCAATCACCTGGGTGGCGAATCCATAGTGGTCAAAACATGACACAATCTCGGCCACCAACTCCATGCCATCCTGCCCCACATCATCCAGCCTGCCCACAAAAGGACTTACGTAGGCAGCCCCCGCCAGCGCCCCCAGCAGGGCCTGATTGAGCGAGAAGCAAAGGGTGAGGTTTACTCTGACATTCTCCTTTGACAAGACCGACAGCGCCTCCAGCCCGGCGTCACATACCGGTATCTTGATGATAACGTGCTCCGACCACTTGGCCATCGCTCGCGCCTCTTGTATCATCGACTTAGCTTCCTGGCTTAGCACCTCCACCGAGACCGGGCCCTTCACTATAGAGCAAATCTCCTGGACAGCCGACTTGTAGTCGGTCCATCCGGCTTTGGAGACCAGACTGGGATTCGTGGTGACTCCGCTTATCACCCCCAGCTTCACTGCCTTCCGTATCTGATCGATGTCAGCGGTATCCAGGTAAAGGCGCATCAGTCTCCCACTTTCTCCTCTTGCTGTTGCAGAGGCAAAGGATGCTGGGCTCCTTCGCGCATAGTCCGCTTCGCCGCCTTGACAAAATCAAGGAAAAGAGGATGTGGCCGATTTGGCCGCGATTTGAATTCGGGATGAAACTGGGTAGCTACCATCCAGGGATGATTCTTGAGTTCAACGATTTCGACGAGTCTGCCGTCAGCGGACAGACCGGTGGCAGTGAGTCCTGCCTGTTCCAGAGTATAACGGAAGTCATTGTTAAACTCAAATCTATGGCGGTGCCTCTCATAGACGACGGGCTCACCGTATGCCGTCGCAGCGCGGCTGCCTTCGACAAGATGGCACGGATAAGTGCCCAGCCGCATTGTGCCACCTTTTACATCCAGACCTCGCTGTTCGGGCAGCAGGTCTATGACCGGGTACGACGTCTTGGGAGCAAACTCGGTGGAATTGGGCTCCTCCGAGCAGTAAAAGTGGCGGCAGAACTCCACCACCATAACTTGCATGCCCAGGCATAAGCCCAGATAAGGAATCTCGCGTTCCCGGGCATATCTCGCCGCCTTGATCATGCCCTCTATACCCCTGTACCCAAACCCGCCGGGAACCAGGATACCTTGCACAGAGCCAAGGTATTTGTCTATGTTGCTTTCGTCTCTCTCCAGGTCTTCTGACTGGACCCAGTGGATATCCACCCCTGAATCAAGGCTAGTAGCGGCGTGGCGTAGTGCCTCTCGCACCGAGATGTATGCATCCTTGAGTTCCACATACTTGCCGACCAAGGCAATTGGGATAGGCTCCTTGGGAGCTCTCATCCCGTCCACTAGTGATCGCCATTCGCTCAAGTCCTCACTGCCATCGGATATCCTCAGCATCTCCATCATTAGGTTACCCAGCCCTGCCTCTTCGAGAATCAGGGGAACCTCATAGATGGTCTGTACAGTCATGAGCGGTATTACGGCCCTTTTCTCCACGCTGCAAAAGAGCGCCAGCTTGTCCTTTATGCCTTCGGAGACCGGGTAGTCGCTGCGGCATACCACTATGTCCGGCTGAATACCGATGCGACGCAGTTCGTTGACACTGTGCTGTGTCGGCTTCGTCTTCAACTCTCCAGTGGATGAGATATACGGCAGCAGGGTCACATGTACATAAAGTACGTTGTCCCTCCCCACCTCGGTACGCATTTGCCGGATGGCCTCCAGGAAAGGCAAGCCCTCGATGTCGCCTACCGTGCCGCCAACCTCTACAATCACTACCGAAGCACCGCTGGCCTCGCCCACCTCCTTTATCCGTCTCTTGATCTCATTGGTCACGTGCGGGACTACCTGTATCGTGCCCCCGAGAAAATCACCTCGCCTTTCCGCGGCAATTACCGAGCTGTAGATCTGGCCGGTAGTAACACTGGATGCCGTAGTCAGCTCGATATCGATGAATCGCTCGTAGTGGCCCAGATCCAGGTCGGTCTCGGCACCGTCCTTGGTGACAAAGACCTCGCCGTGCTGGTAGGGAGACATGGTCCCGGGGTCAACGTTCAGGTAGGGGTCCAGCTTCTGGATAGTGACAGCGATGTTGCGACTCTTAAGTATTCTGCCTATCGAAGCGGCAGTGATTCCCTTCCCAACTGAGCTAACCACACCACCAGTAATGAAGATGTATTTCGCGGTAGGCTCCTTACGGTGAAGAGTATCAACTAACGAGGGGAACCAAGTCCAAAACCAAGTATAACAGCTTTCAACCCTCTGTCAAGGGCAGGTCAGGCACAGCGCGGAAATGCAGCCCTCAACCAGTCTCGTTGTTCTTCCTTGCTCTAGGCTTCCGCTCTCTCTCTTTCTCTTTGCCGAACTCTCGCATAACCTTGGCCAGTTGCTCCAGACGCTTCTGAGCGCGGTCGTTGATCGAGCCTTCTTCAAAGTTGCCGCTCTCAAGGCGCTTCCCGGCCTTGACGCCAGTAAGGATCTCTATTCCTTCATCAACACTGTCCACGCTGTAGATAGTGAATTTGCCCTCCTTGATCGCCTCGACCACATCCTCCCTGAGCATGAGGTTCTGAACATTGCTCGACGGGATGAGCACACCCTGTTGACCAGTCAGTCCCTTCGCTTTACAAAGATCATAGAAACCCTCGATCTTCTGGTTCACGCCGCCGATCGCCTGGACTTCGCCCTTCTGATTTACAGAGCCGGTGACCGCAATATCTTGCTTGACTGGCGCATTGGCCAGACTAGAGAGAAGAGCGTAGAGCTCGGCGCTGGAGGCACTGTCACCTTCAACCTCACTGTAGCTCTGTTCGAACACGAGACGAGCCGATAGAGAGAGAGGCATGTTGCCGGCAAAGCGCTCGGCCAGAATGCCACTGAGTATAAGCACGCCCTTTGTGTGTATCGGACCTCCCAGCTTTGCCTCGCGGTCGATGTCGACCACCCCTTCCGGCCCCACCGCCGTGCTGGCCGTGATGCGAGTAGGCCGACCGAAGCTCAGATCGCCCAGGTCCATGACTGACAGGCCATTCACCTGCCCCACCACCTCCCCCTCCGTGTCTATCTTCAGAACACCCCGCTCAATCATCTCTCTAATGCGCTCCTGGACTAGATTGGAGCGATAGACCTTCTGCTCAATGGCGCGAGATACATGCTCGCCGCCGATCAATGGTTTCTCACGTACTCCCGCCCAGTAGTTGGCCTCCCTGATGATATCGGCTATCTCGGCAAACCTGGTGGACAACTTGCGCTGATCCTCAGCCAGCCGAGAGCTGTGTTCAACAATCTTGGCCACAGCCGAGCTGTCCAAGTGACGGAGGCCGTCCTTAGCACAGACACTGCAGAGCGTGGCGGCATACAGCCTGGTGGTCTCATCGTCCCGGTCCATCCAGCTATCGAAGTCCGCTTTCACCTTGAACAGCTCTGGAAACTCACGGTCGTACTGGTACAGCGTGTAGTAGTAGATGTTCTCGCCAATTAGAATCACCTTTATCTTCAGCGGTATCGGCTCCGGCAAGATGGTCTTCACTGTCAGGAAACCCAGCCGCTCGGCCATCTCTTCGACAATGATCTTGCGTTCACGGAGACACCTCTTCAATCCATCCCACGCCATGATTTCCCGTGCGATGTCCTCCATCCTGATCACCAGATAGCCGCCATTGGCCTTGTGGATGGAACCGGGGCGGATCATGGTGAAATCGCTGGTCAGAGCCCCGAACTGAGCCTCTTTCTCCATGCGGCCGACGAGATTGTTGAAGGTCGGCGTCATCTCTATAACCACTGGAGACCCCTTCACATTCGTGTTGTCCACTAAGACATTGACCTGGTATCTCTTGAACGCTTCGGCCACGGCCCTGGCGGCGAACGGGTTGCCCTCGGCAGACTCAGGCGGTGAGCGGAAGAGATCCCGATTCTCGATGATGTCGTTTCCCACCGCCTCCAAGTGCTCCGCGATGCCCGGCGTATCGCTGTATTTCCGCTCTAGTTCCTCGATGGACACCTGCAGGATGTACTGGACCGCCTCCCGGTCCATCTTCTCGATCTGCTCCCTTATCTCCCTGTCCCAGCTCCTCAACTGGGCCACCGCGTCCTTGATGCGCTCCTGGATATTCTCCTGGCGTTTCGACAGGCCTTCCTTCTCCTCAGGACTGAGCGCGAGTATTTCCTGCTCATTGAGAGGCTTGCCGTTCACGACTGGTATCAGCAATATCCCCATGCTGGACATCTGAATGGCAAATCCGTTCTCATGAGCCAACTGGTTGAGCTGACTGAACAGCTTCTCCCTTTTCTCATTCAAGGTGTGTCCTACGGCATCCCGACGCTTACTGTAGTCTTCACTTTCGAAGGCTTTCCTTACATCTATCTGCGCAGTCTCAATCAGTCGCCGCATGTCCCTCTGAAACTGCGCGGCCTGGCCGGCCTTCAATTTGAGCGCCTTTGGCCTGTAGGGATCATCAAAGTTGTGGACGTAGCACCAATCGGCAGGGGTCTCCTTGTCTTTGGCTACACGCTCGAGAAAGGCGGCGATGGCTGTCATCTTGCCGGTGCCCGGCAGGCCGGCGGCATATATGTTGAAACCGGAGTTCTGTATCTGCAGCCCGAATTGAAGAGCCTTCAGCGCCCGGCTTTGTCCGATTATGGCTAAGGGTGCCTCCAGAGTCTCCGTGCTCTCAAATCCCAGACTGGCCGGATCACAAGTCCTCCGCACGTCTCCGGGGTTCAACTTTCTGATCATGGTTGTCCTTTCTACCTTCAGACATACATATCTACAGCGATGGGTCGGGGCCATTTTACCACAGGCCCCAACAGAGCACTACAAGCTCACTGCAACCTGGAAGCCTGCATCACGGCGAGAGTCTGACTGTTGCCAAGCCAAGCGCTATCTCGACAAGGTCTATGCTGGCCTCCGATCTGTCATTTCAAACTGGGCCCAACGAGATCGGCAGACGATTCCAGTCGTCGCCTGTCGAAGTACCTGCTACTCCAGACGTTTGGCCAGGCCGGACAAGCTTTAGCCGCTACGAGCCGTTTGTACTACAGTAATCGTCTATGCTAACCTATAGTCAGGGTATGTGGATAGATGGAGGAGGAGGTCTCGAGTAAGGCAAAAGGCCTGTGATGTTGGACCTCTACCATAGAGACAACCGCAATCATACAAACAAATGGGAGCAGGCAGGCAATTGGCAAGTTGCTGGCGATGCTCCCGTATTCGTTTCTACTGCCAGCAGAATTCCGTCTCATAATGAACAAGGCTTCACAGGCAGGAGGTAGGCATGCAGAGAGTCAAGCAGGGCGTGGAACTGGAGTTGCCCACAAACAAAGATAGTGCCGAGTACGCTGCCAGGGTTCTCAGAGACGTGAGTGAGGTCGTTGACCTCAACCGTGGGAGAGCGGGCGCGCTAATCAGAGTCTTGCAGCAGTCACAGGAGCGCGTTGGCTACCTGCCGCCAGAGGTACTCACGGCCATCTCACGAGTCATGAAGGTTCCCATCAGTGAGGTAAACGGCGTCGTCAGCTTCTACAACTTCTTCACCACAGTGCCCAGAGGCAAGTACGTTCTTCAGGTATGCCTGGGCACAGCCTGCTACGTTAGAGGCGGCCAGCGGATTCTGGATGTACTGAAGAAAGAGTATCGGCTAGAGCCCGGTGATACAACGCCAGACGGCATGCTCTCGTTGGACACGGTGCGCTGTTTGGGCGCCTGTGCCCTATCACCCGTGGTAACGCTGAACGGTCAGGTCTACAGACGGGTGAAGCCAACAAGCGTAAAAGAGTTAGTGAGCCGCTGTAAATAGGGGGTCGAGACGTGAACAAGATTAGTACCTTACAGGACCTCGAGGAGATCAAGAAGCGGGTCAGACCACTTCTTGCCGTCAGGGAAGACACGAATTTTGCCAAGTTCAAGGAAGCCCGCCAGGTAGACGTCCTGGTCTGTCGAGGAACAGGATGTACGGCTGCCGGTGCCGGCGAGGTTGAAGAGGCGCTCCGAGAGGCCATCAAGAGGCGGGGGCTTGAGAAGAGAGTGAAAGTCAATGTGGCCAAGGTCGGTTGCCCCGGCTTCTGTGAAAGGGGACCCATCGTAACCATCACTCCCGGCGATATCCTCTACACCCAGGTGAAGCGGGCGGATGTAGACGAGATTGTGGAGAAACACCTGGTCCGCGGTGAGATCGTGAAGAGGCTGGTGTACATAGATCCCATTACGGGTAAGGCTGCTGCGGCAAACCACGACATGGAGTTCTACAAGCGGCAAAAAAGGGTGGTGATGTACCTCAACGGTTTGATCGATCCCTGGAGCATTGAGGAGTATATTGCCTTCGACGGCTACCGGGCCTTCACCAAGGCGCTTACCTCAATGAAGCCAGAGGATGTGTTGGAGGAGGTCACCAAGTCGGGGCTGAGGGGCAGGGGTGGGGCAGGTTTCCCCACGGGGCGCAAGTGGGGCATGGTGCACAGCGCTCCGGGAGATGAGAAATTCGTGGTGTGCAACGGAGATGAGGGTGACCCCGGGGCATTCATGAACCGCGCCGTCCTGGAAAGCAACCCGCACTCCGTCATCGAAGGCATGCTTATCGGCGCTTATGCCATCGGCAATGTGCGCCAGGGTCATGCCTATGTACGGGCAGAATACCCGCTGGCCATAGAGATTCTGGACTATGCCATCCGTCAGGCCAGGGAGTATGGGCTGCTTGGCCAGAACATCCTGGGTACGGATTTCAGCTTTGATCTTGATTTGTTCCGTGGCGCCGGTGCTTTTGTCTGCGGTGAAGAGACGGCCTTACTAATATCCATAGAGGGCAAACGCGGCAATCCTCGCCAGAGGCCACCCTTCCCAGCCAATAAAGGGTTGTTCGACAAACCCACGACACTCAACAATGTGGAGACCTGGTCTATTGTCCCCCAGATACTCCTGAAAGGTGCCGATTGGTATAAGGGAATAGGTGTCGGCGGCAACGCCGGTACCAAGACATTCTGCTTAGTGGGCAAGATCAGGAACTCCGGCATCGCCGAGGTGCCCGTTGGGACCCCGCTGGGTCAAATAGTATTTGATATCGGTGGCGGTCCGCCAGGAGGAAAGGCCTTCAAGTCAGTGCAGATTGGTGGACCATCCGGTGGCGTCATCCCCATCGAACACATAAACACTCCCGTCGACTACGAATCGGTCACCAGCCTGGGCGCCATTATGGGATCGGGCGGCCTCGTCGTCATGGATGAGGACAACTGTATGGTGGACATGGCCAAGTTCTTTCTTCAGTTCACCAAGGACGAATCTTGCGGCAAATGTCTGCCGTGCCGCGCCGGCATCCCCAAGATGCTGGAGATCCTGAATAAGATCACCCAGGGCCAGGGCACAATGGAAGACCTGGCTGTTCTACAGGAACTAGCAGAGATGGTGGGATCAGCCTCGCTCTGCGGCCTGGGACAGACCGCCCCCAACCCAGTGTTGAGCACGCTGCGCCATTTCCGTGCCGAGTATGAGACACACATCATCGATAGGAAGTGCCCGGCTGCCGTGTGTGCCGGGCTGTTCAGGACACCATGTCAACACACCTGCCCTGTCGGCCTTGATGTCCCTGGATACACCGCCTTCATCAAAGAGGGCCGTTTTGACGAAGCATATCGTTTGATTAGACAGCGGATGCCCTTCCCCTCCGTATGCGGTCGCGTGTGCAACCACCCCTGCGAAGGCAAGTGCCGCCGCGGCCAGATGGACGACCCAGTGGCCATCAGGCACCTGAAGAGATTCGCTGCCGACTGGGCTGCCGAGAAGGGGTTTGAGTACATACCAAAGACAAATGAAAAGAGAAGCGAGAGGGTGGCCATCGTCGGCGCCGGGCCCGCTGGGCTGTCAGCAGCCCAGGACCTGGCCATAGATGGTTACCAGGTTACCGTCTTCGAGGCGCTACCAGTGGCCGGCGGCATGCTGGCCGTGGCCATCCCCGAGTACCGCCTGCCCAATGACATGCTGAACCGAGAAATATCGGCGATTGAGAAGTTGGGCGTGGACATCAGACTGAACACCCGCATCACTGATATCGATTCTCTGTTCGACCAGGGCTACAAGGCCGTGTTCTTGGCCGTAGGCGCTCACTTGGGCGAGAGGATGAGAGTCCCCGGCGAGGACGTAAAAGGCGTCTACGACGCCGTCGAGTTCCTGCGCAACGTCAACCTGGGACGTGAGGTAGAGGTGGGAAAGAAGGTAGCCGTGATCGGAGGCGGCAACACAGCGACTGACTCCGCCAGAGTAGCTCTGAGGATGGGGGCCAACGAAGTGCACATCTTCTACAGACGCGAGAAGAAAGACATGCCTGCCATCGAAGAGGAAATCGTGGCATTAGAAGAAGAAGGCATACACATTCACGAACTCACCGCTCCGACGCGGGTGCTGAGCCAGGAGGGCAAGGTCTCCGGGCTGGAGCTCATCCGCATGGAACTCGGTGAGTTCGACAAGAGCGGCCGAAAGACGCCGCGCCAGATAAAGGGCTCCGAGTACTCCGTGGCCTGTGACACCGTGATTCAAGCCATCGGCCAGAGGCCGGACACGGGGTTCGTCGAGAAATACGGTATCAAGATAGGCATGGGGCGCACTATTTCGGCTGACCGGCGAACGCTGGCCACCGACCGACCAGGCGTCTTCGCGGGTGGCGATGCTGTCAGCGGACCATGGACCGTAATCGAAGCCATCGCTGCCGGCCAGAGAGCCGCCTCGTCAATCAAGAGATACCTCCAGGGCAAGGATCTGGGCCCCAGAGTGGACCGTCAGGACCAGGAGACCTTCCTGATACCCAGGCCTGAGGACGTGGAGGATATCAAGGAAAAGCCCAGAGTCACTATAAGTGAGCTTCATCCCGGCAAGAGGACTACCTCTTTCAAAGAGGTCAATATGGGCTACACCGCCCAAGAGGCAATGTCGGAGGCCTCCAGATGCCTCCGGTGCGACGCTGAAGCTGGAGGGGAATAGATGAAGGAAATATCGCTAACAATTGACGGCAAGAAAGTCACCGGCCACGAGGGCGACACCGTCCTTGACGTCTGCCGTAAGAATGGAATAGACGTACCCACGCTCTGCGAGATGAAAGGCCTCACCAACGTTGGGGCCTGCCGCATGTGCGTCGTGGACATCGAAGGTGAGAGGCGTATTAACCCATCATGCACCTATCCCGCCCGCGACGGCCTGGTGGTTCATACCAAGACCGAGAAGGTTGAGAAGTACCGGCGCCTGATATTGGAGTTGATGTTCACCGAGAAGAACCACTACTGCATGTACTGCGAGAAGAGCGGGGACTGCGAACTGCAGGCTATGGCTTATCGCTATCAGATGGACAACGTTCGTTACCCGTATACAACGCCTACCACCGCAGTAGATTCGCTCAGCGAATACCTCGCCATAGACCACGGCCGGTGCATACTCTGCGGCCGATGCGTGCGGGTCTGTGGTGAGATCGAAGCCAATCACACTCTGGATTTCGCCAAGCGCGGTTGGAAGACGGTGGTTGCCGCCGACCTCGCTCAGTCACTCGGCGGATCGTCCTGCACTCAGTGCGGTGCCTGTCTCCAGGCCTGTCCGACCGGCGCCATCTTCTCCAAACTCAGCCTGTACAAGACAAAACTGAAGGAATGCCAGCGGGTAAAGACCACCTGCCCCATCTGCGGCGTTGGCTGTGAGCTGACAGTGCTGATCAAGGACAACAACATAGTGATGATCGAGGCCCCTCAGCTAACCGGCGAGAAGGGTCCTCTCTGCCGCATGGGCCGATTCGGGCTGCTGGCCGACGGCCACAAGCGCATCACCTCACCCATGATCAGGGACAAAGAAGGCAAACTCAAGGAATGCACCCTGGACGAGGCTCTGGAAGCTGCCGGCAGCCGGATGAAGAAACTAGGGAAGAACTTCACCGGCGTCGTGTCGTCCAGGCTGCCCAGCGAGACCCTCTCCGTCTTCTGCCAATTCATGAAGCAGGCGGTAGGCAGCAACCGGATCGATACCATGGGTGGCGAAGCATTCCGAGTCATAACTGAAGGCACCAAAGCCTTCAGCAAGAAGAGCGAAGGCCCCGAGATCGAGTGCGCCATCGACGAGATCCTCAAGGCGGACTGCATACTCCTGGTCGGTGCCGATCCTGTGAAGACCCACCCCATTGTAGCCTCATTCATCCGGCGCGCAGTGGACCGTAACCAGGCCCAACTGGTAGTGATCGACTTGCAAAATGATGTCATGCCTCTCTGGCGTGACGTGTGGCTGAAGCCGAGAGCCAGTAGCGAGGCCACCCTGCTCAATGGCCTGATCAATGTCATCCTGTCCAAAGGTCTGGTCAAGGGGAAAGAAGCCCCGGCAAAACTGATCCAGTCTCTGTCTGAATACAACCCCAAGAGGGTCCAGTCCGATACGGACGTGGATGCCGCTGACCTGGAGATGGTCGCCGAGACCTACGGCAAAGCTAAGCGCGCGGTGATCGTATACGGACAAGGGGTATGGCACAATCGGAACTCTATCTTGGTGACTGACCTGCTGAATCTGGCGGACTTGAGTGGGAATCGTGACGGAGATCGTCTGAGGGTAATCTCCCTGAAACCGGCGGCAAACAGCCGTGGCGCCTGGAATCTGGGAGCGGCCGCCAAGGACCTCTCGCTGAATCATGTACAGGGGTTGTACCTGCTCATATCGGACGAGCAGGTAGACAATGATGAGGTGCTGGGCTGGCTGCGTACCATCGATTTCCTCGTAGTGCAGGCCAGCTACCGCTCGGCCGTGACCTCTACGGCTGACGTGGTTCTTCCTTCGCCCATCTGGGCCGAGAGAGACGGCGGACAGTATGTTAGCCTGGATGGCCATGTCGCCAAGTCGTATCGCGTGATCGAGCCGAAGACGGGTCTGCTGCAAGACCAGGAGATACTGAGGGAGCTTTCCAAGAAAATGGGACATGAGTTGAGCTCTGATCAGGAGGTTAGCTGTGGCCAAACCTAAGATTGCTACCGCGTGGATGGCCGGTTGTGCCGGATGTCACATGTCCTTCCTGGACATAGACGAGAAGATTCTGGATGTGGTCAAGCTGGTGGACATCACCGCCAGCCCCATCACCGATTTCAAGCATTTCGAACAAATAGACGTCGGCATTGTGGAAGGGGCCGTCAATACCACCAAGGATGAAGAGGTGCTCCGGGACCTGCGAGCTCACTGCAAGATACTGATGGCCTGGGGCGACTGCGCCTGCTTCGGCGGAATCGTTACGTCGCGAAACATGTTCGACAAGGCTGACTGCTTCCGCCGTGCTTACATCGAAACCGAAAGCACCGTGCAGGGCAAGATACCTTCCTCCGATGAGATACCCAAGCTCCTGGACAGGGTTAAGCCAGCGAATCACGTGGTCAAAGTCGATTGTTTCGTGCCGGGATGTCCGCCCAGTGCCAAGGCTATCTTCTACGGGCTGGTCGAGCTTCTAAACGGCAGAATCCCGGTGTTGCCGGCCGACATGATGCGCTTTGACTGATATTTGATGTTGCGTGGAGGCACGTGAAATGACCAGAAAGATTGAGATTGAACCGGTAACCAGGATAGAAGGCCATGGCAAGGTAACCCTCCATCTCGGTGACGATGGGAAGGTGACTGAGGCCAGGTTCAACGTAGTTGAGTTCAGAGGGTTGGAGAAGGTCTGCGAGGGGCGGCTCTTCTGGGAAATGCCACTCTTCATATGCCGGGCCTGTGGCATCTGTCCGGTGAGCCATCACCTGGCTGCTGCCAAGGCTGGCGACGCCATTCTGGGAGTGCAGATTCCTCTCACCGCCAAGAAGCTGCGCGAGCTGATGCACATGGCCCAATACCTGCAGTCCCACGCGCTGCATTTCTTCCACCTGGCCAGCCCGGATCTGCTTCTCGGCTTCGACGCTGATCCGGCAAAGAGAAACGTCGTTGGACTGATCGCTGAGAAGCCAGAACTGGCGGTCAAGGGCGTCATGCTGCGCAAGTTCGGCCAGGAAATCATTGAGATGCTGGGGGAGAAGAGAGTACATCCCACCTTCGCCATACCGGGTGGAGTGAATCGGACTTTGTCACACGCACAACAAGAAGAGATATTGAAGCAGATCGACAGTGCTATTGCCGACGTGCAATTGGCCGTCGGCATTATCAAAGACTATCTGGAGAAGAACAAGGACGAGGCTTCCACCTTCGCCGCGTTCCCCTCAGGCTATATGGGGCTGACGGATGAGGATGGAAACCTGGACCTCTATGATGGCACGCTCAGAATGAGAAATGACAAAGGGGCCATCCTGGAGGACAAAGTCGATCCCAAGGACTACCTCTCCATTATCGAGGAACGGGTGGAGGACTGGTCCTACCTCAAGTTCCCGTTCTACAAGAAGCCGGGGTGCCCCGACGGAGGAATGTACCGTGTTGGCCCGCTCGGCAGGTTGAACGTAGTTGACCGGATCACCACTCCGCTGGCCGGTAAGGAGTTCAAGGAGTTCAAGAAGTTGAGCAACACCGGCATCGTCGAAGGATCGCTCTACTACCACTATGCCCGCATGATCGAATGCCTCTACGCGGCTGAACGGATTAAGGTCTTGGCGGAGGATGAACTGATCTGCTCCACCGATATCTGGGCCACTTCCGGCAAGATCAACGAAGAGGGCGTGGGGGTGCTCGAAGCCCCCAGAGGAACACTCTTCCACCACTACTGGGTGGACAAGAGCGGCATGATCAAGAAGGTGAACCTCATCGTGGCCACCGGCAACAATAACGCCGCCATGAACCGCGCCGTCTACGAAGTGGCCAAGAAGTACGTCAATGGCAACAAGCTGACTGAGGGAATGCTGAACAGGGTGGAGGCGGCGATTCGCTGCTATGATCCGTGTCTTTCCTGTTCAACGCACGCACTGGGACAAATGCCGTTGGTGGTACAACTTGTCTCAGCCAATGGCGATATCCTGGACACGGTGAAAACAGCTTAGTCATGTATAGACCTGACGCCGGCTCGCACGCTGGAGAGGAGATCTTGTCCCTTGTCCAAAGAGGGTGCAGGGATTCGTCCCTGCTGGGGGCTTGGGGGTATCCCCCAACTCAACTTTCCCCCAAGAGTGGGGGCCAGGGGATTGAAAACGGACTCTCCGGACAGCCTCACTCAGCGCTTTCCGGCGCAGCGAACAGCCTCGAATACGGAGGAGTGTTGTCAGCGGGCCAGTTTTCGCGTAGCCAAGTTTCGTTGACAGCCTCTAACCGTCTTTCGTACAATGGTTATGGTGTTGTGAATGGCTGGCTAGAGCCTCCAACGTCAGCAAAGGTAAGTCCCTGGGGTTAGTCGGGTGGGGGGTTGACACCAGAGAGTAACCTTGAGTCAAGCAGCAACAGACAAACCAGATAGCCCAGAGCCGAAAAGGTCCAATGGCTTTCGAATAAGCCGGAGGGCCTTTCTTGGTGTTTCGGCAGCGGCGGCGGCCGTTCTCACCGTCGTGCTGGCTCTGAGGCGCCCCAAGCTGGCTGAGCCCGTTGAGACGCAAACCACTAAGGCTGTCGATACACAGCAACTGATACCCACTTCCTGTCTGAACTGCCCTACCCGTTGCGCCATTCGAGTGCGGAAGGTGCAGACCACTGCTGGTGAAACCAAGGTCGTCAGGATCTTCGGCAACCCCAACTCCACATATTCCGAAGGGAAGTGCTGCTCGCGGTCCCATGTCGGCCTTCAGGTCCTCTACAATCCGGATCGGTTCCAGACTCCTCTGATAAGGACTTCGGGAACCAAGGGGAGAGGAGTGAATTTCGAGACCGATTTCGAAGTCGCATCATGGGAAGACGCCATGACCGCCATAGCCGGCAGACTGCCTACTGCGCCAGGCAGACTGCTTATCCTCGAGGGTCTGAACACTACGAGCAACGAGGACTTGATACGCCAATTCGCCCTGGCCTACGGAACCCCCAACCTCTTCGTTGAAGACGGGCTGGAAACGGATGCTGATCGCGAAGGCAAGATGCTGGCCGACGGTCGATCCAATAGCTGGTACGAGCTGCAGGCTGAGGATGAGACGTCGACCAAGTACATCCTGGCCTTCAGCGCCGGAATAGTAGAGTCTGAAAGGCCGCTGGCCCGCAACCTGCATCTTTGGGGCGAGCTGCGCCGGGGAACACCGAATAGGACCAAGGTAGTGTCATTCGATCCCAGATACTCTGTCACGGCCTGCCGGGCCGATGAATGGGTTCCTATCAACCCCGGCACGGAGGGCGCCCTGGCCATGGCTATAGCCCACGTTATCCTAAGCGAAGGGCTGTACGACTCAGATTTCATTAACAACTATGCCGATGGGTTCAACAAGTACAGAACGGTGGCCATGACCCAGAGGTTCAGCCCCGAAAGCGTGTCTGAGATAGCCGGCGTCAGCGCCGACGCCATCGTCAGGATTGCTAGGGAATTCGCCCAGAGCAAACCAGCCATCGCCTGGAGCGGAGAGGCCGCCACCAGTTGGCCCTACGGCACCTTCGCCAGCCACGCCATCTACTGTCTCAATGCCCTGGTGGGCAGCATAGACGTTCCGGGCGGCATAGTCTACCAGCAGTATCCACCATACGCAGTCATGCCAACGGAGGGCCTGCCCATCACGGAGACGGGGATCAGCTTCCAGAAGATGGCGGAACTGCTTCGGGATAGGGGCATCAACACAGCCATAGGCTTCAACAGCAACCTCATCATGTCGGTACCGGAAAGCAAAGAGGGTGGCAAGTGGGATGAGACGCTGAAGAACCTGTTCTATGTCCACATTGGTCCCGCCAAGAGCGAGATGGCCGCCTACGCTGATGTCATTCTCCCCGCCTGCACCTACCTTGAGGATTGGGGCTATGAGAGTGCCATCCCCGGTTCCGGCTATGCCGAGGCCAGGATAAAGCAGCCAGTCGTAGAGCCTCGTGACGAGTCCCGACCCACTGCCAGGATTCTGTTCGATCTCACCAGCGTGACCCCGCTGGCCGGCCCCTTCAGCCCAGTGCCGAGCACTCCGGAGGAGTTCCCGCTGGCATTCGCCCAGTACCGTACCAGCCCATTCATAGGATGGGTAGACTTCCAGAGCGTTGGTGTCTGGAAAGGAAGCAGCTACTCGTATCGCAGCTACGCCTTCGGCACCACTTCAGGCAAGTTCGAATTCCACTCAGACCACCTCGAACGCCTGCTCAACGTGAGACTCCCCGGAGAAGACACAGTGTATCCTCTGGAGCTGGCCATATATCGGCCCGTCCTGGAGATCAGGAGCGGTAGCCAAAACTTCCCGTGGGCCCAGGAAATGTACCTGGTCATGCATGGCCGTGGCTGGAAGAACCTCGTGGAGATCAACCGCGAGACCGCTCACGAATACGGCATTGGCGAAGGCGACGAGGTGATCGTCGAGTCCGTCTTCGGCGAGATAGAGGGCGAAGCCAGGGTCCTGGAGGGCATGCGCCCCGGCGTGGTGGCCATCGCCACCGGCCAGGGTCACTTCGCCTCGGGCAGATTTGCCGACGGAATGGGAGCCAACCCCAACGATGTGATCGGCACAGAATACGATGAGGAGAGCGGACAGCCCTCATTCTTCGCCACCAGAGTGAAGGTCCGCAAGGCATGAGGCAGTAAATGGCTAGATGGGGCATGGTCATCGATCTGGACAAGTGCGTGGGCTGCCAGGCATGCTCACTGGCCTGCAAAGCTGAAAACAACGTGCCGCACGGGTCGCCCTACGAGCAGAAGAGACACCAGGACATGTACTGGCATAAAGTCATTGCGGCCACCGAGGGTGAGTACCCGGCAGTGAACACGCAGATAATCCCTATGCCCTGCATGCACTGCGAACACCCCCCTTGCGTGACCGTTTGCCCGGCGAAGGCAACCTTCAAGCGGGAAGATGGAATCGTGATGCAGAACTTCCGCCGGTGCATCGGCTGCCGATACTGCATGGTGGCCTGTCCCTACGGGGCCAGGAATTTCAACTTCAAGACGCAGGAAAGCGAGGAGTACCAACGCCCAGACCTCCCTCCTGACCTCGACCTCGGTTTCGCAAGTCATATCGGTCCTTGGCCTTATCCCCATCGGACTCGCGGGGTGGTGGAGAAGTGCACGTACTGCTTCCACCGCATAGATCAGGCCTTGGAGAGGGGCTGGGAAATCGGCAGCAAGATTGATGGCGAAGATGGTGTTCTCCCGGCCTGCGTTGAGGCCTGTCCCACGGAAGCCCGCTACTTCGGAGACCTCGACGACCCGGACAGTGCGGTGTCCAGACTCCTGGCTTCACGCACCTACATGGAACTGCGAGAGGAAATGGGCACGGACCCGCAGACTCGCTATCTCCCAAGGTAAGGAGACTCAATGCAACTTAGTTTTGCGCCAGTTCAAGGAACCTCGAGGAAATACAAGATCCTGGTTGCCGTTCTCTTCGCGCTGGCGCTCACGGGAGTCATTGCCTACATCATCGCGTATTTGAATGGCTTCAGGCTCTGGGGTATCAACAACTCGGTAACTTGGGGGCAGTTGATCACCGTCGACTTCTTCTTCATCGGTCTCAGCGCCGGTTCCCTGGTAGTATCGTCACTGGTCTATGTCCTCGGGCAGGAACGCTACAAGCCTATCGGCCGGATCGCGGTCTTCATGGGGCTGCTACTCATGATTGGCGCCATGTTCACCGTAGTCACCGACCTAGGTCGAATTGAGAAGTGTTGGCGGCTTTTCATGTTCTTCTATCTCAATAACATGAAATGCCTGTTCGCCATTAACGGCATCTTCTACGCAGGCTACATCCTGCTTCTGTTCACCTACTTAGCGGCGGCGCTCACAGGCAGCAAGCTGACCAAGTTCATCGCCCCCGTGGCCGTACTCTGGGCCGTTCTGGTGCACATGGGCACCGGAGCCATCGTCGGGTTCATCGAGACCAGAGGCATCCTGTACTCACCCATGAAGCCGGTGGAGTTCATCTCCGCTGCCTTCGCCTCCGGATTGGCGCTGGTAATGTTCCTTTCCTACATTACGCTGAAGTTCAGCAAGCGTCCCATAGACAAGAACATGTTTGTGTCTTTGGGGAGGATGCTGTCTATCCTGATCATCATCCTTATGGTGCTCGTATTGGTCGACAAGCTGACCCACTTCTACCCGCCCCAGCGTGAGTCCGTGATGTTTCTTATCTCTGGACCATTGGCTTGGGTATTCTGGCTGCAGGTGGTGCTAGGCTACTTCATCCCTCTTGGCATATTGTTCAATCCCTGGTTGCGCAAGAAAGTGGGATGGGTGATCGCTGCCTGTTTGATCTGCGTTGTCGGAATCCTGTTTGAAAGGGCTGCCATCATCATCCCTGGACTGTCTCAGCCACTTCAGTACTATCCTGGCGAAATTGCGGGCATATGGGGCGCCCGCGGAGGGTTCCCCATCATGATAGCTGAGACGCTTCAGACCATAGGGATCGTCTCTCTAGTTGGACTGTTGTATGTTATCGGTCTGAAATACCTGGAGCTATTGCCGGCATCCACTAGCGAGCACGCGCAAGGCGAGTCGGCGGAGCAGGCTGCTCCGGCCGCTGAGGGAGGCCACACATAGAACCGACCAACACGTCAGGGAGCGGGGTTTTCCTCTGCCGCTGCAATGGCAGAGTGACCTCCAGGCTGCCATTGGAAGAGATACGGGAGTGGCTGCAAGAAATGAAGCCCGGCCTCAGTGTGGTCATTGCCGACAATCTCTGTCAATCCCAGGTCATGTCCCAGATCATCCAGGAACACCAGGTACAGCCTGCGGTCCTGGCCGGATGCTCCCATTTGAGATCTGAGATCGCCCTCTGGCAGGAACCAGAGAAGTGCGCTTTCGATCCGGATTCCGTGGGCACTGTCGATCTGGTCCGGGAGCTGGAGCCTTCCTATCAGAACATTGACTTGATACAAAGAGCAAAGCTCCTGCTCTGGGCCCAGGTCAAGCGCCAGGAGAAATTCGCGGGAGTACCGCTGAAAGCCCGCAGGGCGCATTTCGTCCGGGCACAAGGTGAGATCAGTCGTCGCGATCTATTCCAGTCGCTGATCCCCAAGTACCGGGTGACCCCGTATATCGAACCAACCAAGTGCCTGGGAGAGAAGTGCCGCATATGTCGATCGGGCTGTGACTCGAAGGCCATCGTCACTGAGGCGAACGCGATTTCGATCGATAGCGCCAACTGCAAAGCCTGCGGTATCTGCACCGTGCTGTGCCCTCGCCAGGCCATCATCTATCCTAACTTCTCTCTTGATCAGTTGGAGGCGGAAGTCGAAGGGTTGCTGCTGAATAGCAGCGGTCAGCTTCAACCGCGAGTCATCGCGATGGTCTGCCAGAGCAGTCAATACCCCGCCTTTGATCCCAACGTGCTGCCGGTGAATGTCCCCTGCCTGGGCATGATTTCACCGGGGCTGATACTGCGCGCCCTCGATCTCGGAGCCCAGGGTTTCATACTGATCTCGAGCCAGGAAAGATGCCAGTTCAAGCTCGATTGCTCGAACTGGAAGGGCACGGTCCAATTCGTGCAGCGGCTGCTGGAGCACTGGGGCATTGAACCAGAACGAGTGATCGCTTTCGATGAGGAGAATCTGACCCAGAAATTACCCCGATTCAACCAAATGATCGCTGGGCTGGCACTCACATCGTTCACACCATCGCAGTCAACGGCCATCCCGGACAAGGGCCTGGGATTGCCCGCCGTCATTTTGGCGATGTCAGAGAAACTGGGGACCCAAGCTACCGGGAAGATAGCATCGGGAACAGTGCCCTTCGGCAAACTGACGCTGGATGCCGCCAAATGCACTGGTTGCGGCATCTGCGCCGCAGAGTGTCCTACTGATGCCTTGGCCGATCTCCAGGTCGCAGACTCATGCAAACTGGTGTTTCGCCAGGAATCATGCGTCGGTTGCGGTCAGTGTGTGGATATCTGTCCCGAGAAGTGCCTCGGTCTCACCAGAGTGTTGGAGGTCGACAAGCTCAACCACGAGCCAGAGATGATTTTCGAGGGCGAATTCGCCCATTGCCGGATCTGTGGTGTACCGTTTGCCCCCAAAGCCATGATAGTGTCAGTGCGCGCCAGGCTGGGCGCAACAGGCGAAGCCGCCCTGAGACTGGAGACCTGCCCCAAGTGCAGAATGAAAGGGAAAACCCGCTTAACGAAGAGCGGCGTCGGAGCATAGGAAATGGATCAATTCCTTAGAGTGGTGGCCGTGTTCCTCGAGGTATCGGTGCTCGCAGGCATGATGGGCTCCATATTCTGGGGAGTTAGGCTCCTGACAGTCGACCTCGGCGTAGGCAGCAAGTATAGCAAGGCCATCATAATAGCTCTGTCAGTGTTCTTCGCTCTATTCGTCTTCTTCTTCATCATGCATCTGACGGCGTTCTATCCGGTGTATCACGGAGCATGAAGATCAAACGTAGCCTCGATGACGGACATGTGGGCAGTCGTCCAATGATCAGGAGGATCTCGTAGGGCCTATGGACAGTTTCTGGGGTGGCGCACATACTGGCGGTCAGCTTTACTACATACAGAACATCTTTGCGCCGGTCATCATCGGCTTCCTGGTCTTCAGCCCTGCCCTGATGGCTCTCTTCGCCTATGCCTTCGCCCGGCGATGGTTCCTCTGGCACCGTGGCGGCAAGGAATCACGAACCGACAACATTTTCGGCCGCATCAAGACCACCATTGGGGTGGCCGTCGGCTATACCCGAATGCTCAGCGAAGCCTATCCCGGCTGGTTTCACTTCATGATCCTGTGGGGTACTGCCCTCTTCGTGATAGGCAAGATCATTCGATTGTTCTCCTACACCGTGCATATCAGCAGCCCGCCGCAGCCTGTATTCCTGTACGCCTCTTTCGCCTCAGAGCTCGGCGCCACTCTGATTGTCATCGGCGGACTGTTGGCCATATTCCGCCGGTACATCCTCAAGCCTCCCCGCCTGGACACCAAGTTCGATGATACCTTGGTCTTCCTCTTTGTATTTGTGATCATACTCAGCGGATTCATGATCAAAGGCTTTCGTATTGCCACGGCTGAGACACCTCCCACAGACTGGTTCAAATGGGCGCCTGTGAGCTACGGATTCTCCAAGATATTCATGGTCTTCCCAGACGCCTATCGGAACCAGATCCTGACCTGGCACAGGGTCGTTATCCATACAGTAGTGGCCTTCGCCTTCCTGGCCATGATACTGATCTATCGCTCCCGCCTGCACCATGTCCTGTTATCACCGATGAACGTCTTCTTCCGCTCATCCAAGCCCAAGGGAGCACTGACTCCCATAAACCTGGAGACGGCAGAAAGCTATGGCGCTTCCAAGATCGAGAACTTCACCTGGAAGCAGCTTCTGGACCTCGACGCCTGTACCCGGTGCGGTCGCTGCCAGGATAACTGTCCGGCCAACATCAGCGGAAAGAAGTTGTCCCCCAAGAAGGTGATACAGGACCTCAAGGATCACATGAACGAGGTGTTCCCCATTCCATTCTGGCCCAAACCGAAGGAACCGCGACGGGACATGATCAATGATGTCATTACCCAAGAGGTCATCTGGGACTGCACCACCTGCCGTGCCTGCATGGAAGCCTGCCCGGTCTACATTGAGCACATCGACAAGATAGTTGATATGCGCCGCAATCTGGCCCTGGAGAGAGCCGAGTTCCCCGAGTCCGCTCAAGGAGCCCTGCAGAGCCTGGGCACCAGAGGTCATCCCTGGCGCGGCACCACGGCCACCAGAACGGACTGGATCAGCGGGCTGGGCGTGAAAGTATTGTCAGAGAAATCCGACATTGATATCCTCTATTGGGTAGGCTGCACAGCTTCTCTCGAAGACAGGAACATGAAGGTGGCCATCGCCACCGCCAAGGTCCTGCAGGCCGCCGGCATCAACTTCGGCATACTCGGGGTGGAGGAAGGCTGCTGCGGCGATCCCGCTCGCCGCATGGGCGACGAATACCTCTATCAGACTCTGTGCCAGAAGAACATCGAGACTCTGAAGAACTACAAGGTCAAGAGGATCGTGGCCAGTTGCCCTCACTGCTTCAACACCCTCAAGAATGAGTATCCTCAGTTCGGGGCCGATTTCGAAGTTGTCCATCACTCCCAGTTTATCGTCGACCTGATAGCTCAGGGCAAGCTCAAGGTGGGCAACATGCCAAACATGACGGTCGCCTATCACGACTCCTGCTACCTCGGTCGCCACAATGACATCTACAAGCAGCCTCGAAAGGTCTTGGACTCCATAGGAGGCATCAAGAGGGTGGAGTTGGGGAGACATGGCTCCAAGGGGTTCTGCTGTGGCGGTGGTGGCGGGCACATGTGGATGGAAGAGCCCCCCGACAAACGTCTGAACATCCGCCGGACCCAGGAGGTCATCGACGCCAAGGCCAACTGCGTGGCCACAGCCTGTCCCTACTGTCTATCGATGTTCGAGGACGGTATAAAGGCCAAACAGGTTGAAGAGACGGTGAAGGCCATGGACCTGAGCGAAATGATTGTCCAGTCACTGGGCAAGAAATAGGGCACCACCTCGACTCATTCGCTTTTGTTCAACCCTTTGTTGTTCACAGTCGATTTGTCTTAAGAAACGCTCTTGTAGTACCATGAGGTCAGCAGGCACAAAGCGTCCCTCATGAATGGAGGATAGCTTCGATCTACACTAGCTATCCTCTGTTGCTCATTCAGGGAACTGGAAGAGGAACATGTCCGAATGGCAGTAGCTCCATTTAGAGAGGCAATCGATGCCGTAGCACTGGCGGGCGGCGAAGCCCTCAAACAGTGCTATCAGTGCGGGCTATGCACCGGCACCTGCCCCTGGAACCTGGTCAAGAGTTTCCCCACCCGCAAGCTGATTCACCAGGCTCAGTTGGGCTTGGTAGACTTCGAGAGCGAAGACACCTGGACCTGCGCCACCTGCCGGGCGTGCGTGGCTCGCTGTCCCCGCGGCGTGGCCATAATCGACATCATGAGGGCACTCCGCAACATAGTCGCCGAGATGGGCGTCGGGCATCTTCCGGACTCGCTGAGGGTGACTCTGAAGAACATCGCCGGCACCGGCAATCCGCTCGGAGAGCCGGCAGAGAGACGCACAGATTGGATCAATGACCCGCAGATTACCACCTTCACGGGGAATGCTGAAGTCCTCTACTTCTCATGCTGCATACCCGCCTACGATCCCAATGTTCGAAGGGTGGCCCGATCCACAGCCAAGGTGTTCAGGAAGGCCGGAGTCAAGTTCGCCATCACCGGTGATAGAGAGAACTGCTGCGGAGAAAGCGTGCGCAAGGCTGGAAATGAGAGCCTCTTCCAGAAGCTGGCCCACAACAACATCGCCGCTTTCACGGAGAGCGGCATCAATAAGATTGTGGTCACCTCTCCCCACTGCTATTACACGTTCAAGAACGAGTATCCTAAACTCGGCGGCAACTTTGAGGTCACCCACTATACCGAGTACATGGCACGGCTCCTCAAGGAAGGCAGGCTGAAGCCCACCAAGTCGGTGAACGCCAAAGTGACTTACCACGACCCATGCTATTTGGGACGGCACAGCAACATCTACGACGCGCCGCGCGAGATACTGAAAAGCATCCCCGGCATCGAGCTGGTGGAGATGCCCGACTATGGGCCGGACAGCCTGTGCTGCGGTGGTGGCGGGGGGCGAATCTGGATGGAAACCAAGAAGGGTGAGAGGCTCTCCGATCTGCGGCTGGATCAGGCAGTAGCCACTGGAGCCAGCATTCTGGCGGCAGCGTGCCCATACTGCATCCTCAATTTCGAGGACAGCATTCTGACCACTGACAGGCTCGGCAGGATCGAGGTCAAAGACATCTCAGAACTACTGGCAGAGGCGCTATGAGATCCGGAGCCCCTGGGGAAGTAGAGTAGAAAGACCATGGCCAGGATTGGAGTGTTCATCTGCCACTGCGGCACCAATATCGCCGGAACAATAGACATCCCCAAGGTCATCGAGGCGACGAAGAAGATGCCGATGGTAGTCCATGTAGAGGAGAACAAGTACAGTTGCAGTGAACCCGGGCAGGCTGCCATTCGAGATGGCATTAGGAAGAACCGCCTTAACCGCGTGGTCATTGCCGCCTGCTCGCCACGAATGCACGAGAATACGTTCCGCAAGACCGTGGCCGCTGCCGGATTGAATCCGTACCTGATGGAAATCTCCAACCTGCGTGAGCACTGCAGTTGGGTACACTCCGATTCTAAAGACGACGCTACTGAGAAAGCCATCGATTTGATTCGGATGGCCGTAGCCAAGGTAGCCCGTCACGATGCGCTCTTCCCGCAGAAGGTGCCCATAACGAAGAAGACGTTGATCATCGGCGGAGGCATAGCAGGCATACAGGCCGCGTTGGATATAGCCAACGCCGGACACAAGGTAGTCCTGGTTGAGCGCGAACCGACCATTGGCGGGCGCATGGCGCAACTGGACAAGACCTTCCCCACACTGGACTGCTCATCCTGCATTCTCACGCCGAAGATGGTAGATGTAGCCCAGCACCCGAACATCACCCTGCTGACCTATGCTGAAGTCAAAGAGGTCAAGGGCTTCGTGGGCAACTTCGAGGTCAGCATCACGCAGAAGGCCCGCAAGGTGGACCACGTCAAATGTACCGGCTGCGGCACTTGCTGGCAGAAATGCCCGGTCAAGGCAGATTCAGAATTTCACTTGAAGCTGGGGAACCGCCCGGCAATCTACATCCCGTTCCCGCAGGCGGTGCCCCCAAAGCCAGTCATCGATACCGAGAACTGCCGCTATACGAAGTACCTCCGCTGGGTCGCCGCTGGAAAGGAAGGCAAGGCCCCTCCGCAGTGCCGCATCTGCGAGAAGATTTGCCCGACACAGGCCATCGACTGGGAACAGACTGATCAGGTCACCACAGACAAGTTTGGGGCCATTATCATAGCCTCTGGCTACCAGCCCATGGATCCCAAGGTCTATACCGAACTGGGCGCCGGCGTGTACCCCGACGTGATAACCGGTCTGGAGCTCGAGCGCATGATGAGCGCGTCCGGCCCTACCAATGGCGAGGTCAAGCGCCCCTCGGATGGCGCCCCTCCCAAGGAAGTAGTCTTCCTGACCTGTGTTGGATCAAGAGACGAGCAAAGAGGTCGGCCCTATTGCAGCAAGGTCTGCTGCATGTACATTGCCAAGCATGCCATCATCCTCAAGGAACACGATCCCGAAGTGAACTGCTACGTCTTCTACATGGACGTCAGGGCCGTCAGCAAGGACTACGAGGAATTCTACAAGCGCGCTCAGGAGAGCGGCGCGACGTACATACGAGGCAAGATCTCCAAGATACGCCAGGAAGGCGACAAGCTGATCGTTCGGGGTGAGGATACCCTGCTGGGTGATATGATCGAAATCCCGGCCGACATGGTGGTTTTGGCCATTGGGATGGAGCACAGCAAAGGGGCGGCAACTTTGGCCCAGACGCTCAAGGTCAGCTACGACATAAACGAATTCTTCATCGAAGCGCATCCCAAGCTGCGCCCGGTGGAGACCATGAGCGACGGCGTGTTCGTCGCCGGTGCCTGCGTCGGCCCACGGGACATCCCGGAGTCTGTTGCCTCTGGCAGCGCGGCTGCTGCCAAAGTGGCCGCACTCTTTGGACAAGACTTCCTCATCGTTGACCCCATGGTCTCCTCTATTGACCAGGCCAAATGCAGCGGCTGCCTGCTCTGCACCAAGATATGTCCCTTCAAGGCCATCGACACCAAGGTCCTCAGAGACGGCCGCACGGTGGCGGTGGTTAACGAGAGCCTGTGCAAGGGCTGTGGTCTGTGTGTGGCCGGCTGTCGCTTCGGGGCAGCCAACCTGCGCGGATTCACACAGCAGCAACTGCTGGCTGAGCTCGAAGGCGTATTGACCTAGTGTCAGGTAGCCATCGAGGCGGATACGTTCGGCTTCGCTTTGCGATTGAGTGACGTTTGTCGTAGACTGGGGATGAGACTCAAAGACGATGCTGAGCGGGCGGTGCAGAAGCCGCCCATTTGTATGGATCGAGTCTTTCTGACGGGAGAATAGAGTTCATGGTGACTGCAGCCACTGTCACGCCCTCGCCTGTCAGCGATCTCCGAACCTTCGTCGAGAAGCAAAGCGGCCAGCGAATCTTCGATTGTTACCAGTGTGGCAAGTGCAGCGCCGGTTGCCCCGTTGACTACGCCATGGATCTTGGCCCCCGCCAGATCATGCGCGCCATTCAACTCGGGCTCAAGAAGGAAGTTATGCAGAGCACTACCATATGGCTGTGTGTCTCCTGCGAGACCTGCTCTTCACGTTGTCCTGCCAAGATCGACATCGCCAGGGTTATGGAGTCGTTGAGAATACTAGCCGTGGCAGAGGGAAGCCCACCCGCCGATAAGCACATTGACTTGTTCCATCGCACTTTCCTCGACGTCATACGGCAGTATGGGCGCGCCCACGAATTCTCTCTTAGCGCCGCGTATATCTTGAAGACCAGGGCTTTCTCCAACATGGGACTGGCAACAAAGATGCTCTCCAAGGGCAAGTTGGAGATCATGCCATCCAGAGTCAAAGGAGCGTCGGAGGTCAAGAAGATCTTCAGCAACACCAAGAGCTCTGCCGGAATGAATGTGTCAGGTGCGGTCAAGGCAGAGGGAAAGCACTAGGATGAGTACCAGCACTTACGCCTACTATCCGGGTTGCACTCTTCATGCCACAGCCAAGGAATACGATGTTTCCGCTCGCTTGGTCTGCGAGAAGCTCGGTGTCGGGCTGGAGGAACTCGATGACTGGACCTGCTGCGGGGCCTCATCTGCCCACACCACCAATGAGATGTTGGCAGTGGCACTGCCGGTCCGCGACCTCCGCACCGCTGAGAAGATGGGAAAGCCGCTGGCCGTGGCCTGCGCCTTGTGCTTCAATCGCCTGAAGGTTACCGAACACGAGTTGGCCGACAAGGTCAAACTGGATGCCGTAAACCAGCTGGCGGGGAGCGATTTCAAAAACAGTACTCAAGTGGTGCACCTCCTGGAGATACTCTACGACAGGAGGAAGTCCATCGCGGTCAGCAAGCCCTTGAAGGGACTGAAGGTGGCTTCCTACTATGGATGCATGCTGGTCCGTCCCCACGAGATCACCCACTTCGACGACCCGGAGAATCCCCAGATGATGGACAAGCTGATGACTGCACTCGGTGCCCAGCCACTAGAATGGGATTTCAAGACGGCCTGCTGCGGGGCCAGCCTGCCTCTTACCAGGCGGGATATTGTGCTGAAGCTATCACATCGCCTTCTTGCTCAGGCTAAGCAACTGGGGGCAGATTGCGTGGCGGTGGCCTGCCCGATGTGCCAATTCAACCTGGATACCTACCAAGAGGCCATCAACAAGAAGTTCGGCGAGAGCATTAACCTGCCTATACTCTACTTCACTCAGATCGCCGGACTGGCTATGGGGTTGTCGCCCAAGGAACTGGACTTGGACAAGCATTTCACTGACCCCATACCCATGCTGAGAAACAAGGGACTGGCCTAGAGAGAACAGGTCATGGCTAGAATCGGAGTCTTCATCTGCTACTGCGGTGCCAATATCGGCGGCACCATCAACATCGATAAGGTGCTGGAGGCCGCCAAGAAGATGCCTATGGTGGCCTTCGTGGACGCCAACAAGTATACCTGCAGCGAACCGGGGCAGCTCTCAGTTCGCGACGCTATCGTCAAGAACCGCTTGAACCGAGTCGTCATCGGCAACTGCTCGCCCCGAATGCACGAGAACACCTTCCGAAAGGCTGTGGCCCAGGCCGGCCTGAACCCGTATCTGCTGGAAATCGCCAACCTGCGTGAGCACTGCAGTTGGGTCCACGGCAACAACAAGGATTCCGCCACTGACAAGGCCATCGAACTGGTGGGGATGGCGGTGGCCAAGGTAGGCCGCGACGAGGCCCTCTTCCCGAAGCGCTTTGGCCTTACCAAGCGAGCCCTGGTGATCGGCGGCGGTATCGCTGGCATCCAGGCAGCGCTGGATATCGCCAACTCCGGTCACGAGGTCGTTCTCGTTGAGAGAGAGCCAACCATCGGCGGGCGTATGGCCCAATTGGACAAGACCTTTCCTACACTGGACTGCTCGGCCTGTATTCTCACGCCCAAGATGGTGGATGTCGCCCAGCATCCCAAGATCACCCTCCTGAGCTGCGCCGAGGTGCAAGAAGTCAAAGGGTTCGTGGGCAACTTCGAGGTCAAGATCAAGCAGAAAGCGCGCTACGTCGATATCAAGAAGTGCACCGCCTGCGGCGACTGCACCAAGGGCTGTCCAGTGGAGGTACCCAGCGAGTTCAACATGGGGCTGGGGAAGCGCAAGGCCATCTACATCCCCTTCCCGCAAGCTGTGCCGAATAAGTATGTCATCGACAAGAGAGAGACGCCTCCCTGCAAAGTCACCTGCCCCATTCACATGGATGTCCAGGGTTATCTGGCCCTCATCGCCAATGGCAAGTTCAAGGAAGCTTATGAACTGATCCGGCGCACCAACCCCTTGCCATCGGTTTTGGGCCGTGTTTGCTACCATCCGTGCGAGGAGGCCTGCAAGCGAGGCTACATTGACCAGCCGCTGTCCATCTGCTCCCTCAAGAGATTTGCCTCTGACCAGTACGATATCGCCAATCTGCCGGTCCCTCAGATCACCAAGAGCGGCAAGAGGGTGGCCATCATCGGTGCCGGTCCCGCCGGGCTGACGGCAGCGCACGACCTGGCACTGGCCGGTCATCAGGTGACGATATTCGAGGCACTGCCAGAACCCGGCGGCATGGTGCGGGTGGGCATCCCAGAGTACCGTATGCCCCGGGACATTCTCCGCAAGGATATCCAGTACATCCAGAGGCTGGGAGTTGAGATAATCACCAACGCTAGGGTTGGTGAGAAGCCAAAGCTGGCCGAACTCCAGAAGCTGTTCGACGCCATCCTCATGGCGAGTGGTGCGCACAACAGTCTGAAGCTGAACGTACCCGGCGAAGAATCCCAGGGCGTCTTCCATGGCGTCGACTTCCTCAGAGCGGTCAATCTGGGGCAGAAGGTCGAGATCGGTCAGCGCGTCGCCGTCATCGGCGGCGGCAACACGGCCATCGACGCCGCCAGGGTAGCCCGCCGTCTGGGAAGCACCGTCACCATCGTCTACCGCCGTGGCCGTGACGAAATGCCGGCGAACGAGACTGAAATCCTGGCGGCCAAAGAAGAAGGCATTGAGATAATGCTCCTGGCCGCTCCCACCAAGGTGATAGCTGAGGGCGGCAAGGTGAAGGCCATCGAATGCGTGAAGATGAAGCTGGGCGCACCGGATGCCAGCGGCAGGCCTCGTCCTGAGCCCATCGCCGGTTCCGAGTTCAAGTTGGACGTGGACATGATCATCCCGGCGCTGGGTCAGGCGCCCAATCTGATTTTCGCCAAGGATATGAATCTGACCCTCTCGGGCAAAGGCACCGTCAAAGTTGACGAGGCCAGCCTGGCCACCAATATCCAGGGCGTCTTCGCCTGTGGCGACGCCGTCACCGGCCCGCTGATGGTGGTCGATGCCATGGCCTCCGGTAGAAAGGCCGCCTGCTCCATCGACAAGTACCTCAAGGGAGAGCCACTGCCAACGGCAGTCGAGCCACAGGCGGAGGCCAAGAAACCCAGCGAGGAAGAGATCGAAGCACTGAAGAAGGAGTATCCTGAGAAGGCTCGGACAAAGATGGCGGAAATGCTGGTCGAAAAACGCATCAAGAGCTTCGCCGAGGTAGAGTTGGGATTCACACCGGAGCAGGCCCAGGAAGAGGCCAAGCGCTGTCTGGCCTGTGGCGTTTGCTCTGAATGTCGCGAATGTGAGAGGCTATGTGAGGCCGGCGCTATCAACCACTCCATGAAGGATGAGATTGTTAGCTATCAGGTGGGCTCGATCGTGGTGGCCACGGGATACAAGACTTCCGACCCCAAGGCCTACGGAGAATTCGGATACGGACGTTTGCCGGATGTGGTCACTGGTCTACAGTTGGAGCGATTGCTTAGCACCTCCGGCCCCACCGGCGGAGAAGTGCTGCGCCCCTCCGATGGCAAACACCCGCACACCGTGGTCTTCATCAGTTGCGTCGGGTCACGAGACGAACTCAAGGGACATGCCTACTGCAGCAAGTTCTGCTGCATGTACATGGCCAAACAGGCCATCATGCTCAAGGAGCATGACCCTCACGTACAATGCTATATCTTCTACATCGACATCCGCGCCGGGGGCAAGGACTTCGACGAATTCTCCCGGCGGGCTCAGCAGGAATACGGCACCTTGTGGCTCCGTGGCAGGGTTTCCAAGCTCTACCAGGATGGCGATAAGGTGATGGTCTGCGGCGAAGACTCGCTCATCGGGCGACCGGTGGAGATCGCCGCCGATATGGTGGTACTGGCTACCGCCGCCGAGCCCAATGAAGGCGCCGTAAACTTGGCCCAAACGCTTAAGATCAGCTACGACACCAACAACTTCTTCATCGAGGCGCATCCCAAGCTGCGCCCGGTGGAGACTCAGACCGACGGCATCTTCCTGGCCGGCTCGTGTGTGGGGCCCAGAGATATCCCGGAGTCGGTGGCCCAGGGCAGCGCCGCTGCTGCCAAGGTCGATGCCCTCTTCAGTCAGGAATTCCTGACCAGCGATCCTATGGTGTCCGCGATTGACCAGGCAAAATGCAGCGGCTGTTTGCTGTGCCAGGAAGTATGTCCCTTCAGCGCCATTGACTCTCAGAAGCTCAGGGATGGCCGCACGGTGTCGGTGGTCAACGAAAGCCTGTGCAAGGGCTGCGGTTTGTGTGTGGCCGCCTGTCGATTTGGAGCCGCCAATTTGCGCGGATTCACCCAAGAGCAATTACTGGCCGAGGTGGTATCGTTATGGCAGTAGATTATCAACCGAAGATTGTAGGGTTCCTGTGCAACTGGTGCAGCTATGCCGGCGCCGACATGGCCGGCACCAGCCGTATCACCTATCCCCCGAACATCCGCATCATTCGAGTGCCGTGTTCCGGTAGAGTGGACCCGCTGCTCATAGTCAAGAGCTTCCAGTTGGGCGCTGACGGAGTCCTGATTGCTGGCTGTCACCCTGGCGACTGCCACTACACTGAGGGCAACTACTACGCCCGCCGTCGGTTCGCACTGCTTAGGCCGTTCCTGGACTATCTGGGCATTGAGAGCGCCAGGTTCCGGGTAGAGTGGGTGTCCGCCTCCGAAGGCAAGCGATGGTCCCAAGTAGTCACCTCCTTCACAAATGATCTGATCAAGCTCGGCCCCAGAGAAGCTCTGGTTCCGGAGGCTACACGATGAGCGAGACTGAACAGATTCGCAGCAAGGCCAAGGAACTCCTGGACAGCAAGAAGGTGGACTGCGTCATCGGTTATGAGCGTGCCACCGATGGAAAGAACGCCCGGCCCATGTTCGCCTACAGTGTCAAAGACGCCGACAGGTTGATCTTCGATCAAACCTGCCGCCACAACCTGGTGAGATATCTGCTGGACCGGAAGGACAAGTTAACTGGCATCGTCGTCAAGGCCTGCGATTCCCGCGCCATCAACCTGCTCCTCAACGAGCACCAGATTCAGCGTGACAAGATCTTCATCATCGGCGTCGTGTGCCCCGGACTGGTCAAGACCGACTGGAACAAGACCGGCGACAAGCTACGCGATGCCTGTCAGCTTTGCCAGCAGCGCACGCCGGTAGTGTATGATGTGCTGATCGGCGAGGCTAAGAAGTTGGAGCCTCCGGCCGACGCCTATCCGGATGTGGCCGCAATGGAAGGCAAATCGCTGGAGGAAAAGCGCGCTTTCTGGGAAAAGGAGTTCAGCCGCTGCATCCGCTGCTATGCCTGCCGTCAGGCCTGCCCCGGCTGCTACTGCAGCGAGTGTTTTGTGGATCGGCTGGACCCACTTTGGGTAGGTATCAAGATAGCCCCGGGCGAGAACGAAATGTGGAACACCATGCGGGCCTATCATCTGGGAGGGCGCTGCATCGGCTGCTATGCCTGCGAGCTGGTATGCCCGGTCAATATCCCGCTCAGCCTGCTGAACCGCAAGTTGGAGAAAGAAGTGATGAAGCTCTTCAAGTTCCAACCCGGCCTCGATCCGGAGACGCCGCAACCCCTTGCCACATTCCAGAAGGATGAGAAGCTGGGGGTGGCGGAATGAGCAAGTTCATATCCAAGAAAGACCTCAATTCTTGGCTGAACAAAGTCCGCGAGAGCCGTCGCCTGGTAGCACCGACAAAGGTCGATGACCTGATACTCTTCAAGGAGATAAGTCGAGTAGAGGACATTGTCACGGATTATGTCAACACAGACCTGTCGCCAAAGGAGTTCCTCTTCCCGCCGACAGAGGTTCTGTTCAGCATCGAGAGGAAGAACGGCGGCGTCGAGCTGACGCCAGCGCGGGTTGAGAAAGAGACCGTGATCTTCGGCATGCGTCCCTGCGATGCCAGAGGTGTCATCGCCTTAGACAAGCCGTTCCTAGAGGAGCCTACCGATCCCCTGTACAAGGAGCACCGTGACAAGACGGCTCTGGTCGGCATCGCCTGCCTGAAGGCCTGCCCAGAATGCTTCTGCTCGAGCATGGGCGGCGGCCCGGACGACCCGACCGGCTTCGATATCATGCTCACGGAAGTGAAGGATGGCTACCTGGTGCAGGTCCTCACGGAAAAGGGCCAAGCGCTGCTGCCGGATTCGATGTTGTCTGAGAGCAGCGTAGCCAAACCGAAAGCCGCCGATGTATCCAAGGTTCCCGCCGAAGGCATCAATAAGAAACTGCGCCAGAACTTCGAGGATCCGTACTGGAGCCGGCTGGCGGACAGATGCATACACTGCAACATGTGTTCCTACGTCTGCCCGACCTGCTATTGCTTCGACATAAGGGACTATCCTAACAAAGGCAAGACTAATCGAGTACGCAGTTGGGAAAGCTGTCAGTCCGCCGGGTTCACCAAGATCGCCGGTGGTTATGATCCCCGCGCCAACAAGGGCACCCGCATGAGACAGAGGTTCGCCCACAAGCTACTCTACTTCCCGGAGCAGTTCGGCGTCAGTCACTGCGTCGGCTGCGGCAGATGTGTGAAGTCCTGCCCGGTCAACATAGACATCCGCGAGATCATACAAGACGTCCAGAAACTGGGGGCTGAAGGTGAGTAACAACAAGAATCCTCTTCTCCCACACTTGGCAACACTCCAGAACGTGATTGACCTGACGCCTGACGTCAGGCTCTTCCAGATCGAACTGAATGATGCCGCCTTCAAGGCCAAGTTCGACTACAAGCCAGGGCAGTTTATTTTCGTCTCCGCTTTCGGCACCGGCGAATCGCCCTTTGGTCTGGCCTCGGTAGCCCACCGCAAGGGGCCCATCGAGGTGGCGGTGAGGAAGGTGGGGACGGTCACCAGCTCTCTTCATGACCTGGAGCCGGGCGCTTCCGTGGGCGTCAGAGGACCTTTCGGCAACTTCTTCCCCATGGATCAGTTCAAAGGCAAGAACATCCATATCATCGGCGGCGGCATCGGCTTCGCCCCGCTGCGGCCGGTCATTCTCACCATCCTGGACCATCGGACCGACTACGGAGACCTGCTCATTCTCAATGGCGCCCGAACGCCTTCCGACCTGGTATTCGCCAACGAGTTCGAGACCTGGGCGGCGGCGCCTAAGACCAGGCTGGAATTGACCGTTGATGCCAAGGATGACAAATGGACCGGCCGGGTAGCCCTGATTCCCGCAGTACTCAAGGAACTGCAAATCTCGCCGGCCAACTCCGTGGCCATCATCTGCGGCCCACCTATCATGATCAAATTCACCCTTACCGAACTGAAGAAGCTGGGCTTTGCCGACGAGCAGATCGTCACCACCCTGGAAGGCAAGATGAAGTGCGGTCTGGGCAAGTGCGCCCGCTGCAACGTGGGCGACAAGTACGTCTGCAAGGACGGCCCGGTCTTCACCTTTAAGCAGATCTCCGGCCTTCTGGAACAGTTCTAACAGGGGCACGGCATGCCGTGCCCGGCATCGAGACAGCCGAAAGGCGACCGTTAGGTCGCCTTTCTTCGTTGTTCTGGTCATTCCTCACAGTCGGCCACAATTTCCTTACTCTCGGAGTGTCAGCCCGCCGCAAACCCGCAGCGCCCAGACAAAAAGGTTGCCGCTGACCTAAACACACCGCAATGTTTCCATAGAAATCCGACAGTCCATGTAGAATCATGGACATGCAAAACAGCACGCTGATCACTCTTTGCTGGGAGCTGCATGGGCAAGGGATGCCAAAGACACGTATTGCGGAAAGGCTGGGTAAGCACCGAG
>Ga0315280_10001042_pt1 | contig 49464 bp, 42 predicted proteins | sample YL17G06_40_MG_FD_203697 | JGI IMG/M metagenome (GOLD analysis project Ga0315280, IMG submission 203697) | Sediment microbial communities from Yellowstone Lake, YNP, Wyoming, USA - YL17G06_40 | ecosystem: Environmental > Aquatic > Freshwater > Lake > Sediment | place: USA: Wyoming | collected... | reverse complement strand
CTCGCGAGGCTTCGCCCGACGGATTGCTCCGCCGCACGCTCGCTTGGCTACCTGCTGAACGGGCAATTGTCAGGGTAAGCTCCTTTCAGCTTACGAGATCGGCCAGGCTTGGCCTGGCGCACCAGATTACGCCGATTCCACAGATCAAGCACCTACAGAGGCAAGTGTGTGAAATCGGTGAAATTCGGGGCTGCGTCCCTTAGAATAGGGGCAGCCGTGGAAGAGGAGATGCGCCTCGAATACGACATTCGTGGAGGCGCGGGGGGCAAGCGCTGCGGGCGCTATCAGGAGGGAACCAACGTCGTCCTGCTTGAGGCGCACGCCGCCGCTGTCGTCGGTGATTCGGAGTCAGTAAGCCCTGCACTCCAGCTTTTCATCGAGGTAGCGCGGGATCAAGTGCCTGCTGGCTCGCCGAAAGACAGCAAGGCGTACGTCGGAGTTTGCGGATGGCTCTTCGGTTCGAATGGGATTCACGCAAAGCGCGCGAGAACCTGACCAAACATGGGGTCTCGTTTCGAGAAGCGACCACGGTGTTCGGAGATCCACTTTCGGTGACGGTCTCCGATCCCGATCACTCGGCGTGGGAGACGCGCTTTATCGATTTAGGGGTTTCCCGCCGAGGGCGGGTGCTCGTGGTATCGTACGTAGAGCGCGGGGACAACATTCGAATCATCAGCGCCCGGCCTGCCAGCCGGCGTGAGCAACAGAAATATGAGGAGAAAACGAGCTAGGCGAGAACTTCGTGCTGACGGTGACACGATGCGTTCCGAATACGATTTCACCGAAGGCGTACGGGGCAAACACGCAGCGCGGTATGCCTCCGGCACAAACGTGGTCGTGCTCGACCCTGATGTGGCTGATCAGTTTCGGACCGAAGAAGAAGTGAACGACACGCTTCGTGCCGTGGCTAGGCTGCTGCTGGTGGCCAAGAAGCGAGGTAGGCGCGGGACTGTCTGAATATCCATTCAGCAGCGATTACCGGGGGCTCTTGCGACGGCGGGTCCTGACGCCGGCCATGCCGAGGGCGGACTGCCGCGCACCAGCCCTCTCGAAGCTACTCGTCAGTCCCCAATTCTGCAACGAGGTCTGTGCCGAAGCGAAGCCCCGCAACCTCGCAGGCCATCTCCAGGATTTTCTTAATGGACGCCCGGCTGTAATTCGTTCCGACCCACCACCCCGACTTCAGTTGGTGCGAATACTGGGCCAAATCCGGGCGCCCTGGATACAGATCCTCTTTTGCGCGGGCCAAGTACCGTCGGTTTCTGCCGTGCTTGGGTACTGCGGCGAACCGCTCCAAGAAATGCGTGCCCGTTTCTGAGAGTCGCTCGAGCACTGGTTAGAACCTCCCGGGCGTTCCTTGCCGGGAAGTGCTGCCCTCGCAATGAGAAACCAATGGCGCCTTTCCCCCCGCGCTGCCGCCCGTCCGGCGACCGGCTGGCTGCCTGGTGCGGGAGCGACGGAGCAGGGCCTACGGCAGCAGGCGTCGCGTATGCGAGTGGCGCCGAGAGACTGAGGTGGCGGGTGACGAACCGGGCGACGGCGTCTGGTTCCGGCTTGTATCCGCACAGATCCGCGACCTTATCAGCAATCAAGTCAATTAGAAGGCTGTCCTGTTCCTGGACCAGTCGTCTCCATGCGGCCGGAAGCGCCCCCTCGATCTCACGCGCGCGCGCCACATCCTCGTAGTCCGCCCGCGCCAACTGCAGGAATTTGCCAGAGCATACATTCTCGTATCCAAGATACCGCATGAACCGGTCAGCCGCATGCTCGGGATCCCGTTCCATCAGATCAAGTCTGTAGACCCGTCGCTCCTGATAGTCGCCGCGCTCGGCCGGCAGGTAGAAATGCCACTCCTGACCGTCGGTCAATACGGCAAACTGAACGCCACGGTGGAAGGCATACTCAAAAAGCTGTTTGTCCGCTCCACTGCCCTGACCAACCTGTTTGACCTCAACAAGAACAAGAGGTTTTTCGGCAGGATGGCAAAGGGCGAGGTCCACCCGTCGGCCCTCGATCGCGTATTCAGGCCAAGCGACCTGCGGATCGAATATGGGCCATCCGAGGGCGTGGAGTACTTTCAAGACGACCGAGCTGTATACGGCAGCCTCATTGGGCAAGCGGCCTTGCCGGAGCGCTCCACGTATCTCCTCGATCACTTTCTTAACAGCAGCCGGGTCTAGGGCCATTGTGATTCCTCTAATTGCGCCCACTGCGCGGGCAAGCGATAACCGTCACCATACCACCGACTCCCTGCCACCCTCAATGCCTTGGAGACAATGGGGCCCTCCGGAGAAGCAACCGCGTGTTTTCGGCCTCGTCACGGCGAACGGAAGCGATCACCCCACGGTTTGCTTGAATTCCATGACCTTGTTGTACGCCGCTTCGTAAGCCTCGGTCAGCATGGCAAACAAGCCGGCGTCGAACTTGTGGAGGCCGCGGGCGGTGATGCCGCCCGGCGTGGTCACTTCGTCGATGAAATCGGCCAGGTGGCGGTCGGGCTCCAGCTCACAGAGAGCCAGGGTTCCCTCGGTGACGCCGAAGGTCGCAATTTTGGCCAGGTCGGCGGGCAGGCCCAGGTGCACCAGCGAGCGGATCATTCCCCAGATGATGTAAGCCATGAAGGCCGGGGCGCTCCCCACCCCGACGATGGTGATGTCCAGGTGCTTCTCCTGCTGGGTATATACCTCGCGGCCCCAGCGGGCGAAGATCTGTCGGGCCGCTGCCAGGTCGGCTTCTTTGCAGCCCTGTGCCGTCCAGAAGGTGACGGCGCGGCCCACCTCGATGCCGATGTTGGTGCTGCATCGCACCACCTTCTTGTGGCCGAGCAGGCGCGCCATCGCCGCGATGTCGATGCCGGTCATGATCGAGATCACCAGTTGCCGGGCCGTGAGCGCGTCACGGATTCCCCGGGCGACCTCGGCGAACATCTGCGGCTTGACCGCCAGCAGAACCACGTCGGCGCCCCGCACGGCGTGCGCGTTGTCCTGCAGGATGCGGATGCCCGGGAAACGCTCCAGCAGTTGCTCGGGTGTGCGCGTCTTGCTCACCGAGAAGTTGCGGGCTTCGCAATATCCTTCGTGAATCAGGCGCTGGATGATAATGCGGCCCATGTTGCCTGGGCCGAGGACACACAGTTTCGGCTGTTTCATGAGAGTTGTCAGTATTCAGTTTTCAGTTTCCACCCGCCGAGCGACAGGCGGTAGCTGATGATCTTGTAAGCGAGGCGGGCGCACAGGAAGTCGGAGGCGTGCTGGCCGGGCCGGGGCATCAACTCCACCAGGTCCGCGGCCACCACCCGCTTGCGCTCGAACAAGGCACGAAGCAGCGCCAGCGTATCGTACCAGCCGAGCCCGCCCGGCTCCGGCGTTCCCGTAGCCGGCACCAGCGCGGGATCCAGCCCGTCGATGTCCACTGTCAGGTAAACGCTGTCGGTCAGCGCCGAGAGCACCTGGGGAACCCACTCGGCCGCCGGCCGGCCGTGCAGGCTGCGCGCCGGAAAAATGCGTGTGGCCAGGCGGGGAAGCGCCTCGGCCTCTTCCGCCGATATGTTGCGAATGCCGACCTGCACCGCCGGACAGACATCCAGCACCCGGCGCATGGCGCAGGCGTGGCTGTGCGGCGATCCCTCGTACTGGTCGCGCAGATCGGCGTGTGCATCGATCTGGAGCACCGAAAGCCCCGGGTACTTCGCGGCACAGGCGGCCACCAGCGGCGGAGTCAGCGAGTGCTCGCCGCCCAGCGCCAGGAAGAACTTGCCGTCCTCGAGCAGGTCGGCGGCCGCGCACTGGAGCAATCCCAACAGCTCTTCGAGTTGGCCGTGGCGGGTATCCATCTCGGGAAGCGTGTGAATCCCGTGCCGGCACGGTTCGTTCTCGAGTTCGTCGTCGTAGATTTCGACTTGCCGGGAAGCGTCGAGGATGGCTCGCGGCCCGCCGGCTGTTCCCGCCCCATAGCTGGTCGTCCGTTCCAGAGGCACCGGCCAGACCACGGCGGCCGACCGGCCGTAATCGGCCAGTTCCGGCGGAAGGCCGAGAAAATTAAACGGTGGGGTTTCGCGATAACGTGGTTTAGCCGTGGTTAGCTCTCCTTTTTCCCTGTTTTTGCTCTTGTCCCTTTCCGCTGTACGTCGGCCAGGCCGGAGGCGGGTAGGCCGGCACGCCAGTCGGCGAGGCGGGCGCTCAGCTCTTTGACCATGTCGGGCCGCTCGCCCGACAGGTCCTTCGATTCGGCGATATCGGTTTCCAGATCGAACAACTGCGATTGGTTGCCCTTCTCGACCAGCAGCTTCCAGCGGCCTCGCCGCGCGGCGAATGCGCCGCGATAGCCCCAGCAAATCACCTCGTGCGGCGACTTGCCCTTGCCTTCGAGCACTGGCAGGACGTTCTTGCCGTCCAGCTTCACGCCGGGCGGCAGGGCGGCGCCGGCGGCCGCCGCAAACGTAGGGAAGAGGTCGTAGCTGACAAACGGTTCCCGACAGGTGACGCCGGCGGGAATGCGGCCGGGCCAGCGCGCCATGGCCGGCACGCGGATGCCGCCTTCGCGCACCTGGCCTTTCCAGCCGCTGAGCGGCTTGTTGCTGCCGTTGGCGTCCGGCGGCGCGCCGTTATCGCTCATGAAGAAGACCAGGGTGTTGTCCTCCAGCCCCAGTTTCTTCAGTTGGCCGAGCACCTGCCCGATGCCGTCATCGAGGCACTCGATCATGGCCGGCTTCATCTCCCCGCGCGCCTTCTTCACCCACTGCTCCGGGGCCTCGAAAGGCGCGTGCGGCGCGTTGTACGCCAGGTACAGAAAGAACGGCTGGCTGCGGTGGCGCTCAAGGTAGGCGAGCGCCTCGCGTGTGAGCAACTCGGTCATGTACCCGGGCGGATCTTCCGGCGTCTCGTTGCGGTACATGAACTTCTCGCCGTGATAGAGGTGCGCGTAGTAGCCGATGTTGCCCGAAAGGAAGCCGAAATACTCCTGGAAGCCCTGCTGGCGCGGCCAGAACTTGGGCGCGTAGCCGAGGTGCCACTTGCCCACCAGACCGGTTGCATGCCCGGCCTTGCCCAGCACCTCGGCGATGGTGGTTTCCTCGGGCGCAAGACCGTCCTCGGGGTCCTTGAAGTCGGGGTTCCAGGAAAGCGACGTGCGCAACGCGGTGCGGCCGGTCATCAGGCTGACCCGCGTGGGCGCGCACAGGGGCGTGGCCACGTAGTAGTCGGTGAAGCGCATGCCCTGCCGGGCCAGTCCGTCGATGTTCGGCGTCTCGATGTTGGCCGCGCCGTAACAGCCCAGCTCGTTGTAGCCCATGTCGTCGGCGACGATCAGCAGGATATTGGGACGCCGCGCCGGCTGCGCCGCGCGCGACCCCGCTGCCCCCGCCGCCAGCGCCAGCCCGCCCAGGCGCCGAAACACTTGTCTACGATTCATGTCTCCTCCGCCGCATCATTATTCACCACAAAGGCGCAAAGACACAAAGAAACACCCGCTTTCTTTTTGCCGCTCCGGTGTTCTTTGTGATTGAACAGCCACCTGGGAGCCGATAGACTGCCCGCATCTTGCCGGTCGAACCCACGCCCGCACGGCTGCCGCTGCGCGATGACGTAGAGGCGCGCGTTGCGGAGTTGATCCGCAACATCGGTGAAGCCTGCCGCCGCCGGCCGGGCGAAGACTACAACCAGGCCAACAAGCGGGCCGCCGAGGAGCTGCTGGCGCGGGTGGAGCGGGAGTTCCCGGGCCGTTGCCTGGCGCGCCGCCAGCGGCTTCCCATTTTCCACCTGCGCACCACCGACGCCAACTACGTCTTCACCGTGCCCGGGCGCTCCACCGAAGAACTGGTGCTGGTGGCCCACTACGACACCTGGCGGGGCCCCGGCGCAGACGATAACACCACCGGCGAAGAGATCTTGAAGCAGTATCTGCTGGGCGACCTGCGCCGCCAGGAACCGCCCCCGCTGACTCACACCTATGTTCTTGCCGGCTCCGAAGAATGCGGCATGGTGGGTTTCCTCTCTCAATGCCTGCTGACCGCCGGCCTGGTGGCCGCCAACATGGCCTGGAACTCCGGCAACCTGGCGGCGGCCGCCGTCGCGCTGCTGGCCATACCCATGGCCAAGTATCGCTTCGGCGTGACCGGGTCGCGCTTTTACGTCAAGTCCCAGCCCCCCGAGCAACTGGCGAGGACAAAAGCGGTGCTGGCCATCGATGCCGTCGGCGAAGGCCGGCTCTATATCCTGCGCGAGACGCTGGGCGCCGATTTCATTCGCGCCTTCATCCCCTTCGCAGGCGACCAGCGCCTGGACGACCTGCTGGAAGAAGCCGCCCACCTGCACGGCATCAAGTACAACAGCTTTCTTTCCGGCGGCACCACCGACCATGTTTCCTGGCTTGAAGTCAACAACGGCCTGCTGGACCGCATTGCCGAGCGCATCACGGGAAAGCCGAAACCGAAGATTCCGGCCGCGGCGATCATCGCCATGGCGCCGGGCAAAGTCTCGCCGGTGGTGTTCGGGGGCAAGCTCCACACGCCCAACGACACGCCCGATCGCGTTTATCCCCAGCCGCTGGCCGAGACGCTCCAGGTTGTTGACTACTTCTTTTACGTGATGGAGGGCGGGACGCGGCCGCGCCAGCCGCGCGTTCCCACCGATTGCCACTACGCGCGGCTTTACGAGAGCGGCGGGCGGACGTACCTGGCGCTGAAGGACGCCATCGAGCCCAACCGCCGCAACGTAAACATGGTGTACCGCGTGGAAGGCCAGATTAGCAAGCGCGGCCCGGACGTTGCCGCCCGCGTTCGCCTTGTCGATGTGGCCGGATGGGGCGTGCAGACTTCCCTCGACGAGCAACTCCAAGCCGTGCTCGGGCCGGGTCAGCCATGGAAGCGCATCCACACGACCGAAATCCGCGTCGAGGACGGCGTGCTGTTCCTCCGCCGCTTCGGCCTGATCCGCCGCCTGCGGGCGGCCTGGTACGCGGCCCTCGGCCGCGCCGAGGAGTTCATGGGGCGCTACAGCTTTGCGGTCTTCTTTTTGGCGGCCTACCTGGTGGCCCAATTCTTCAATGTGGCCATGGACGCCATTTTTCGAGCGTGGAACGCGCTGGCGGTGTGGTTCTTCGGCTTGGCGTGGGTGACGCTTCCGGCCACCGTGCTCGTGGAATTCGCCCTGATTGCCTACCTGTTCGCCGTCCGCCTGCCCGCGGCCATGGACAACAGCTACAAGCACCTGAACCGCGCCGACAACCTGCTCAGCCTGAAACGCGCCAAATCCGGCTGACGGCTATCGGCTATCGGATCAGGTCTTCCATCAGCCGTCGGTGTGCTGTCTCTGCGTCCTCCGTGGCTCCGTGGTGAAACAGCCCCGGCTCAGAAAACGAACTTAAACGTGAGCTGGATGGAGCGGCCGGGACCGGCGGCCGTCACGCGCCCGAAGGTGCTCGACGGCAGCAGGTAGGTTGCAGGGTCGAAGACGGTGCCGATGGCGTTAAAGGAGGGATGGTTGAGGGCGTTAGTGACATCGGCGCGCAACTGCGCGCGCAGGCCCTTGGTCAACGCCAGAAAGCGCGACAGGGAAAGGTTGGCGTTGTTCGTGCCCGGGCCGTACACCAACAAGTGGGCGGCGTTCCCCAACATGCCAGGCGCGGGGCTGCGGAAGGCCTCGACATTGAAGTAGCGCTGCAGGCTGCGGTCGCCGCGGTTCAGCGCGGGTTGGCCAACCACGTCGGGCCGCTGCACCCCGCCGCCCATCATCGCCCGGTCGCCCGGCTGCACGACATCGAAGGGGACTCCGGTGGCCAGCGTGCTGACGCCGTAGATCTCCCAGTTGCGCAGCAGAAGCCCCGCCCAGGCAGGCATCCAGGCCCCGAACTTCGGCTGGTAGCTGTATTCGAAAATCAATGCATGCCGCCGGTCGAAACTGGCCGGCCCGCGGTCGTTCCGCAGGTTGAAGTTGTCCTGGGGAAGCGTCCACTCGCCGGTCGAATCGGTCAGCACCTTGGAGAAGGTGTATCGAACCCGATAGGAGATGCCGGCAGCCGGCTTGCGCGGGCTGACGGAGAACTCCATCGCGTGGGTACTGGAATTGCCCGCCGTCTCGCGCAAGGTGATGGTTGCGTAACCCTTGTAGGGGCGCAGCGCGTCGGCGTTGATGCCCTGTACCCCTGACAGCGCGCCGGGCGGCAACTGGTTCAGGTTCCTCTGCCTCACCAGGTGACGCCCCAGCGAACACCTGTACTCGGCTGCCCAGAGATGGCGCCGCCAGTCCTGCTCGATCCGAGCGTTCGCGTTGTACACGTTCGGATTCAGGAACCCGGGGTGCAAGGTCAGCAACGACGGCGGACGCGAAGCCGCCCGGACGGCGGCCGCCGGGTTCTCCAACAGCCCGTTCAGGCGTGTCACCGTTTCTTCCGGCGGGTTGTTGGCCATCGCCGGGTCCAGGCGCGCCCGGTCGATGGCCACACTGGCGCCCGCGCGCACGTTCAGCTTGTGCTTCTTGAACGGCTGCCAGGAGGCGCCCAGTCGCGGCGCGAAGTTGTTTGCGGGGGCGCGGACAAGGCGGCCGGAATCGCCCACTATGATGCCATTGCGCTGATCGCCCGGCCCCTCCACCAGCGTACCGTCACGCGCGACTTCCCTGGCAGAGGCGGGGGCGAAACGATCGGGAGAAAAGTTCGCCAGCGGGCCGTTCAGGCGGCGCTCCAGCGGCGTCCACAGCCAGATCAGCCCATAGTCGAGCACGAACCGGGCGTGTTTCTTCCAGCGATCCGCCAGAGAAACCTCGAGCTGGGTCAGTCCCAGCACCACGGGAATGGCTCGGCCCTCCTGGTAGGACGAGAAGCGGCCGAGCAACACATCCGCCAGCGGGTTTCCGGTTGAATTGCCGCCGCGGGCGAACGTGATCGAGCCGGCCGGCAGCGAGGAGATTTCCAGGGCGCGGGTGCTGCGCACCCACTGCGCTGCCAGCCGCCACTCGTGCTTGCCGGCGGAACGCGCGTAGTCGTCGCGGACCACCACGCTGCTGTTGAGATAGCCGGGCGAGCGGCCGGCGCTGTAGCTGGTCAGGCCGGCGATGCTTACCGCCGGCAACAGGCCGTCCGGGTTGTCGAGGAAGAGCTCCGGGGCGCCGTAGCCGGCATTGCGGCGCCCCTGCAGCGCCGCGGCGCCATCCGCCTGCCCGCCGCGGGAGACGGTCATGCTGAAGGCGTTGAAGGTCTTTACGTTGATGGCTGTTGTGAGGCGCAGGTTGGCGGCATCATTCGTCGAGCGGCGCAGGATCGGCGCGTTGCCGAGTGGCGATCCCTGAAACGGAAGGTTCTGCAGTGTCAGCGCCTGGGATAGCCGCAACCCGGCTCTCCACCGACCCTGCGGCGCCCACTCCAGCCGCCCGCTGTGCTGCCAGACCGAGTTGCGCCGGGTCGCCGAGCCAGCATAATTGAAGCCTGGTCCCTGGGCGTTTGGCAGCGGGTAGGACGCCAGCAGCGCCGGCCCGTAGCGCGACCAGGCGGACTCGGGCACGCGGCAGTCGGAGAACTGCGCGCGAAAGGCCTCGGTGCACAGCGGTGAGCCGCGAAAATCGCCGCTGCGCTCGGCAGCCGTCGGCACCATGCCCTGTCCGGATTCCGGCCGCGTGTCACTGTTCCAGGAGACACCCAAGGCGAAAAACCACTTCTTGCGCCGCGATAGCAGGCGAGGAATGTTCAGTGGACCGGCCAGCGCCAAGCGGTAATCCTGGTAATGGTAGGGAGCAACCTGGGGGGCGAAGTAATTCCGCGCATCCAGCACATCGGAGCGCAGCAGGTGGTAAAAGCCGCCGTGGAACTGCTGCGCGGTTTTCTGGGCCGGGTCCAGGGCGACGCCGAAGGTTTCGCCCACCTGCACCTGCGCGCAGACACCACCACCCCACAGCAGGAACAGACCTGCGAGCAGCGAAACCGGCAGAGACCCTTGGCGGCGCATCGGTCGATACTCCGGGCCCGCCAGCTATCCAACCTTCACAATTTATCACGAGGGCCATGCGGCGGGACGGGTTTCGCGGGGTTGCGGCAACAGGGCCGCGCGTGCAAGGCGCTGCGAAAAAGTCGGGCCGCAGCCTTTCCGGAACGGTCAGCGATTGGGCAGCAGGGGCAGGCCGTGGCAACCGAGCAGGCGCTGGTCGGCTGTTACTAAGGTCAGATTGTAGACCAGCGCTGTCGCGGCCAGTATGCGGTCGACCGGGTCACGATGGGGAAGATCGATCCCCGCCGCTTGCAGCGCGACCTCGTGAGTAAATGCAGCTTCCCGCAAGGCAAGTCTCAGGATGTTCTCGCGGATCCATTTCCTCGTCTCCACGTTCAACTGGAGCCGCTTCTTCTCCGTCAGAAGGAAGATTTCCCAGGAACTGGTCAATGACCATGGTCAGGAAGGAGCCTTGGTTCAGTCGGTCAATCACGCGCTGGCGCCGCAGCACCTCTTGTATTTCTTGCCGGAGCCGCAAGGGCAGGGGGCGTTGCGGCCGATTTTCTCGCCGCGGTGGACGGTCTGGACGGCAACGGCATCGCCGCCGCCGGAAAACTGGAGTTCGGCCAGCTCTTTCTTTTTCTTTCGCTCGATATCGCGGACGAAGTCGTCCATCTGGCTGCCGCGGCCGTGGCGTGCGGGCGGTGGCGCGGGGGCCGGCTCCGCTTCTTCGGGCTCCCCGCTCTCGCCGGCCAGCCGCTGCTGGAGCGCCGCGGCCTCGGCGGCGCTGACCACCTGCATCTGCCAGAGGTAGCGGACCGTCTCGTTCTCGATGCGGTCCATCATGTCCTGGAACATCGTGAACGACTCTTTCTTGTACTCCACCAGCGGGTCCTTCTGTCCGTAGCCGCGCAGGCCGATGCCTTCCTTCAGGTGGTCCATGCCCAGCAGGTGGTCCTTCCACTGGTTGTCCACCACCTGGAGCATGATCATGCGCTCATGCCAGCGCAGCGCCTCCGCGCCGATCAGCTTCTCTTTCTCCTCGTACTTCTGGTGAACCAGCCGGACCAGCTCGGCACGCAGCTCTTCCCGGTTCAATTGCTTGCCCTCAATGCCGGCGGCGCGCAGGTCGATGCCGAACTGCCCAAGCATGTCGTTGGTGAGCGCGCTGAGGCCCCACTCGCCGGGATGGACGGTCTTTTCGCAATAGGTATCGAGCATGGCGTCGGTGATGCCGTCGGCGATGCTGAGGAGGTAGTCGCGCTGGTCCAGCCCTTCCAGCAACTGGCGGCGCAGGCCGTAGATGGCCTCGCGCTGCTTGTTCATGACGTCGTCGTACTCGAGCAGGTGCTTGCGGGCTTCGAAGTTCTGGGCCTCGACGGCGCGCTGGGCGGCCTCGATGCGCCGGGTGATGAGCCGCGATTCGATGGGCACGCCCTCTTCCATGCCCAGGCGCTGCATGATGCCGGAGAGGCGCTCGCCGGCGAAGATGCGCAGCAGGTCGTCCTCCAGCGAGAGGTAGAAGCGCGAGGAGCCGGGATCGCCCTGGCGGCCGGCGCGCCCGCGCAACTGGTTGTCGATGCGGCGGGCCTCATGCCGCTCGGTCCCCAGGATGTGCAGCCCGCCCAAACGCACCACGTCGTCGTGCTCGGCATCGGTCTGGGACTTGAACTTGCCGAAGACCTCCTCCCACTTCCCGCGCGGCACCCGGTAGGAGTGACCAAGGTGCTGGAAGTAGACGAAGTGCGGGTCGTCGAACCCGAAGACCGGCTCGTCGCTCTGGATCATCTCCGCCAGCCGCTCTTTCAGGCAGAACTCCTTGGTCATGAACTCGGGGTTGCCGCCCAGCAGGATGTCGGTGCCGCGGCCGGCCATGTTGGTGGCCACCGTGACCGAGTTCTTGCGGCCGGCCTGGGCCACGATGACCGCTTCCTTTTCGTGGAACTTCGCGTTCAACACCACGTGCGGGATCTTGCCGGCCTTCTGCAGCATGGCCGATAGCCGTTCCGATTTTTCGATGGAGATGGTGCCCACCAGCACCGGCTGCCCTCTCTTGTGCAGCTCGCGGATCTCCTCGACCGCGGCGTTGAACTTCTCGCGCTCGGTGCGGTAGACGATATCGGCGAATTCGTGGCGGATCAGGGTGCGGTTGGTGGGGACGACCAGCACCTCCAGCTTGTACGTCTTATCGAACTCGGCCGCTTCGGTCTCGGCTGTGCCGGTCATGCCGGCCAGCTTCTTGTACATGCGGAAGTAGTTCTGGAAGGTGATGGTGGCCAGGGTCTGGTTCTCGCGCTCGATGCGCACCCCTTCCTTGGCTTCCACGGCCTGGTGCAGGCCGTCACTCCAGCGGCGGCCCGGCATCATCCGCCCGGTGAACTCATCGACGATCACCACCTCCAGTTGGTGGCGGTTGTCCTCCTTGGGCTTGACCACGTACTCGCGGTCGCGCAGGTACAAATTGTGCGCCTTGATGCCCGTTTCCACATGGTGCTTCCATCCCCAGTTCTCCGGGTCGGTGACGTTGCCGATGCCCAGCAGCTTCTCGATCTTCTCCCAGCCCTGCTCGGTAACGGTGATGGTGCGGTGCTTCTCGTCCATCACGTAATCACCGGTCAGGACGCTGGGCTCGCCGCCGCCTTTCTTGATCTCCTCGCCCTTCTGGAGGCGGGGGATGATGCGGTCCACGCGGTAGTATTTGTCGGTGGATTCCTCGCTGGGACCGGAGATGATCAGCGGGGTGCGGGCCTCGTCGATCAGGATGGAGTCCACCTCGTCCACGATGGCGTAGTGGTGGCCGCGCTGAACGCAGTCCTCCAGCCGAAACTTCATGTTGTCGCGCAGGTAGTCGAAGCCGAACTCGTTGTTGGTGCCGTAGGTGACGTCGGCGCCGTAGGCTTCGCGCCGCTCCTCGTCGTCCAGGTCGTGCACGATGACGCCCACCGACAGTCCCAGGAACTTGTAGATCTTGCCCATCCACTCGGCGTCGCGCTTGGCCAGGTAGTCGTTGACGGTGACCACGTGCACGCCCTTGCCCAGCAAGGCGTTCAGGTAGACGGGCAGGGTGGCGACCAGCGTCTTGCCCTCGCCGGTCTTCATTTCGGCGATCTTGCCCTGGTGCAGGACCATGCCGCCGAGAAGCTGCACGTCGAAGTGGCGCATGTCCACCATGCGGCGGCCGGCTTCGCGCACCAAAGCAAAAGCGGGCACCAGCAAGTGGTCCAGCACCTCGCGCTCCACGCGCTTGAGGTCGTCGCCCTCCAGGCCGTTGAGGGCTTCGGCTACCTCACCTCTGAACTCGCTGGTCTTCTCCCGGAACTGCTCGTCGGTCAACGCCCGCATCTGGGGCTCGAGGGCGTTGATTTCGCCGACCATTGGCTGCAGGCGCTTCACCTCGCGCTCGTTCTTTGTGCCAATGATCTTGGCCAGTAATCGGTCGATCATCTAAAGCTATTTTAGCACGCCGGCCGCGGTGAGCTAGACGTGCGCAACAGAGCCGCGCGGTCGCCGTGGCAAGCGAGCGGGTGCCCGCGCAACGCAGCTATTCTACAGATTGTGCCCCTGCCCAAGTACCCGCTGTCCCGCCCTGCGGGTTCGCGCCTCTGTGGCTGCATGCACTGTCATACCCCTCTGCCCGGCACGACGGGCGGCTGCTTCGGCCCCTCGGCCGCTCCGTATGCGTCCGCATCCCCTTGCCGCGATTGCAGTCGCGGCAGGAGGTCACCAGATTCGATTCGTCATCGGTTCCGCCAGCCGCTTTTGGAACTCGATGGTCGATCTCAAGGACGATCTCCCTTTCAAACGTCAGTGCGCGCCCCGCAACCACTTTCCCAGGCGACATCCCAGGCGCCAGCTTGATGGTAGCGAGACGAAGCGACACGCGCGTCCCAATGGTAGCAGATGCCGGGCCGGCGGGAGGGCCCTTCAAAGCAAGTTCTTGCCGCGCAAGAGCTCGATCACGTTCTCGCGGCTGAGCGTGCAGTCGCATAGTTGTCGGCACTGCTGCTGAGTGAGGTGGAGCTGCTTTGGGATGTAATCGTGCGGTTCTTCCCTGGTGATTTGACAATATGGACGTTCAAGATGCGCTTTTGCCGCTTCGGTTCCGGTCCAAGTTCCGAGTCATCCAGGTCGTTGAGCCGATCGAAATAATCGAGCAGTAGGCTCTTGAGGTTTTCGACGGCTTCTTGCTCGGTATCGCCCGAGGCATGGATGTTGGCGTCGTAAAAACCCGCCTCGAATCCCTCCTCGAGCGGCGTAACGACGGCTGTGAATCGGCGAAGCACCTCGTAGGGTTCCGGAGCAAACGATTCGACCGGCACCCAGATTGTCTGCTTCGGCAACGTCAATTCTGCGACTTTTCGAGCCATGCCAACACCATCGTAACACGGGTCGATATCCGAAAAAGGCAATGCGGCGCAGATGTACGCAGAGAAACGGAGATCAGAGCCGGGAGTGTCTTCGATCTGCGTTTCTCTGCGTTTATCTGCGTCCCGTTCTCTGCGTTGCGGTTAGACCAGCTTGTACACGCCGGGGACGGCGAGCTTCGGCTCCGGCAGCTTCAGCTTGTAATTGAGCTCCTTGGGATACAGGTCAAGCTGCGAGGCCATGATCTGGTCCCAGGTCACTTCCTGGCCGGAATAGGCGGATTCGCGGGCCATCACCGCGGTCATGGTGGTCTCGGCGACCGGGATGCCCTGGTTCACGTAGGGGCCGTCGCCGCGAATGCTCTTCAAGCAGTCGATGTGCTCCTGCACCTGGCCGTTGAGGCCCGGCTCAGCCAGGTCGCGCAGGTTGCTGCGGCCCTTCGCGCCCACCGCCAGGTCGTCCACCTTACGGTAGACGCTGCCCTGGTACTGGCGGCAGTCGCTGGAGTACACGACGCCGTTGGCATAGGTGAACTTGGTGCTCATGTGGTCGTAGATGTTGCCGTACAACTCCTCGCGCGGCCGCCAAGCGATTCCGCCGCTGGCCACCGCTCTCGCCGGGTGCGTCCCCATCAGCATGTACATGCGGTCCAGGTTGTGGAAGTGCTGCTCGACGATCTGGTCGCCGCAGATCCAGACGAAGGAGTACCAGTTGCGGTGCTGCCACTCCATGTCGCTCCACTCCGGCTCGCGCCGCTTGGCGTGCATCACCGGCCCGCTCAGATATTCTGAGTACAGCGCGACGATCTGCCCGATGGCGCCATCCTGGAGCTTCTTGATGGTTCCGAGGAAGTCCTTCGAAGAGCGGCTCTGGGAACCGGTCATCACCGTCAGCTTCTTGTCCTCGGCCTTGCGGCAGGAGGCGATGAAGCGGCGCACGCCGACCGGGTCGGTGGCGATGGGCTTCTCCGCGAAGACGTGTTTGCCGGCGTTGATGGCGGCTTCAAAATGGAGCGGCCGGTGGCCCGGCGGCGTGCACAACAGCACCACGTCCACGCCGGAGTTGATCACCTTCTGATAGGCGTCAAAGCCGACGAAACGGCGCTCGGGATCGACCTTTACCCGCTTTTGCATCGAGGCCGCCAGTTGCTCGAGCGGGGTCTTGGTGAACTGGGGCACGTCCTTGGCCATCCGCGACAGGAATTTCTGGTCGTTCAGGCTCTTGAGCGAGGCGTCCAGCTTGTCCTGGAAAACGTCGCCCACGGCGACCAATTCGACGTTGGGGTCGCCGCTCAGCATGTTGGCCACGGCGCCGGTGCCGCGCCCGCCGCAGCCCACCAGCCCGGCCTTGAGCAGCTCCTTTCCGGCGCCGCGCACCAGCTCCGGCTTGATTATCACGAACCCGCCGGCCGCGGTGGCCGCCGACTGCTTCAAAAACGAACGTCTGGAAACATTGCTTTCCTCTGGCATGGTTTCCTCCGTAACCAAGAGATAGCCGCGATTATACGGCAAATCGAGTCCGCAGATTGCGCAGATTCCGCGGATTGGCCGGCGGCACAGGCTTCAGCCTGCGGGCCCGAAAATTCCGCTTGACACAGCAACCGTACTACTGTATTAGTACAGTGTGCTCCTTCACGTAAATCCGTCTTCCGGGGTTCCGCTCTACCTGCAGATCGAGTCCCAGGTGAAGCAGGCGCTGGCCGCCGGAGCGCTGCGGCCTGGTGAAGCGCTGCCGTCGGTGCGCAGGCTGGCCGTCGAACTGGGCATCAACCCGAACACGGTCGCCCGGGCCTATCAGAACCTGGAGCAAGCGGGAGCGATTCGGACGGTGCCGGGCGGCGGCACCTATCTGGCCGACGGCGTCCCCGGCCTGCTGAAGTCCGAGAAGCTGCGCCGCCTGCGCCCCTACGCTGTCCAGATTGCCGTGGAAGGCACACAACTTCGGCTCTCGGCCGCCGAAATCCTTCGAATGGTGGAAGAGGAACTGAGCAAGCTCGGAGGAAAATAATGAGCGAACCGGCGATTGTCACCCATGACCTTCAGAAGATCTACCCGGCCGCTCGGGCCGTGGACGGCCTGAGCCTGAACGTGCCGGCCGGCGCGGTTTACGGTTTCCTGGGGCGCAACGGCGCCGGCAGAACCACCACCATGCGGCTGCTGCTCGGCCTGGCCCGTCCGTCCGCCGGCAGCGGCCGCGTGTTGGGTCTCGATATACAACGCGACCGGCTGGCCATTCTCCAGCGAACGGCGTTCGTCGGAGAACGGAAAATGTTGTATGAGTCGTTGACCGCGAGGCAGCTCGTCCGCTTCACGGCCAGCTTCTATGCGTCGTGGTCGCACCAGGCGGTCGAGAAGTACGCCCGCTTGCTAGAAATCCCGATGACCCAGCGGCTATCGAAGCTCTCGCACGGCAACCGCACCAAGGTTTGCCTGCTGCTGGCACTGGCGCAGGGCGCCGATTTGCTGGTGCTGGACGAACCAACATCGGCTCTCGACCCCATCATGATCGACCAGGCGTTGCGGACCCTGCTCGAAGATCACACCGCCGAAGGCCGCACCATCTTCTTTGCCTCCCATCACCTGGCGGAAGTGGAACAGATAGCCGATTGGGTGGGGATCATCGACCAGGGCAAGCTGCTGCTGGAAGCACGGCTGGAAGACATCAAGAACGAATTCCGGCTGATTATCGCGGCGGGCAACAACCTGCCCGCCTCGACCTCTTCCCAAATCATCTCCACCGTGCCATCCGACAGATTCCGCAGGTACGTGGTGGCGCGCCAAGGGGAGGTCTTCGCCGCGGGACTTCGCAGCCAGGGCGCTGAGATCGTCGAAATCTCCCCGCTCACGCTCCGGGAAATCTTTTTGGCGCTCTTGAAAAAGGAGGAACCATGTACGCCTGGAAATACTGGCGTGACACCCGCGCTCGTTTCCTGACGTTCTCAGTCCTTTGGCTGGGCATTGCCCTGTTGCTTGTATTTACCACGCTGTCGACATATACCCGGTCGGAACATTGGTGGCGGCCAGCAGCGCCCGGAGGCGGTTATTATCCTGTTTGGACGCAGGTCATATTCGGTATGGCTGTCTGCGGCGCGATGATGGCCGCCCTTGCGGGGTTTTTCCTGGGCGCTTCGGGAGCGGGCGAGGAGTTCGAGCGCGGTACGCTGCCGTTCCTGGCGACCCGGCCACGGCCGCGAGCTTGCTTCGTGTGGACCGCTTGGGTAGTGGGCGCTGGTGAACTGCTCGTTCTGTTGGCGACGGGAATGGGAGTGGCGTTTGCGGTGCTCATTCACTTCAGCATCGCAGGCGCTGCACGAGGCAACTGGCTCTATCGGCCTCCCGCACATTACAACTGGGGTTGGTTCCTCCGGTTTTTCGCCTGGCGCATCGTTGGCCTGCTTTTGCTGTTATGGATCACGGCGCTCGTTTGCTACAGCCTCGCCTACCTGCTGACGCTGATTGCCCGCAGCCGCCCTAACGGCGCCGCCTTGGCCATAGGGCTGAGCATCGCCTACCTGGTAGCCGTGTACCTGCTTCGTTATTACGCGCGCAGCAACGTCCCGACGCCCGTGAACCTTTTTGACTGGATGAGCGATGGGAGGATGCGGTGGCTATACATTGCCGGGCGTCACGTTGTCGTTCACATTTCCATCCCGTATCCGTTTTCCGCGCTGGCCGGATGGCTGGTTGTCTCCGTTGCCTTCGTATTGGCCCACCGGTTGCTGTTCGATCGTGCCGATGTGTAAGAAAGACTCGCCGACGGGACGTCGGCACTCCATCGGCAAGATGAGCATGGGCGAGAAAGAACGCGCCATCGATGTGGACCTGCGCGGCCCGCTGTTTGCCGACGCCGCCGGCTCGGCGCACGCCGTCGCCTCGCTTGCCGCTCAGGGAGGGTTATTCCACCTCTACCGCAAGCTGGACCTGATGCGCCAGAAAGTAAAGCTGGTGCAGTTGAAGGTGTCCGGTTCCGAAAGCGTGACCGTGCCGGCGGGGACGTTCGAAGCCTACAAGGTGGAGATCTCCTCGGCCGAGGGCGGCCCGGAGAAAACCACCATCTGGGTAGCCAAAGACTCGCGCAAGCCGGTGAAGATCTCGAGCCTGATGCCGGAAATGGGCCGGGCCACACTGACCGCCGAGCTGGCCCAGTAGCACACTCAACACGAAGAACACCAAGGCACAAAGACACAAAGGAAAGACACCAGGACGGCCCAGGCATCCGCTTTTGGTGTCTTTTTCTTCGTGCCTTCGCGCCTCTGTGCTGAAAGCCCGCGTCTCTAACGTTTCAGCGCCTGGAAGATGTTGCTGAAGTCGTCGGTCCAAAGGCCTGGCGGACGATCCAAAGCGAGCGGCTGGGCATGGTCGCGCAGGCCGGGCAGGCGCAGCATTGCCGGGCGCCTGGAGAGCAGCACCCAGTCGGCGCCGGCATTCTTCACCTGCGCCGAGTTCAGGCCGGCGTCGGCCGCCAGGCCCGCAACCACGCTCCTGAGATCGAGGAATCTGTTGGTGATTTGGACGGCTAGAACCGAATCAGGCCCGCGCAAATGCCCAACGTAAATCCGGAAGGCCTCGCGGGTCAGCAGGTGCACGGGTATCGAGTCGCTACTGAAGGCATCCAGGACCAGCACGTCGAACTGCTGCGGCTGGCGACGGCGGAGTTCGCGCTCCAGCGCCAGGCGCGCGTCGCCGGCAATGACCTCGACTTTCGCCCGCGAGTCGCGCAAGAACGTGAACTCAGGCGACTCACTCCTGGATAGAGCCGTCACGTCCGGGTCGATCTCGTAGAAGCGGTAGTAATCCCCCGGCTGGCCGTATGCGGCCAGGGTGCCTGCGCCCAGACCCACCACGCCGACGCGCAGCGGGCTCGCGCGCGGGTAGCCTGCCAGCAGCAGGCCGATGCCCGTGCCGCGCGCGAAGTAGCTGGTCGGTTCCCCCCTCCGCGCGGGATCCAGGCTCTGCTTGCCGTGGACGATTCGCCCGTGGCGCAGAATCCTGTACCCGCCCTGATCGAAGACCTTCTTTACACCGAAAAAATTCCGGCTGATCACGCGCACGCCCCCCGAATCGGCGGACCAATGCACGACTAGCAGCAGCGTGAAGACGGCGAGAACCACGCCGGAGGATAGGACGGCGAGCGGAGCCGCGCGCCGCGCCCTGGCCGCCGGTCTCCGCGCCGCCCGCGCGGCGAAGAACGCCGTCACGCAGACGGTCGCGCAGTAGCCGGTCCCCAACCTGCCGTGCAGCAGAAAGCGCACGGCAACGCCGATCAGCATCAAGAGACCCAGAATCATGGCCCAAGCAAGCCACGGCCGCGCTTCATGGAACCACGATGCGCGGTCGGATACGAGCACGGCAAAGAGCAGAACGCCGCAGCCGATCAGGGAGATCTGGAACTCCCAGTAGTTACGGAAGATGAGCGGCGCAACCAGAACCACAAGGATTCCCCCGAGCGCGCCGCCCAGCGAAACTGTCACGTAAAACGAAGTGAGATATCGTGCCGCCGGCTTCAGGCGCGCCAACTCGCCATGGCAAACCATGCAAACCACAAACAACGCGCCGGAGTAGATCAGCAATTGCCAGAAGAGGTTTGCCAGGGCGCCCATGGCCGACGTGACCAGGGCAAAGAAAACGGCGGCTAAATAGAGCGGATGGAAGATTTCCCGCCGGTACCAGCGAGGGCTGTCGAAACAGATGATGAACGACAGCAGGTAGAGGCCGAGCGGCAGCACCCACAAAACAGGCGTAACCGGCACTTCCTGGCAAATCAGGTTTGTGGTGGCCAGCAGCGCCACCGACGCGCAGGCGGGCAGCGCCAGCCACAGGAATTTCGGATTGCGGATTTCGGATTGCGGATTGCCGGCGGGCTTGAAATCCGAAATCCGAAATCCGAGATCCGCAATTCCGAGTTCCGGCATGCACCTGCCGAAGCTCAAAGCAATGGCGGCGGTGGCGAGCGAAAACGCGCCGTAGCAGGCGCCCCATAGCCAGCCCTGCTGTTGCGCCGTCAACACCCGCTCCAGCAGGAAGGGATAGCAGAGCAGGCCCGCCAGCGAGCCGGCGTTCGACAGCGCGTAGAGCCGGTACGGCGAGCGGCCGGCTCCGCATAAGCTGAACCAGCGCTGCAACAGGGGGCTGGTGCTTGCCAGCAGGAGAAACGGAAACGCGACGCTGATGCACAGCGTGCCGACGACCCCCAGCAGGGGGTTGGTGTGCTCGCCCGGCTTCCACGCCTCGCCAGCAGTGATCGGCGAAGGCCAGGCGAAGGAAAGAATCAGCAGGAGGGCGCCGCAAGCGGCAAGCAAGAGCAGGTGAACGGCGGCCTGCGTGCGCGGCCGCAGCCGGCTGCTAATGCCGTGCGCGTAAAGGTACCCGCCCAACAACAGCGCCTGGAACACCAGCATGCTTGTGTTCCACACGGCCGGCGCGCCGCCGAACCAGGGAAGAATGTGCTTGCTGACGACGAGCTGCACGAGGAACAGCAGCAGGGCGCCGAGGAAGACGGCGGCGCCGTAAAGGAGGCGCGCGGGAAGCGCCGTGGCCCGGGGAGCAACCGGCTGGATCGCTGAGGAACCGTTCATACCACCATCAAACACGGTCTGCGAGCGCCGGGTAGCGCCCTTGGATGGCTTGCGGCGGCTGCGCTCTTCCGGCACTGCGGCTTGTGGGGGACCGCGTACGCCGCACCATCGGGCACGCTAAACAATAGCCATGACGGGAGCGGTGACCCCGAGTATACTGCGGACCATGTTCTTCACGTGCAAGCAAACGGTGTCGCGCCTTCTGCCCCTTTTCATTTTTGCTGTCACGCTGAATGCTGCCGAGGTAACGGGCAAGTGGGAGGGCACCGGCGAATTGAAATTCGCCAATGGCGAAACCAGAGAGACCAGGGTCTATCTGGATCTTCACCAGGATGGTCAGGAAGTCACCGGCACCGCGGGACCGGGACCCGACCGCGTGCTCTCCATCAGCAAAGGGAAACTGGATGGCGGCAAGCTCATGTTTGAAGTGGTGGCGCCCCCTGAGTCCTCCGGCGACGGTCTGGTCATCTTCGACTTCACAGTCTCGGGCGACAAGATGGAGGGCACGGTGAAGTGCGCGCGCTTCAGCGGCAAGCTGTCGCTGAAGCGCTCCTGAGGTTCGTTCTGGCGGGCACAGTGGGGCGGGCGCTCAGCGCAGCGCGGCAAGGATCATAGGCAGCGGCTTGAGCTCGCGGCGGAGCGGGTCGAGTGCCAGGCCGAGGGCTTCAAGCGTGAACATGCCCAGCAGGACAGCGTCTCCCGGCTCTCCGAAAATGACGTCGGCTACGCCGATGCGATCCTGGTACTTGAACACGGCGCCGCCCTTCTTTCGGGTGATCTTCGTCCCGTCAGCCAGCCGGAATTCCTGCGTGGCCAGCGGCTTGATGCCGAGCCGCTCCAGCATGGCAGCCGGAACCACCGAATAGATGGCTCCGGAATCGATCAGGAATTCGACCCTCTCCCTGACCTCGGAGTCTGCGGGGTTTCCGACTTCAATTTCCAGCACCGTCAGCCCCATGATCTCCGCCCTCCTTACATAGGATACTACGCCCAATACGTGCGGTCGAGCGAGCGGTACTGGACGGCTTCGGCGATGTGCGGGGATTCGACTGAGGGTACGCCTTGCAGGCCGGCGCCCGAGTGGGCGATGCCACAGGCCGCCTGGCAGATGCGGTCGTGGGCGCGGTCCGAAAAACCCATGCGCGTGATGGCGGTTTCCAGGAGTTTCTCGGAGGCTTCGTCAATGGCGCGGTGGCGGCGGATCAGGCGCGTGCTCATCTGGGCATTGGCGTAATTCTAATGCGCGTTCACCTTTCGACGAATGAAAGACTTGCGTCCGCGCTCTGAACCCTTCAGAATCGTCAGTCCGGCTGAGTTTCCCGGGCAAAATCGGGTCAAAAGCAAATTCCGGCGAGGAATAGACACATGAGTGCCAGGGGGAGCGTTTGACCCGCCGCTGAGGCGTTTTCTCGCTGCTCGTCAATGGGTGACACCCGCCTGAGCGGAACGTCTTCAGAAAGGGGTGCTGACTGATGGCCACCGCCGCCGCAAACGTTTTGAGGAATCCTTACGACGCCGCCATGGAGAACTTCGAGATTGCCGCGGACGCTCTCGAACTGGAAAGAAATATCCGCACGATGATCAAATATCCGGAGAGGGTTCTGGGCGTGACTGTGCCGATCGAAATGGATAACGGCGAAGTCTACCCCTTCCAGGGATACCGGGTCCAGCACAACACCTCGCGTGGCCCCGCCAAGGGCGGAATCCGCTACCACCCGAATGTGAACGAGGATGAAATAAAGGCGCTCGCCAGTTGGATGACCTGGAAATGCGCAGTGGTGAACATCCCGTTCGGTGGAGGAAAAGGCGGCGTGACCTGCGATCCGAAGAACATGTCGCAAAGGGAACTGGAACATTTGACGCGCCGCTACACCAACGCCATCCTTCCCCTGATCGGTCCCGGACGGGACATTCCGGCGCCGGATGTTTACACCAATCCCCAGATCATGGCCTGGATCATGGATACCTACAGCATGACCAAGGGGTACCTCATCCCCGGCGTCGTCACCGGGAAACCCATCAGCCTCGGTGGGTCCCTGGGCCGAAACGAAGCTACCGGCCGCGGAGTGCTTTACACCGTCCAGTGCGCGTGCGAACACCTGCACCTTTCGCTAAAGCGGGCCAAAGTGGTCGTGCAGGGTTTTGGCAACGCTGGTTCCGTGGCCGCTGACCTGCTCCACAGCCACAAGTGTTATGTAATGGCAGCCAGCGACTCTCGGGGTTGCATCTACAACAAAGACGGCCTCGATATTCCGACGCTAATGCTGCACAAAGAGAAAACCGGGAGTGTGGCGGGTTTCCCAGCGTCCGAATCGATCACTCCGCAGGAATTGCTTGCCCTGGAATGTGACATTCTGATTCCCGCCGCGCTGGAGAACACCATTCACGGCGGCAACGCTTCGCAGGTACGGGCTAAGATCATCGCCGAGGCGGCAAACGGGCCCGTGACCCCCGACGCGGACCGCGTGCTGGATGTGAACGGCGTTTTCATCATCCCCGACATCCTGTGCAACGCAGGCGGTGTCACCGTTTCGTATTTCGAATGGGTGCAGGACGAACAGCACCTGTTCTGGGAGGAGCAGGAAGTTTACGCTCGACTGGAGCGCATTATGAAGCGGAGCTTCAGCGAGGTCCTGACCATTCACCTGGAACGTAAAGTAAGCATGCGAACCGCGGCCAACATGCAGGGCATCGGCCGCGTCGCCGAGGCAACCAGGGTCCGTGGCCTCTACCCGTGATTTGGCGCACCATGCGCCGAGGTGCACGCTGATCTGGTTGTGGCGACAGAGAGCCCCATATCCAGCGCAGATTGCCCCCTCAGCTCAGTCCTTGGGCTTGGCGCCCGCAACTCGGACAACTGCAGCGCACGGTACTACGCCCAATAGGCGCGGTCCAGCGAGCGGTACTGGACGGCTTCGGCGATGCGGGTGGACTTGATAGCGGGCACACCTTCCAGGTCGGCGATGGTGCGACCCACTTTCAGGATGCGGTCATGGGCGCGGGCCGAGAGGCCCATGCGCGTGATCGCCATTTCCAGCAACTTCTCCGACGCCTCGTCAGATGCGGTCCAGCAACGGCCCGGAGATTTTCGAGACGTAGCGCTGGATCATGGCCGGCGTGCAGTGGCACTCGCGCGTCAGGCGCGCGCTCGCCGCAGGCCGGCAAGAATCATGGGTAGCGGTTTCAGGTCGCGACGCAGCGGATCGAGTGCCAGGCCCAGCGCTTCCAGGGTGAAGGCGCCGAGGAGATTGTAATCGCCTTCCTCGCCAAAGATCACGTCGGCACCGCCGACGCGCTCCCCGTACCTGAACAGGGCAATTCCCTTGCGGCGGTTGATCGTTGTTCCGTCGGCCAACCGGAATTCCTGGGTGGTCAGCGGCTTGATGTTCAGCCGGTCGAGTATGGCGGAGGGAACCACCGAGTAGATGGCGCCAGAATCAATAAGGAACTGGATCTCTTCGGTTGCCTCGGGGGTCGCCGGGTTGCCTACCTCAACCTTCAGGACTGTCAGCCCCACGGGAATCCTCCTTCGATAAGAGTACTACGCCCAATAGGTGCGGTCCAGCGAGCGGTACTGGACGGCTTCGGCGATGTGGGTGGACTTGATGGCGGGGACGCCTTCCAGGTCGGCGATGGTGCGGCCGACTTTCAGGATACGGTCGTGGGCGCGGGCCGAGAGGCCCATGCGCGTGATCGCCATTTCCAGTAACTTCTCCGACGCCTCGTCAATGGCGCAGTGGCGGCGGATCAGGCGCGTGCTCATCTGGGCGTTGGCGTAGATGCCGTCTTTCTTGAAGCGCTCAAGCTGCACGCCGCGCGCCCGCTCCACCCGCGCGCGGATGTCGGCCGAGCTTTCCGCGCTCTCCTCGCCGCGCAGCTCGCGGTACTTCACCGCCGGCACGTCCATGTGGATGTCGATGCGGTCCAGAAGCGGCCCGGAAATCTTCGAGACGTAGCGCTGGATCATGGCCGGCGTGCAGTGGCACTCGCGCGTGGGGTCGTTGAAGAACCCGCAGGGGCAGGGGTTCATGGCGGCGGCCAGCATGAACAAAGCCGGAAAAGAAAGCGTCATGGCGGCGCGGGCGATGGTGACCACGCCGTCCTCCAGCGGCTGCCGCATGACCTCCAGCACGTTGCGGCGGAACTCAGGCAACTCGTCCAGGAACAGCACGCCGTTGTGCGCCAGGCTGACCTCGCCCGGGTGAGGGATGTTGCCCCCGCCCACCAGCCCGGCATCGGAGATGGTGTGGTGCGGGGAGCGGAACGGGCGCGTCCCCAGCAGCCCCTGCGCCGAATCCAGCACCCCGGCCACGCTGTGGATCTTGGTGGTTTGCAGGGCCTCCTCGAAGCTCAGCGCCGGCAATACGGTGGGCAGGCGCTTGGCCAGCATGGTCTTGCCGGAGCCGGGCGGCCCGATCATCAGCATGTTGTGGGCGCCGGCGGCGGCCACCTCCAGCGCGCGCTTGGCCGCCTGCTGGCCGCGCACCTCGCGGAAATCGACGCTATAGCTGCTGCTGCGGGCGAAGACTTCGGCCAGGTCCACCCGGGTGGGCTGAAACGTCTGAGCGCCATTGACCAGTGCCATGGCCTCGGCCACCGAGTTCAGCCCGAACACGGAGACACCTTCGACCACGGCCGCCTCGCGGGCATTGGCCGCCGGCACCACCAGGTTGGCGATGCCGGCGTCGCGGGCCCGCACGGCGATGGGCAGCGCGCCGCGCACCGGCCGCAGGCCACCGTCCAGCGACAGCTCGCCGACGAACAGGAACTCCGCCAGCCGCGCCCGCGCCACCGCCTCCAACCCGCACAGGATCCCCATGGCCATTGGCAGGTCGAAGCCCGAGCCTTCCTTCTTCTTGTCGGCCGGCGCCAGATTCACCCAGACGCTCTGCCCGAAGAAATAGCCGCAGTTCTTCAACGCACCCCGGACGCGCAGGGCGCTTTCCTTCACGGCCATGTCGGGCAGGCCGACAATGAAGAAGTCGTGGTTTCCGCTATTGGTGAGATCGACTTCGACATCGACCACGTAAGCATCGATGCCGAAAACCGCGGCACTGCGAATCTTGGCCAGCATGAAAAACGGCCGTAGGCTGTGGGCCGTGGGCTGTGGGCTTCTTTCCCCAGCCTCTTCAGAGCCAGCGATATGGTAGCGCCGGGCAGGGGTGAAGGGCAAGCCTAAGTGGAGTGCGGCATGCGGGGCGCGGAGTGCGAGGCGCTCCAAGAAACTCCGCACTCCGAATTCCGCACTTCCTAAAACATCACGGGCCGCCCCCGAGGGAGCGGCCCGCGACACTTGCCTCCTTGAAAACGCGTTAGACCTGGGTCACTTGCTCGGCCTGCCACCCCTTGGGGCCGCGCGTCACCACGAACTCCACCTCCGCGCCCTCATCCAGCGTCCGGTATCCCTGGCTCTGGATGGCCGAAAAATGGACGAAAACGTCCTCACCTGTTGACCGCTGGATAAAGCCGTAGCCTTTCGCAGCGTTAAACCACTTCACGATTCCTTTTTCTTTCACTACTCCACTCCTGTTGTTATTGTCGTGCTGTTCGGCCATCCTCCCGAGCCCCGGGCAATAAAAAAGGCCACAAATCTGTTTCCAGCTTTGCAGCCCTTCGAGTCCGCGACCTCAGGATGAATACAAAACCTCAACAGCACTGCCATTATCCCATAAAGGGGGGAACATTTCCACCAGAAAAGTTCGGCAGGGGAGGGAAAGTCCGCGCATCGGCGGGCGGTCAGCCGGGCAACACGGTCGCCGCTGCGGCGCAATGAACGGTGCCGGCGTACGTCTGCGGCTGCATTCTCATTGCGGCGAATAATCCCGGTGGTTTGAATCTCTTTTGCGGCGGGGCTCACGATTCCACTTGCAAACATCTGAGGCTCGGATAAACTGAAAAATTTGGCCCCCTCGTGAGTGGTCAAGTCTGCGCCGCCTTGTATAATGGAACGCGAAGTGGATCAACCCGAACTGCCCCCCGGCGGGACGGATGAAAGGACCGAGGCTGCCCCGCAGTCCGAGCACCCAAGCCCAACGGAAGGGGCGCAGGTGTTGGAAGCCGCGCCGGGCATCGAGCCCGCTCCGGCCGCGGAAGTGAAGGAGGTAGAGCGGCAAGCGGCCGTTGAAGGGGCGGGGTCGCCGCGGCTGCCCGCTCAGTCGGCCGAAGCCGAGCCGCCAGGCGAACTGCCGCAGCCGGCCGTTGTAGGGGCCGGGTCGCCGCGGCGACTGCCCGCCCCATCCGCCGAGCCCGAACCCCTGGCCGAACAGCCACCGGCAGTCGAGCTCCACCCTGGTCACCTTGTGGTGCAAGGAACGCTGGAGGGACTGGACAGCTTCATTCTGCGGCCGGTGCCGGCGGCCGGCGAAACTTCGCGGCGCCTGCGGGCGCGCTCGTTCCGCGCCGCGCTTACGGCCGAACTCATGCTGCTGCGCGTGGCCCAGCGGCTGGCACTGACTCCGTTGCTGTTCGCCGGCAACCGTTTTGTTCTGGCAGGTCCGGCGGAGGCGGGGTGGCGCGAAACGCTGAACGACATCCAGCACGAATTCGACATCTGGCTGTTTCAACACCTGCAACCGGCCGGCGAAGTCCGGTGCTTGCTGGTCGGCGAAATCTCCTCGGACGGGCGGCTGCCGTGGCAGGCACTGCAGCAGGGCCTGCAGCGCGCGCAGTTGCAGCCGCTGGAAGGCGCGCTCCGCATCGGGCTGCGCTGGAATGGGCGCGCCTTCGTTCTGCCCGCGGGCTCCCAGTATGGCCGCTGCGCGGGTTGCGCCGTGGTGACTCAGGTCCGGTCGCTGGGCGAGGAATCGCTGTGCGACTCCTGCGCCCGCGACAGCGAGCTGGGCGAGCGCCTGCCTGCCATCGACCGGGGCTGGCTGGCCGCGGAAGGCGATCCCGAGCTGGGCGTCCCCGGCCTGGCGCTGCGCTTCTCCCAGAACGGAAGCGAGGCTGAGTTCCCCTTGGGCGCCGGCAGGTGGCTGCTGCGGCGACGCCTGCCCTCGGCCGAGGGACGGCCGTTGTCGTTCGAGCAACTGGCCGGCGAGTCGAGCCTGCTCGGCTACCTTTACGCCGAAGTGGATGATCTCGCCGATGTGTTCCAATCGCTGGAGGGGGAGCCGCGCCGCGCCGTGCAGCTTGACCAGGCGCTGAACGCATTCTTCGGCGATGGCCTGGCGCACCTGCTGGAGGCCGAGTTCCCCCTGGTTTACGCTGTATTTGAAAGCGGAAGCGGAGTGCTGCTGGCGGGCGCCTGGCAACAGATGCTCGAGCTGGCCGTGCGGCTGAACCGCGAGTTTGGCAGGCAAGTGGGCCGCGAACTCACGCTTTCGGCCGGCTTGGCGCTGGCGCATCCTTCTTGGAGCCTCGCGTCGGCCGCCGGAGAGGCGCGCGAGCTGCTGCGCGAGGCCATGGCGGCCGGAGGCAATCGGCTCGATGCCCTGGGTAGCTTGGTGGAATGGCAACATCTGCCGGCCGCGCTGCAAAGGGCCAAGGCGGTGGTTGCCTGGGTGGGGACCCGCGCCATCAGCGGCGCCTGGCTGAACCGGCTTGCCAGCTTGCATGCGGCCAGCCTCAAGCCGGGTGACGCCTGGCGACCGGCGCTGGACGCGCTGGTCCGCGAGGCGCGCATCAAGCCCGGCCAAGCGCGGGTGTGGGCCGCCCGCCTGTCGCACGCCTCGCCGGACTCGGATTGGCGCTGGGCGCCGTTTCTGGCGCGCTATGCGTCGTTGGCCGTTGCCGTTGAGCGCCGCGAAGCAGCGCCCGCAGAGACGGCCGAAGCCGAGCCCGCGGCGGTGGAAGCCGCGCCGCAGGCCGAGCATTAAGTGCTGAGTGCTGAGTGGCGGCTGCCGCTCAGCACTGAGCACTCAGCACTCAGCACTTCCTTGGCACTGGAGAAGACTATGGGAAGCATGGAAGATGCCTTTCGCAAAGCAGGCGTGGCGCCGGCCCCGCCCGAGCCGCTGCCGGAAAGGGCGTGCGCGCGGTGCGGCAAGCAATTCCGGCCAGCACGCCCGCAATACAGGATGTGCGACGAGTGTGCGACGGCGATGCGCGCCGAGCGCGCCGCGCAAGGTCCCCCGCCGGCCGGGGGCGCCGAGAGGCCGGCCGGCGAGCGGCCCGCCGAGGGCGCGCCGGCGCATGAGCGCCCGCCCCGCGACCGCCCTCCGCGCCGGGAGCGCCCATTCAACGCCGCTGGCGCCGCCGTGGTTGCCCCCGCATCGCGCGAGCTGCCCCACGGGTACCTGGAAGGCGGATACTTCGCGCCCTCCGGCGCGCTGCGGCGCGAGGTGCTCACCGACTGGGCCGAGCAGGTGGCGCTGGCGCTGGCGGCCATGCCCTCGGACTCCACCGCGCAGCAGCTCCGCGTCTTCCATAACCACGTCCGCCGCGTCTGGGACGCCTTCAAGTTCGGCAAGCGCCCCATCGAGCCGGCGCTCAATGAGATCCAGAAGCTGAAGGCCTTCGCCGTGGAACGCTCGTTGCGCCGCAAGGCCCCCGAGGTGTTCCGCCGCTTCATTGAGGCCAATGTCGATCACGTGGTCGATGAAAAAACACTGCAGGGCTTCGTCCAGCATTTCCAGGCCGTGGCGGCCTACGCGGGCGGCCTGCTGCAAATCCGAAAGGAGCGCCGATGAAGAAACTGGTAGGCTGCCTGCGCATGCGCGCGATCATTCGAGTGCCCAACGGCGGGCTGAGAATCGGAGGCAACCCGGCCACGCTGGAGCAGGGCACGGCGGTCGATTTCCCCTCCATTCACAACCCGGTGAACGGCGAGCCCTACATTCCCGGCTCCACCTTGAAGGGGCGCCTGCGGGCCATGCTGGAAAAGGTCGAGGGCAAGGGGCGCGAAGGCGACCCCTGCAACTGCGGGCGGAGGGATTGCCTGGTTTGCGTGGTTTTCGGGGCCCACAAGCGGCCCCAGGCCGAATCCTCGCCCACCCGCATCCTGGTGCGCGATGCTGCCTTGACGCCGGAATCCAGCCTCCATTTCCGCGATCTGCAGGCGGAGGGCAAGTCGCTGTTCGAGGAAAAAGCCGAAAACCTGGTGGACCGTGATAAGGGGACGGCCGAGCACCCGCGCTGGCAGGAGCGCGTCTGGGATGCCGCCTTCCAGATGGAGATCCTGGTCCACGTCTATGACGGCGACGAGCCGGTGAAGATGCTGGAGTTCGTCCGCAAGGGGCTGGGGCTGATCCAGGAGATCGGGGCGCTGGGCGCCGGCGGTAGCCGCGGCTCGGGCCAGGTCCGCTTCGAAAACATCAGCGTCGATCCCATGACGCTGGAAAGCGTCACGGTATGAAATCGGCCCGGTTTCGGCTTCGCCCGCTGGCTCCCTGGAGCACGCCGTGGCAGGCCGACAGCCTGTTTGGCGCGCTTTGCTGGGAGCTGGGGCGCGCCACGGAGGAGATGGCGCTCAGCGGCATGCTGCAGCGGTTCCGCAAGGGACCGCCGCCGTTCCTGCTGTCCGACGCCTTCCCCGCCGATCTGCTCCCCCGGCCCTTGTCGGCCAACTCGCCGGAATGGCGGCAGGCCGCCCTGCTGACGCGGGAGCAGTTCGTCGCCATGCGGCATGGCGAAACGCCCGCCGGGGACCCGCCCCGCCAGCAATGGTGGGTCCCGCTGCGGGAGATGCATGCCCGCATCCCGCGCGACGGCGCCGATCCGGTTCCCTTCCAGACCCAGGCCTTCACCTGGCATCCGGAGGTACCCGAGGCGGAGCGCTACTTCTCCGTCTACGTGCGCACCGATGACGAGTGGCTGCCCAAGCTTGCCGCCCTGTTCCGCGCGCTCGGCCGTTCGGGTTTCGGGAAGGGGAGCAGCACGGGCCGCGGCTCATTCGAGCTGCTGGACGAGGCCGAGCCCTGCGAATGGTTGGAACCGCTGCCGTTCGAGAACGCCTTCGTCAGCCTCAGCCACTTCGTGCCCGAGGACAGCGACCCGGCCGACGGCTGGTGGGACCTCCTGATCAAGTATCCCAAGATGGGCTCGGAGCGCTCGGCCTCCGCCATGCCTTTCAAGGGACGGCTGGTGATGCTGACGCCCGGGTCCTGCTTCCGCCCCGCGGGCCGCCCGCGCCGCTGGTACGGCCGCCTGCTGACCGGCCTTTCCCCCGCCTTCCCCGACACAGTCCACTACGCGCTGGCCTACGCCGTCGGCATCCGCTGGGAACGGTAGGGACCGCCTGCGGAGATTCTCTCGCGGCCGCAAGACAGCCGCGACCTGTCCCGGCGAAGCCGTGGAACGTCAGCGAGCGGACCGCACGCGACACATTGCCGGTGCGTGCGCATTGGCGACGGCCCGAGGGCCGTCCGCTCCCTTATCCGCCGCGGCGGACGGCGGGTTGTCTCTCTGCGACCGAAGAGGCTCCCGAGGAAGCAGCGCGAGCGAAAGGCTCGGTAGCGCAGCGCCTGACCAAGGCATGCACCCCAACCGGGCGGCGAATCCCAAGTTCAAAGTTCCAGGTCAGTCCTGTCGGTCAGGAACCCGGAGCGCTTTCGCAGAGACCGTTCCTAGCGACGCAGCGGCGACGTTGGCGAGCGGTTGGCCTTCGCCCGGCTTGCATAGGAGTCCAGAGGCAAATTGCCCAATGGGACAGGAGCCGGCACAATCTGAGCAGTCGTTTACACAGCGTACCGCCTCACATCTATCCACGCTACCGACCATTGCCTCGAACTCAGGCTCTGTACTTTTGGCGTCCATTTGCCTTCCCCCTTTCCTTCGGCCGCGGGGGCCAAATGAAAGCATCGAAAGCAGGCGCTTTCTCCGCAAGGATCCCTATTGCAGTTGGGCAACACCATCAGAATGGTCATTCCCGCCCGAGCAGCGGGTTCTCCTCTATTACCTTGTGGCCCTGATGAACAGGGAATATCTCAGGCGGAACAGGCGAAGGATTGCGGAATCACGGGTCATTTCGGGCCGAGATGAGGCATAGTGCGCGGACCTGAGCCGAGCGATGCGCTTCATGTGTTCGCGCGCGCGCGGACGGAAGTATAACGCGCCGGCCAGCCAGTTGCTTCATTTCCATGTGTTCGCGCGCGCGCGGACGGAAGACTACAACGTCATCCAGGCGGTTTAGAAATTCGGGGCGGAACGCTTTGCGGACTTCCGCGAGCAATGCTCCCTTGCGTGCCTCACCTGCTTCCGCGCGGAAGCCGGCGCCGGACTTGCATGCCAGGCTCGAAATCAGAACGAACAGCGCATTGGTGGCATCCACCGTGCGGCCTTTGCTGTCGGTCAGCCGCCCGTCGTCGAAAACCTGCAGGAAGAGGTTGAATACATCCGGGTGGGCCTTCTCAACTTCATCGAGCAGCACCACGCAGAAAGGCGTGCGGCGCAACGCCCCGGTAAGCTAACAGCCTTTCGGTAAGCGCATCGTCTTGACCCTTTGGTCCGAATCCGTTGCGGCGATTATACGGCAATCTGGGAGGTCGTCCGCCGCCATTTGTTCCAACGCGCCTAGCCGAAACACACCACAAGGGCCACGAAGACCGCCAGTGGTTCCTCCTTTGTCTCTTCGTGCCTTAGTTGCTTGGAAAATTCTGCCGGAACGATTTCCCGCCTGGCTCGTATAACCAATGGACACATGACGGTACGGGAATTGTTCGCCCAGGTCTGGCGCAGCCTGATGGCCAACAAGCTGCGGAGCTTCCTGACCATGTTCGGGATCGCCTGGGGCATCGTGTCCATCATCCTGATGATGGCCGCCGTGGAGGGGATGAAGGTCGGGCAGAAACAGGTGGCCGACACGCTGGGCAAGGACATCATGATCATTTGGGGCGGCGTCACCTCGCGGCAGGCGGGCGGGGAACGGGCCGGCCGCCGCATTTTCCTGCTGGATTCCGACGGCGACCTGCTGCGCCAGCAGTGCCCCAGCCTGGCGGTGGTGACGCCGGAGGAGGGCTGGGGCAACGTGCTGGTCCGCTCGCCGCACAACAGCGGGCGCTTTCTGGTGACCGGCGCGCTGCCGCCCTACGCCGATATCCGCAGCCTGGGGCTGGCCGACGGCCGCCTGTGGAACGACAATGACGAAGCCGACGCCCGGCGCGTCGCCGTTCTGGGCTACGACGTGAAGTCGCAGTTGTTTTTCGCCCGCAACCCGGTCGGCGGGACCGTCTACCTGAACAGTTTTCCGTATATGGTCATCGGCTACCTGGCCAAGAAGGATCAGGACTCGAACTACAACGGACCGGACAACAGCCAGGTGTTCATCCCCTTCCACGCGGCCATGCGCGATTTTCCCGACCGGGCCAGCGGCCGCAGGTACACGGTGGATCAGATTATCGCCACCCCCGCGGACCCCAGCGAGCACGAGCGGGCCGAGGGCGAAATCCGGCGGGCGCTGGCCCGCAGTCATAACTTCGACCCGCAAGACAAGGACGCCGTCTTCATCTGGAACACCGCCAAGCAGACCAAGCTGTTCCAGAGCATGACCGAGGGCATGGGCCTGTTTCTGGGCACGGTCGGCGTTGTCAGCCTGGTGCTGGGCGGCATCGGCATCATGAACGTGATGCTGGTTTCGGTGACCGAGCGGACGCGGGAGATCGGCGTGCGCATGGCGGTGGGGGCCAGCCGCCGCGCCATCCTCCACCAGTTTTTCCTGGAAGCGGTGGTGCTGACGGCAATCAGCGGCCTGGCAGGATTAGGGGCCGCTGTGGCGCTGAGCGCCGCTTCGCGCGCCGTCATCTCCTCCGGCTCGTACTTCGCCGGGCTGGTTCTGACGCCGGGTGCCGGGCTGGTGGCCTTCAGCGCCCTGGCCATTGTGGCCGTGGCCGCCGGAACGTATCCGGCGCGCAAGGCCGCGGCCCTGCAGCCCATCGACGCCTTACGCTACGAACATTAGTTATCAGTTTTCAGTGACTGACAACTGATAGCTGACAACTGATAACTCGAATTTGAGATGGAAACGATACGGCAGGCACTGGATGCCTTGCGGCAGCACAAGTTCCGCTCGGTACTGACATTGAGCGGAATTACCTGGGGCATCGTCGCCGTCACCATTCTGAACGCTTACGGCGACGGCTTCCACCGCACGATCATGCGCGCCTTCGACGCTTTCGGCAAAGACGTGGTGATCCTGTGGCCGGGCCAGACCAGCGAGCAGGCCGGCGGCGAGCGCGCCGGCCGCCGCGTGCAGTTCGAGGTGGAGGACGCCGAGCGTATCCGCGCCGAGTGCCCGCTGGTGAAAAACGTCAGCCCGGAGATCGTGCGGCGCACCCAGATCGCCACCGAAACCCGCCTGGTGGCCGCGCCGGTGCGCGGCGTCTGGCCCTCTTACGGAACCATGCGCAGCGAAGCAGCCGAATCCGGCCGCTTCCTTAACGACGACGACCTGCGCGAGCGCCGCCGCGTGGTCTTCCTTGGCGATCACGTGCGCACCAAGCTGTTCGGCAATTCCGACCCGGCGGGCCAGACCGTCAGCATCAACGGCATGCGCTTCACCGTAATCGGCTGGATGATCAAGAAGGTGAGCTTTGGCGGATACTTCTCGCCCGACGACTACTGCGTCTGGGTTCCTTACACCACCATGGGCGACCTGTGGAACAACCGCTATGCCAACGTGCTGGTGTTCGAGCCCATCCACGGCCAGGCCGAATCGGCGGCCACGGCGCAGGTGCGCGCGGTGCTGGCCCGCTACCATCGCTTCTCGCCCACCGATAAGCGGGCGGTCATCGCCCACGGCCGCGAGGAGTTCCGCCCCATCGTCGAACGAATCACCATCGGCCTGCAGATCCTGCTGGTCTTTATCGGAACCCTGACGCTGGGCATCGGCGGCGTGGGGGTGATGAATATCATGCTGGTCTCGGTGACCGAGCGGACGCGCGAGATCGGATTGCGGCTGGCGGTGGGCGCGCGCCGCGGCCGCATCCTCCGGCAGTTCCTCTGCGAGGCGCTTACGCTGACGGGCATCGGCGGCCTGCTGGGGATCGCCATCTCGGCCGTTATCGTGTATTTGATCGGGACGCTGCCGCTGATGGGCGAACTGTTCGAAGACACCACCGGCCGCGGCGACATCACCATGCGCTTGAAGCCCGACACCGTGCTGGTCTCCGTGCTGGTGCTCATGCTGGTCGGCTTGATCAGCGGCTTCTTCCCGGCTTTGAAAGCCTCCCGCATGGACCCCGTCGAAGCCCTGCGCTACGAGTGACAGTCCGTCCGCGCAATTCGCGGATGGGAATGATCCGCAGGCTCACGCGGATTGCCGCGGCCTCGCCGCCCGCCACCTGTTACCCCTCTGGTACCAACAGCAAATCCACAGGGTTTCCACAGACACCCTATATATAGGGGCCGGGTGGAATGACCACAACTAAATGTTCGGCAAAAAACGGGAGAACAGCCAACGAAGTCCCCACAAAACCCGAGGATTTCGGCAGAAACCCGAAGGTTTGCGCTTGACACCTTTCGGCACCAGGTGCCAGCATGGACGACGCCGCTGGAAGAGCGACTCCCGCAAGTATCGGCTCTGCTAAGAGGGGCTGTTTCGCTATGACGGAATCGCGCGAAGTCATGAACGTGCGCCAGGCCTCCCAATACCTGGGAATATCCCCCGACACGCTCTACAAGTATGTTGCGGAGGAGAGAATCCCGGCCTTCAAGCTGGGCAACCGGTGGCGGTTCAAGAAGACTACGCTCGACCGATGGATGGAGAAGCAGAGCGCGGTGAAGGCCGGCGGGGAGCGCGCTTCCCGATGACGGCAAGTGTTGGTGCCGGCCGCGCTGGCGCGCGCCGGACCACGTGAGGGTTGACAATGTTCGGAATGGGAAAAGGCAAGCAGGTGGTGGCCCTGGACATCGGCTCCAGTTCGGTCAAGGCGCTGGAGTTGAAGAAGACCGGCAAGGGCATCGAGGTCGACAAGCTGGGGGTGGAGCTGCTGGCGCCGGATATCGTCGTGGACGGCGCCATCGTCGATACCGGCGCGGTTTCAACCACCATCGTCAAGGTGTTCGACGAGAACAAGATCAAGACCAAGGGCGTGGCCACCAGTGTCAGCGGCCACTCCGTCATCGTCAAGCGCCTGTCGATGGCCTCCATGAGCGAGGAGGAGCTGATCGAGGCGATCCAATCGGAAGCTTCCCAGCACATCCCCTTCGATATCGCCGAGGTCAACCTCGATCACCAGACCCTGGAGACCGACCCCAACACCGGGAACATGGACGTGCTGCTGGTGGCCGCCAAGAAGGACAAGATCCTGAATTACACCAACGTCTTGAGCCTGGCGGGCAAGACGGCGGCCGTCGTGGACATCGACGCCTTCGCGCTCCAGAACGCCTACGAGTTCAACTACGAGCCGGCCGAGAACCAGACGGTGGCGCTGTTGAACATTGGCGCCAGCGTGATGAACATCAACATCGTGCGCGGCCGGGTGCCGCTGTTCACCCGCGACGTCAGCGTGGGCGGCATGCAGTACACCGACTCGCTGCAGAAAGAACTGGACCTCAGCTTCGAGGACGCCGAGCGGGTGAAGATGGGCAAGAGCGTGCCCGGCGTCAGCGACGAAGCGCGGCTGCCGGTGCTCAAGTCCGTCTCGGAAATCATCATCCTGGAGATCCAGAAGACCTTTGACTTTTTCAAGGCCACCGCTCCCGGCGAACACATCCAGAAGATTTATATCGCGGGCGGCTCGGCCCGGGTACCGGGCCTGCTGGACTTGTTGAAGCAGGAGTTTTCGATCCCGGTCGAGGAGCTGAACCCGTTCCGCAAGATCCTCTACGACCCCAACAGCCAGCACGGCGAGATCATCAATGAGAACTCGCCGCGGCTGGCCGTGGCTGTAGGGCTGGCCCTGAGGAGTTTTGAAAACTTATGATCCGCATCAACCTGCTGGGGTTAAAGAAGGAAGCCGCCAGGAAAGGGATGGGGATGCCCTCCATCAGCATGGAGGGCGCCAAGGCCACCGCCCTGTTCGTGGTCATCCTGGCCCTGGCCGTGCTCGGACTTGCCGGCCATTTCTGGATGCTCTCTAGCGAGAAGGCGAAGCTGGATGACGAGATGAAGATAGCCGAGGCCGAAAAGGCGCGGCTGGCGCGCGTCAAGGCCGAGTACGAGCAATTCCAAAAGGCCACCCAGGCGCTCCAGAGGCGCATCAACATCATCGAGGGCCTGAAGAAGGCCCAGACCGGCCCGGTGACGCTGCTCAACACGCTGGCCGCGACGGTGGAATCGAGCGGCCCGATTTGGCTGGGCGCTTTCGAAGCCGACGATAAGAACAAGATCACCATGGCGGGGACGGCCAATAGCGTCAACACCGTCGCCGATTTCGTCACCAACCTGAAGAGCTGCGGCCAGTTCAAGAACGTGGAGATCACTGAGTGGTACCAGGACCCCTCCTCGAAGCAGGTGGACATTTTCTTCTTTGCCGTCACCGCTATGGTGGCGACGCCGCAGCCCTCGGAGGGCAGGCCCAAGCCCTGAGAGACAGGCGCGGGCCGGAGTCAGGGGGTTCAGACAAGGGATAGTGCCATGAAGAAATTCAGCGAGCTTCCATTTGCCGTGCAGTTGGGCATCACGGTGGCCTGCGGGGCGGTCATCGTGCTGGGCGCCGAGTATTTCTACCTTGGCGACATGGCCACCGCCAACAACGACGTGCGGACCAAGTTGACCACGCTGAAGGCCGAGAACGACAAGCTTCGTCCCGTTGAGAAGCAATTCAAGGACCTGAAGGTGGACAACGAGCGGCTGCTGCAGCAGTTGGCCAACCTCCGGACCATCGTGCCGGATGAGAAAGAGGTGGACAACTTCATCCGCATGGTCCAGGAAGCGGGCGTGCAGGCTGGCATCCACGTCCGCCAGTTCACGGCCAAGCCGCCTGCCCCCAAGGACTTTTACGTGGAAGCGCCTTTCGACATCTCGCTGGACGGCAACTACTTCACCGTGTTGCAGTTCTATGACCGGTTGAGCAAGCTATCGCGCATCATCAACGTCGGCAACCTCTCGATGGCGCCCACCACCGGGAGCGTGAAGGGCGGCTCCCGGAAATACGATTACGGCCCGAATGAAACGGTGCTGGCCTCTTGCACGTTGACCACCTTCTTCAGCCGGGAGGAAAAGCCGGCGGCCGCGCCGGGCAGGAAGTAGGGGACGACCATGACTGACCGCGTGCATGCACTCACACTGGGATTGATCGCCGCGCTGGCCGTGCTGCCGGCCGCGGCCCAGCAGAAGCAGAAGGCGGAAAAACAGCCGGCCGTGAAGCAACAGCCGCAGCCCGCAGCCAAGGCCGAGGCGCGGCCGCGCGCCAGCGAGCGCCGCGATCCGTTCGTCGCCGTGATCCGCCGGCCGACGGGGGGCGACCCGCCGCCCCCGCCAGCCTGCGGTCCGGGCGTTCGCAGCCTCATCATTGGCCAGACCGACTTCAACGGCGTGGTCAGGGCGCCGGCGGGCATGATCGCTGTTGTGACCGCCAACCCCGGCGACCGCACCTACTTTCTCAAGGAAGGAACACCCCTGTGCAACGGCCGGGTGGTGAAGATTACGCCGGACGCAGTCGTTTTCGAGGAAGACATTATTGACGTGATGGGGAAACCGGCAAAGCGAGAGGTAATCAAAAGAATACCCACCGAAGCGAAATAGCTTCGTGGGCGGCCATTTCGTCATAGATTGGTTCTTAGGTTCCAGGTTGCCGGCTCCCAGTTCCGGTTTCGCAACCTGAAACCTTGGGCCAAGAAAGCGCCCCAACAGGGGGCTCCACCGAGAGGCGGAGCAGCAAGGGATCCCAGGGAACTCGATCATGGGTGGGGATGGCTGGCCTGGCAGCGAAGCCGGCTCCCGATGCCGGGCGGGTACGGGCCGCGACAGCAAGACGCGGCAACCCTGTTTCCGCAGCGGGAGCGGCGCTTCCGGTTGCCGTCCGGCTTGCCCCTTGGACAGGAGTAAAGACGCGATGAAGGTACAACGTCGTTTGGGGTTCCCGGCGGTAGTCCTCGCATTGGCGGCCGCGCTGTTGGTGGGCGGCAACTTGGCCTATGCGGAGGACGTTGCGGCGGCCGATCCAAACCCGCCGGCAGTTAACAACTCGCCTGCTCGCCTGGGCACGGTCCGAACCCGTATCGGTCCGGAGGCCACCACGCTCACCCTGGAGATCAGCGGCGAGTTCACCTATTTCTCCTCGGCGCCTGGCGAACGGCTTGTCTTTGTAGACCTGCCTCAGGTGCTTTCCACCCAATCCAGCAACAGCCACCTGCTGCAGTCTGGGCTGGTGTCCAGCTACCGGGTGGTGCCCTATGTGCAGGGAGAGCGGGCGTGCGCGCGGCTTGAGGTCCTGCTGAAAGAGCCGAGCGCCGTGAGTTATCAGCAACTGCCGGGGGCGTTGCAGGTCCGGTTCACGCCGAGCCGCGGGCGGGTGCCGCCGGCGGTCGCCGCCGCGGCACCCGCTTCGCCGGCTGCGCCAGCGGAGCGCATGCTGCCACGTGGCACCGCCATCGAGCGCGTGACGTTCGCGCGCCAGGCGGGCTCCACCGTGGTGCGCATTGAGGCCAACGGGCCGGTTGAATGCCACGCCTTCGCTCTTCCCAACCCGCGCCGTTTGGTGCTGGATATCCCGCGCACCGAAAACCGCGTAGGCAGCCGTCCGATCCCCGTGGGACTGCCGCCGGTCAAGAACGTTCGTGCCGGCCAGTTCAGCCGCGAGCCGCTGGTGTCGCGGGTGGTCATGGAGCTGGACGACGCTTCGCCGTACAACGTTCAGGTGCGCGGAAATGTGCTGGAGGTGGAATGGAAAGGCGAGCCGGCCGAGGCGCCGCTGGCCGCGCCGGCGGGCCCCGTGCTTGAGCCGCGCCCGCCCGCCGTTGCCGCCGACAAGCGCGAAGAGCCGCCCGTGCCGGAGATACTGCTCGCCGACAGTTTCCTCGCGCCCCTCCAGATGCCCGAGCCGCCTCTGCCGGACCTCGTGTTGGAGCCTCCGGCGGCGCGCAACGCACCCAAGGCGGAGATCGCAGTGCAGACCGAGAAGCCGGAACCCGCGCCGGCCGCTCCCGCGCCGCCGCCGCCGGCCGCCGCCGTAACCACGGAGGCCGAAGCGCCGCCGTTGGCCCCGCCGGTTCAGCCGCTGGCGCCACCCGCCACACCGGCGCCCAGCCAGGCGCAGGGGCAAGCGCCTCCGGCGGCCCCCCAGGCGCCGCCCGCGGCTCCGCCCACTGCGCCGGCACCGCAAGCAGCTCCTCAGCCGGCTCCTTCGCCGGCCGCTGCGCCCACCTCGAAGTACACCGGCGAGCCGATTTCCGTCAACCTGAAAGACGTGGACCTGAAGGACTTTTTCCGCCTGGTTCACGAGGTGAGCGGTCTGAACATCGTCCTCGATCCCACCGTGGCCGGGAAGGTGACGCTGGTGATGGAGGATGTGCCGTGGGACCAGGTGCTCGACATCGTTCTCCGCAATAACGGGCTGGACAAGCAACTGGAGGGGAACGTGCTGCGCATTGCCAAGCGGGACACGCTGAAGGCGGAAGAAGAGAGCCGCATGCAACTGGAGCAGGCGCGGCAGGCCGGCGTCGAGCGCGTCACCGTCATGCGCCCCCTCAGCTATGCGCGGGCCACGCAGATGATGACCACGCTGATGAAGTTCCGCTCGCCGCGAGGCGAAATGGTAGCCGACGACCGCACCAACACACTGATCATCACCGACATCCCGCAGGCGATACCCACCATCGACGACATTTTGAAGCAACTGGATCGCCGCACGGTGCAGGTGGAGATCGAGGCGCGGGTGGTCTCGGCGACCCGGGATTTCGCGCGCGACGTCGGCACACAGTTCGGGTTCGGCACCTCGGCCACCGGCGGCCGCAGCATCTTCGGCGGCAACATTCAAAGCTCTGGCACCAGCCCGGTTAACCCGGCCTCCGGCCTCCCGCCCACGCAGCCGTTCACCTCCGGGGCGCCATCCGCCACCCCGGCGCTGCTCCCCAACCTGCCCCTGTTCTCCAATTTCCCGGTGGCCGCCACTTCCGGCCTCGCCTTTGCGCATCGCAGCCCGAACTTCGCGGTTGACCTGGTGATTTCGCTGGCCGAAAGCAAGGGCTTGGCGAAAACCCTGTCCCGGCCGCGCATCATCACCCAGAACAACGTCCAGGGCAGCGTTATGCAGGGCGTCCAGGTGCCGGTGCAAACCACCATCAACAACACCGTGAGCGCGCAGATGGTCAACGCCACCCTGACGCTGACCGTCCGCCCGCAGGTGACCAACGAGGGCAGTATCTTTCTGGAGATCACGGTAGAGAACAACAGCCTGGGCGGCTTCTCGCCGCCGCCGTTCAGCCAGCCGCTGATCAACACGCAGAAGGCCACCACCTCGGTGCTGGTCAACGACGGCGACACCATCGTGTTCGGCGGCGTGGTCACCAACTCCAACAGCACCAGCACTTCGCAGGTGCCGTTGCTGGGCAGCGTGCCGGTTCTTGGGCACATCTTCAAGAACAACCGGCTGACCACCGACACCCGGGAGTTGCTGTTCTTCATCACTCCGAAGATCGTCTGATCTGAGGCTGTGGGCTGCAGGCCGTAGGCTGTAGGCTCTTTCGGTTGGAGCCGACAGCCTACGGCCTACAGCCCACAGCCGTCTTATGAACCATCCCGCCCGCCTGGACGCTCTACGGTCGCGGCTGGCCGCCGAGCGCGTCGAATGCCTCCTGGTGACCTTGCTGCCGAACATTTTTTATCTCAGCGGTTTCACGGGCAGCGCGGGAGTGCTGCTGGTTGACCAACGCCGCTCGATCCTGTTCACCGATGGCCGCTACACGCTTCAGGCGGCGGAGGAGGCGCGCGGTTCGCAGGTGGTGATTCCGCGCTCGGGAGCGCTGAAAGCGGCCGCCGGCCGCCTGGGCCGGTACCGGCGCGCGGGCTTCGAGGCCTCCGCCGACTACCGGACCTGGCGCCAGCTATGCGAACAGGCCGGCGCTGGCCGGCTACGGCCCCTGGAAAATGTGGTCGAGCAGCTTCGGCTGGTCAAGGACGACGACGAGCTGGAGCGGATTCGCCGCTCGGTGGCGCTGAATTCCCGCGCCTTCCAGCAAACCGTAAAGCGGATTCGCCCGGGCGTCCGCGAGGTGGAAGTAGCGGCCGAATTGGAATACCGCATGAGGCTGATGGGGGCCGAGCGGCCGGCATTCGAGACCGTGGTGGCGGGCGGCCCGCGCTCGGCCATGCCGCATGCCCGCGCCAGCGCCCGGCCGCTTGGGGAAAACGAGGTCGTGGTGCTGGATCACGGTGCTATACTGTCGAATTACGCCAGTGACATGACCCGCACCGTGCACCTGGGCGCCGCCGGCCGGCGCGCGCGGGTCCTGTACCAAGTGGTATTGGAAGCGCAGCAGCGGGCGGTGGCGACCGTTCGCGCCGGCGTTGTCTGCTCGGCTGTGGACCGGGCCGCCCGCGAACACATCAGGCGTTGCGGCTTTGGCCGGTATTTCATCCACAGCACCGGCCACGGCCTGGGGATCGAAGTACACGAAATCCCGCGCCTCGCGCGGCGCGACCAGACCAAGCTGCCGGCGGGCGCGGTGATCACCATCGAGCCGGGCATCTACGTCCCTGGGATAGGCGGGTTCCGGATTGAAGATGTCGTGGTGGTGCGCGAGCGGGGGGCCGAAGTTCTCACGACGACTCCCAGGGCGCTATTGGAACTCTGATGAACCTGAAAGAGATCAAGGAACTGATCGAGCTGATGACCGAGAAAGACGTCTCCGAGCTCGAGCTGGAGCGGGCCGGCGTTCGTTTGCGCATCAGCCGGGCGCGGAAAGCGGCTGTGGAGGCCGGTATGCCCGCCTCAGTGCTGGCGGCGGCGCCGGAGGCGGCCCCTGCCCTGGCCGCTAATCCCGCGGCCGCTCCGGCGGCGGCCGCGCCGCCCGCCGCTCCGCCCGCCGAACCCCGGGAAGAGCCGCACGTCGTCAAGTCGCCGATTGTCGGCACCTTTTACGAAGCGCCCGCGCCGGGCGCTCCCCCGTTCGTGAAGCTGGGCGACCCTGTCCAACCGGGCACGGTCCTCTGCGTCATCGAAGCGATGAAGCTGATGAACGAGATCGAGAGCGACGTGGCCGGCGAGATCCTCAAGCGCCTTGTGGAAAACGCCCAGCCGGTCGAGTACGGAGAAGCGCTGTTCGCCATCCGCCCGTCCCCAGGCAAGGCATAATCGGTCGAAGGACCATGGTGAGTTTCAAGTTTAAAGTTTCAAGTTTCAAGTCTGAGTTCGCAGCAACTTTAAACCTGAAACTTGGAACTTGAGACTGCCTACATGTTTAGCAAGATCCTGATCGCCAATCGCGGCGAAATCGCGCTCCGCGTTATTTGCGCCTGCAAGGAGCTGGGCATTCGCACGGTGGCAGTGTACTCGGAAGCCGACCGCAACTCGTTGCACGTGCGCTTTGCGGATGAGGCCGTCTGCATTGGGCCGGCGCGGGCCTCCGACAGTTACCTGAACATTCCCAGCGTCATCAGCGCCGCGGAAATCACGAATGTGGACGCCATCCATCCCGGCTACGGCTTCCTCTCCGAGAACGCCAACTTCGCCGAGGTGTGCGAGACCTGCAAGATCACCTTCATCGGACCTTCCTCGGAAATGATTCGGCTAATGGGGGAAAAAGACCGTGCGCGGCGAGTGTTCCGCCAGGCGGGTGTGCCGGTGCTGCCCGGCTCCGATGGCGCGCTGAAAAGCGCCGCGGAGGCGCAGGCCGTGGCCGACTCCATCGGCTATCCGGTTATCCTCAAGGCGGTGGCCGGGGGCGGCGGGCGCGGCATGCGCGTGGTTCAGAACGCGGCAGAACTGGCGGCGGCCTTCGTCGCGGCCCAGAATGAAGCCGGCCTGGCCTTCGGTTCCGGCGATCTCTACGTCGAAAAGTTCCTCCGGCGCCCGCGCCACATCGAGTTCCAGGTGCTGGGCGATGGCTCGGGCCGCGTCGCGCACCTGGGCGAGCGCGAATGCACCATCCAGCGGCGCCATCAGAAGCTGCTCGAGGAATCTCCCTCGCCGCGGCTGGGCCCCGTGCTGCGCCGCGAAATCGGGTCGCTGGTGGTCAGGGCCCTCCAGCAGATCGGCTACGGCAGCGCCGGCACCGTGGAATTCCTCATGGACGAGGATGACGGCCGGTTGTACTTCATCGAGATGAATACCCGCGTCCAGGTCGAGCACCCGGTCACCGAGATGGTCACCAACATCGACTTGGTCAACAGCCAGATCCGGATCGCGGCCGGCGAGCCGCTGGATTCCGTCCTGATGGGCTCGCTGGATGACGGCAACGGCGGCGTCGCGCTGCAGGGGCACGCCATCGAATGCCGGATCAATGCCGAGCATCCGCAGACCTTCATTCCCTCGGCCGGGCGCATCACCGCCTTCCACACCCCGGGCGGGACCGGCGTGCGGGTGGACACCGCGGCTCACAGCGAATGCGTGATCCCTCCCTATTACGACTCGCTGGTTGCCAAGCTCATAGTGCGCGGGCGCGACCGCGCCGAAGCCATCAGCCGCATGTCCCGGGCCCTGGAGATGTTCATCATCGAGGGGATCGACACCTCCATCCCGCTGCACCAGCGCATCATGGCCGACCCCGATTTCCGCGCCGGCCGCTTCGACACCAACTTCATCCAGCGCTTCACCCACCCCGCCGCCGGCCATCCTCCTGCCTGAATCTCGCACCATCGAATGACAGGGTTTGTAGCGGCGGCCTTCAGGCCGCCATCTGTTTGGCGCGCAGCAGGCCTGGCGATCTGAAGATCGGCGCTACACTGCCGGAATGAATGGGCGCCACTGTATGGTGCGAGATCAATAAGTCAACGGCATTGCCTTTAATCGCGTGGATCTCTTGCATCTTGCGACCTTGGACCTTTGGACCTTGGACCTTTGGACCTTATTACAGTGGCAGGGTATGGTAGACTCGTGGCAGCAATTTGCACACCAGCCGGAGGTGGGCGATATGACGTGCGCGCAGCTTACCAGGAGTTCCGACCGTGAGGCGCAAGGAAAGATGCGACAGTCGGGGCCGTCGTCTCGACGCTCCTTGTTCGTCCCGTTGGTCCTGATGATTGTCGCTGTGCTGCTGGCGTCGCGCTCGGCAGCGCAGGGCGTGATCATCACCGTCGCGGGAACCACGTGGCGGTTCACGGGCGACGGCGGCCCGGCTACGAACGCGCCGCTGGGCGAACTTTACGGCATCGCGGTGGATTCAGCCGGCAACGTGTTCGCCGTGGACGGCGGCAACCACCTTGTCGTGAAGATTGCCCCGAATGGGATTCTTACCGTAGTGGCGGGTAAAGGCGTCAGCGGTTTCTCGGGGGACGGCGGGCCGGGCACTAACGCTGCGCTGAATATCGGCTTTTCAGCCGCGGTGGCGGTGGACGGGTTCGGCAACGTTTACATCGCTGACGCTTCTAACCATCGCGTTCGCAGAGTCACGCCAAGTGGCACAATCACCACGGTCGCGGGCAATGGGGCCGCAGGTTTCTCCGGCGACGGGGGCCCAGCGACTCGTGCGTCGCTTAATGGTCCCGGCGGTGTCGCTGTGGATGCCGCCGGCAGTTTCTATATTGCCGACTCGTACAACTACCGCATCCGGAAGGTAAGCGCGGACGGCACGATAACCACTGCGGCCGGCAACGGCGTGGCGAGCTTTTCGGGAGACGGCGGCCCGGCGACTGCTGCCCGACTCGGCCTTCCCCTCGGGGTAGCGGTGGACGCCGCCAGCAGCCTCTACATCGCCGACCGCGATAATCAGCGCGTTCGCAAGATCCCGCCAGGGGGAATCATAACCACAGTGGCGGGGAACGGCATTCAGGGCTACTCGGGCGATGGCGGGCCTGCCGTCAGTGCCGCGCTCTGCAACCCGAGCGGTGTAGCCGTTGACTTGTCGGGCAGTCTGTACATCGCCGAAGAGGGTGACAACCGCATCCGCAGGGTTACTCCCAGCGGAATCATCGCTACGGTGGCGGGCAACGGCTCGGGTGCCTTTTCTGGGGACGGCGGCCTAGCTACCAGCGCCTCCTTCTACTGGCCCCATGACGTTGCCGTGGACGCGAGCGGTAACGTGTACGTCGCTGACAGGGTCAACTGGCGTGTGCGGAGATTCACCCCTGGCGGAGCCATCGCCACCGTGGCGGGCAACGGGCTGTTCAAGGCGCCCATCGACGGCGTGCCAGCCACCAGTTCGTATTTAAGCAGTCCCCAGGGCATTGCCGTCGATCGCGCGGGTAACATCTACATCGCCGACTCGCTGAATCAGCGAGCCCGTAAGGTCAACCCGGCTGGCGTCATCACGACGGTGGCCGGCAACGGAGTCTATGGTTTTTCCGGCGACGGCGGGCCCGCGACCAGCGCCTCGCTGAGGCTTGGTTACAGCAGCGGCGTGGCGGTGGACGGGAGCGGCAACCTGTATATTGCCGATGCCGGGAACGGCCGCATCCGGAAAGCTGACCCGAGCGGAATCATCACAACGTTCGCTGGTGGTGGGGCTTCGCTTGGCGACGGCGGGCCGGCCACGGGTGCCGGGTTGGGCAGCCCTCGCGGGCTGGACTTCGACGCGAGTGGGAACCTGTACATCGTCGAGGAGGGGAATAAGCGGATAAGAAAGGTTGCACCGGGCGGCATCATCACCACGGTGGCCGGCAATGGCACAGCGGGCTTTTCCGGTGATGGTGGACCGGCCACGGCTGCTTCGCTAAATGGACCGTATGATGTGGCCGCGGATTCAGTAGGGGGCCTCTATATTGCGGATCGAGGCAATCACCGAGTCCGCAAGGTTGACCCGAGCGGCGTGATCAGTACGGTGGCTGGCAACGGCGTTGGAACCTTTTCCGGCGATGGGGGGCCGGCTGCGAGCGCGTCACTGCCCTGCCCGCTTGCGGTCGCGCTGGACAGGGCGGGCAATCTCTACATTCTGGACGAATCGCTCCGTGTTCGCAGGGTCGGTTCCGACGGAAAGATCAACACTGTGGCCGGCAACGGCAGCTCCGGCTATTCAGGGGACGGCAGCATAGCTACGGCAGCATCTCTTCTCTGGAAGGCGATGGGTGTGGCGGTGGACGACGCCGGCAGCGTCTACATCTCCGATAGCGGGAATGACCGCATCCGCAAGGTGCTGGCTGCGGCGCCTGCCTTTTCCGTAACACCCACGAAGCTCAGCTTCTCCGCGCCCGCCGGCACGCCCGATGTCGCAGCGCAGCAGATCAGCACCTCCAGTCCCATCACCGGACTGGTGTGGCGGGTGGAGGCGTCCACGCAGGACGGCGCGCCGTGGCTGGGCTTCGCGCCGCCCGTGGGCTTTGCGCCGGGATCGGTGGCCGTCAGCGCCAACCTCGCCGACATGAAGCCCGGCAGCTACCGCGGGACGGTGACCGTGCAGGCGCCGCTGGGCGCCACGCCAACGCAAACCGTGGCCGTGGATCTCACCGTCACCGTTCCCATTCCTCCGAACCTCATCGTTGAGCCGTCGTCGCTGGAGTTCGAGATTCTGGTGGGAACGGGGAATCCCACGCCGCGTTCGCTGCGCGTAAGCAACGGCGGCGACGGCGCGCTCCGGTGGACAGCCCAGGCCAATGCCGGCCCGGGCGCCACCTGGTTGAGCGTCTCGCAGGCTTCCGGCACGGCGTCGGGCAGCTTACCGGCGACGATCCAGGTGAGTGTCAACGTGGCCGGGCTGACGCCGGGCGTCTATTCGGGCTCGGTGCAGGTCGAGAGCCCGGCCATTAACCAAGTGCGGATCATACCCGTCACGTTCCTGCTTACGCGGCCGGTGCCGACCATCCTGGTGAGCCAGACCGGATTGCTGTACACCGGGGTGGAAGGCGGCAGCGTGGTTCCGCCGCAGAGCATCGGCATTCTGAACATCGGCCAGAGCGTGATGAGCTGGCGGGTCGAAGTCTCGACGCTGGCGGGTGGCGACTGGCTGAGCGTTTCGCCGGCTGCCGGCAGCAGCACCGCCAACTCGCTTGACATCCCGATGGTAGATGTCTCGGTAAACGTGAAGGGCTTGCGCGCCGGGACATACAACGGACTGCTCCGGGTGAGCGCACCCGATGCCAACAACACGCCGCAGGTGGTTACGGTGGTGCTCATCGTGCTCCCGCCGGGGAGCAATCCAGGAGTGTTGGTGCGGCCTACCGGCCTGATATTCGCCACGCAGGCCGGGACGGCGTCACCCTCCGCGCAGGAGGTGAAGCTGGCGACCGCCGCGCCCGGAACCTTGGGCTTTGTCCACGGGCTGCTGACCTACGATGGCGGCACATGGCTGGAGGCGGGCACGCGCAATTCGCTGGTTTCGCCGGAGAGCCCGACGACCATCAGCGTCGAGCCGGTGCTGGGCAAGCTGGCTGCGGGAGTGTACCGCGGCACGCTGGCGCTGCTGTTTGGCGACGGCAGCTCGCAAACGGTCAACATCCTGTTCCTGGCGGTGAGCGGAACTGTGCGCACGGCGGCGACCGGAGGAGCCGCGGCGGCCTGCGTGTCACAGCAGCTTCTCGGCGTACACCGCACGCTGGGAAGCGCCTCGAGCCCCGCTGTCGGCTGGCCGACACTGATCGAGGTGCGGGTGGTGGACAACTGCGGGACACCGGTGTCCGATGCCACCGTTGTAGCCAGCTTCTCGAGCGGCGACCCGCCCTTGCCGCTGACCAGCCTGCGCAACGGGACCTACGTCGGCACGTGGCGGCCGTCCAAAGCCGGCGCGCAGGTGATCATACGGGTGCGCGCCGGCCTGCCGCCGCTGGCCCCCGTCGATTTACCGTCGGTGCAACTGAACGTCGCCAGCAACGCGTCGGCGCCGGCCGTGAACGCCGGCGGGATCGTGAATGCGGCCAGCTTTGCCGGCGGCGGGGTGCTGGCGCCGGGCAGCATCATCTCGGTCTTTGGGCGGCAACTGGCCGCCTCCACCGGCGGCGCGTCCGCCGTGCCCCTGCCCACCACGCTGGGCGGCGCCACGCTCTCGGTCGGCGGGCGCGACGTGCCCCTGTTCTTTTCCAGCGAGGGGCAGATTAATGCTCAACTGCCGTTTGAGCTGGCGTCCGGCACCCGGCCCCAGGCCATGGTGAAACTGGCGACCGGCTTTACGGTGCCGGAAACCATCATTGTCGGCGCCAGCCAGCCCGGCATCTTTACGGTGAACCAGCAGGGAACCGGGCAGGGCGCCATCCTGGACAAGGACGGCAAGCTGGTGGGCGCCTCCGCGCCGGCCAAGGCGGGCGACATTGTTCAGGTCTTCTGCACCGGGCTGGGTCCGACGAATCCGGCGGTTGCCTCGGGCCAGGCCGGGCCCAAAAGCGAACCACTGGCGCGCGTGGTGGCGGCGGTGGAGGCGCGCATCGGAGACAAGCCGGCTGTCGTGCATTTCGCGGGTCTGGCGCCCGGCTTCGTCGGCCTTTACCAGGTTAACGTACAGGTTCCCGACGGCCTCGCGCCCGGACCTGCCGTCTCTTTGGTCCTGACTCAGAACGGTGTTGCCAGCAACACGGTCACGCTGGCGCTGCAGTAGCGCATGTTTACTTTTTTGTCTGCAAGCCACTGAAAACACGCGGGCGGTTTTTGCGTTTGGTCACTACATGACCATCTCCTGGCCGACTGGCGGCTGGGGCGGGTCCAGCCGGGTGATGCCGAGCGCCTTCAGCACTTCGGCCGCGTGTCGGCTGCCGCGAGTGACGCATAGCTTTTCC
>Ga0315280_10001041_pt1 | contig 49531 bp, 46 predicted proteins | sample YL17G06_40_MG_FD_203697 | JGI IMG/M metagenome (GOLD analysis project Ga0315280, IMG submission 203697) | Sediment microbial communities from Yellowstone Lake, YNP, Wyoming, USA - YL17G06_40 | ecosystem: Environmental > Aquatic > Freshwater > Lake > Sediment | place: USA: Wyoming | collected... | reverse complement strand
CCTTCAAGTTGCGTCAGTTTTCAACTTGGGGGTTTCATTAATGTCTTTATCCGAATACGATCGCGTGCGATATCGCAGGCAAATAATGATTCCTGGATTCGGCGAAAAGGCGCAGCTACGTCTGAAAAATGCGACGGCTCTCATAGCCGGCTTGGGGGGGCTTGGCTCTCCCCTTGCGCTGTATCTCGCGGCAGCTGGAGTTGGGCACCTTAAGCTGGTTGACATGGACAACGTAGAGCTCAGTAATCTGAACCGACAGATTCTGCACTGGGACGAGGACGTGGGCGAATCGAAAGTCAACTCAGCAACGCAGAAAGTGCAAAGGATCAATCCGACGACGCGCGTTGAAGGACTTAATCTAGCCATCGACGATAAAAACGTCTTCGAGCTAGCTAAGAACTGCGACGTCATTTTAGACGCTATGGACAACTTTGGGGTCCGGTACATGCTCAATGCGGCGGCTATTGCCCACCACGTTCCGTTGATTCACGGCGCCGTATACGGTTATGAAGGGCGCCTTGCCAGTGTGGTGCCTGGCAAGACAGCATGCCTTGAGTGCATCTACCCTCACGCCCCGCCGCGCGAGGTGTTTCCTGTGCTGGGCACGACCCCGGGCGTAATAGCCTTGCTCCAAGCGACAGAGGCCATCAAGTCATTGACCGGCGTAGGAGTCGTGTTGGAAAACGAAATGCTCATCTACGACGGCGAAATGATGAACTTCGATAAAGTGAGGGTTTCGCGCAACCCGCGGTGCACATCGTGCGCCGGATTGGGTAAGAGGTAACTAACCAGAATAAACTGAGTGATCAGTGCCATGGCGAGCGACGGAGAAGCCCGCGCTTGCTCGCTAATCCAGTGCTCGACATAATCTCGGCAATGAGCCGAGCACGAGTCGTACCTAATGTTCTGGGGAACTAATCAATGAGGAGAGACGCGCATCGTGAAGCCGACGATGAGTGAATCAAAAGGCCCCATCGCCGAAGTGGCCGTTACCCCGACGCCGGTCGACCAGGTCAGGAGTCTGACGCCGATCGAGGACCTGCTTGCGCCGCTCTCAGCTCGGTTTTTTTTTGCGGCGCTTATTGACGGTTTATTCATTTGCTTTGTTCTCCTCCCACTATTCTTGCTCGTTAGCACGGACACGCCAAACGGTAACGTCACACGTCTTGCTGTCACGTTTATCTTCAGTTTTGCCATTGTGTTGATCGCGTATCATACTATTTTAGAAGGCATCAAAGGCGTAACGCTAGGCAAGCCTCTTACAGATAGCGGTAGTGCGCGAGGATTTCACCGCCCTAGGATTGCGGCGTTCAGCAATCAGAAATGGCACACGCCTCGTTGATGCGCTACCATTCGTCGTGCCATATGTGCTCGGCGCTATCATCGCTCGGAGCAACGCAAAACGGCAGCGGCTCGGGGACCAGGCAGCGAGAAGCATAGTAATCAACGTCTGATGGAAACTGGCAAGGCGCTTAGTGTTGCTGTGGATTTACTTCTGTGGTGGCCGAATCCGCTGGAAGCGATCCAAGTCGAAATCAATGTCCACCTGTTTTTGTTCTGAGATTGTCGCGGGGTTCCGTGTTAGACTAAAGATGCGCCAAAAAACGAGAGACAAGGCGAGTAGCGCGATGCCGAGTATCCCGATGAATTTCTTGTTGCCGGCGTAGAGCGCTAACGAGCTCGCACCAATGCCGATCAGTACGAGGACAAGCAGCACGAGATTTGTTTTTAAAAGGCGGTTGTAGGCCATAGCTTCCTTTTGTAATGGCGTCCGCGTGAAATAGCTGACGATAGGACATGGTGAGAAGCTACATAAAGCTTGTTTGTCAGCTCTAAGGTGAGTGCTTGCGGCGTATCGATGTTCGCTCGAACTTTGGCTTCTACGCGAGGAGCACGACTATTATGCCAGAGAGATACAACCCAATAAAGGCTGGCAGGTGCGCTGGCACGGCTTCTCACTAGGCGATGCGTGCTCCAGCGGCAAAGCAAGCGCCCTCTCCATTGCTGCACGAAGTACGCGGATCGGAGAGACGGGGCGGCACCCGTCACTGGCCGCTTAACGGCACTCTCCATTGGGAACAATTGCGACGATCGATGAGCTAGACGTCGGCGCGCGTCTCATCCTTTATCTGCGCCGCGTTCCCCGCCCGGCGAGTGCCCCAGGCCCTCAGCACGAACCACACGAGGGCCGCAGCCGCCACCAGAATCGTCGTTCCGAGCCAATTGTCGGGTCGCACGAGGCCGAGCTGCCGCGTGCTCCAGCTGAGCGGCCAAAGAAGCACGAGTCCCCCAGTTACGTGAACCGATAGCACGTCGAGTGCGTAGTGCGTGACCATCCCGAAGACGAACAACAAGAATACGCGCATCCGGGTCCCCTCTTCAAAGACGAGGGCACACAACCCGCACGAGTGCCGTTCCGACGGGGATGTGGAAGAGCGCCAGGCTGTCCTGCGTGCACGCCGATGAGCCGTAATGGGAGGTACAGCTTGAAGATATCCGGTAGTAGGGCACCGATCATCACAAGCACGGTGTTTCGGCCGCCAAACACGGGCCACTTGAGCGCGAGGAGGGCGAGCGCATACAAAGTCGCGTCATGTTACCCCACATGCGCTGACCTTTTTTGAGAACGAGCAACGTGCGAAAAATGTGTAATTTGGCCTCATCTTCGTGCCGTTACGCTTCCTCGCCGTACATGTGATAACAACATCCAGTCACAGCAACTTCTTAAGAGACCAGCGTGCACAATATTGCGTTTCGACACACAATTGTGCAGTCGGTTTATTGCACTCTAAGCTAAACAAAGGCGCGTGACGACATGCCCAAAACTGCGACTGAACAGGAGGTATATAATGTTCTCGTGGTAAAAGGAATGGTGCGGCACTGTAAATGGACGCCAATCATTGTTCTGGCTTTAAGCATTTGCTCACTATCGCTGCTGCATATTGTTTGGTCCAGTCGACGAACGCCTCGAATTATCGCTATCTCGATCCTAATAGGTCTGGCGCAGCCTGACTTTTTACGAAGTTTTTTCAGTGCGGTGCAAGCTGCTTGTTTTGGTTTCGATGTTTTTATCTGTGCCACAATCACGAATGGCACTGGCGGTCGTAGCGTTCAGTTTCAAAGTAGCATGGTTTGCGAGCGACATGCCAGGCACGGATTTCGAAGTCCCTCTGCAGATCACGTTTGCGATCACCTTTGGAATCGTCGCAGCAGGTGGAGTCATTTGCGCGCTTAACCCTCATTGGCGAAACGCGCATTTTATTACAGGTGGTATTAGCTTTGTCATCTTCGTTAAAACAATTGCATATACTTTTTGAATCACCTGCGGCGAAAGAAGTTGATTTGCAGTTAGTATGAAGGACTGCAGCTATTCTTTTAACGCTCTTTGTTTCCGCCTCTTTTGCGCAAAGTGAAGCGTGAAGTAGTGTGAGAGGGTCCCAGCTGATGCACTTGTAACATTTTGAAGCAAAGATCTTGATACTGAAGTGCTAAAGGACTTTGCCAAATAGCAGACTCTTATTTGAAGAACCACACTGTTATGTTTGTTAGTGTCACTATGACGCGCGAGCCAGAACCAATGCGCAACAGCAATACATCTGTGTCCATTATTGTCCCCACCTACAATGAGCGGGACAAGGTACGCGAGCTTCTCGAGCGAATTCAGCGTTCCATGGAGCCAGTGAGAGATCCTTTTGAGATCCTTATTGTCGATGACGACAGTCCCGACGAAACGTGGAAGGTTGCTTCCCATTACTCAGATAGCGATCCAGTACGAGTTCTACGAAGAAAAGGGAAAAGGGGACTTGCAACAGCCGTGTTGGAGGGGATCAAAGCCTCAAAGTACGATATTGTCGTCGTCATGGACGCTGACCTCCAACATCCTCCTGAAAAGATACCTGAACTAATCTCCGACGTGAGAGATGGGACCGACATAGCGATAGGCAGTCGCTTTGTTGAACCCGGCGCTCTGGAAAAGTTTGGTTGGTTTAGAAGAACCGTGTCAAGAGGCGCCGATTTGCTCGCCAGAACTCTGTTCAGGCAGATTCGAAGCATCAAGGACATAGAGTCTGGTTTTTTCGCCTTTCGTAAGGACGTTATTGCGCACGCGAACCTCAATCCGGTGGGACACAAGATACTGTTAGAGATCCTCGTCCAAGGAGACTACACGACGGTTTCAGAGATCGCGTACAGGTTTGATAAGCGAGGATCTGGAGTAAGCAAACTGGGAATCAGTAATTCGATCGATTACCTCCGTCACCTCTCCAGCCTCTTCTGGCGATCGGGTGAATTCCATCGTTTTCTAAAGTTCGCTGCTGTAGGATCGGTCGGCGCTGTTTTGAATTTGGCACTCTTATATACGCTCACAGAAATCGGTGTATTCTACCTACTGTCAGGCCTCCTCGGCATAGAAGCGGGCCTGCTTTCGAACTTCTTTTTGAACAGATCGTGGACGTTTAGAGATCGACAGACACGAGGACTCGGATACATGCTTACCGCTTTATACAGAGATCACGCTGTGCGATTCGTTGGGATTGTGCTCAACCTTGTCATCTTGTGGCTCCTAACGAGCTTATTCGGCGTCTACTATCTGATATCGCAAGTAATCGGCATCGCCGTGGCCATGCTTTGGAACTATGGTGGGAACCAGTGGTGGACCTGGGAGCCCGCCTGAAGACTGGCGCACGCTCGTTGCCCGACGACGATGTTGCGAATGGGTTTTCCCATATCCACCCTGCACGAACTTCGCGCGAATGACCGAGCGGTCGGACGCCTCGTTAACGATTATTGCCAATTGCTTGCACCGTTGGTCTCGACAAAGCGGAAATTATGACGCACTTCGAACAACGCTCCATGTTTTTCGCACGCGCTAGCCGCGTTTTGGAGAGACTCAACGTCGCCGTGTGTATCGGCTGACGTGCAGCACGAAACCGCAAGCGTGAACTAGTAACGAAGACACCGTGTCATTATCACCGCGTACGCTAGTCCTGCGACTAATAGACGTCATGAAAGACCGACTCAGGAGAAGTTACCGACATTTTGCGAATACCGACCGTGTCAAACAATTGCTGGTGCTGCTCGGTGCGCTCTACGTATTGATCGCATTTCTGCCTAAGCACGGCGACTATTGGATAACCCTCAACGTGTCCAAGGCGTTCGCACTTGATCCAGCGCGTTTCATGGTTGGCAAGACGTGGCAAAGTGTAGGGTACCCTCCCTCTTTCTACGCACTGCAAGGGACGTGGCTGAGACTTGGCTCCAGCCTTTTTCATTACGATCTGGCCGCTAATTCCGATCTAACTAATCCCACGTTTTTTTCATACGGGCAAACAAGCTTAGGCATCTTCCCGTTCTGGGGCATGATACCGATATTGACAGCGCTATTTCTTCTCGCGGAGATAGCGTATAAAGAGCTGCACAACAAGTGGGTCGCGCTCATATGCTTTGGCCCCATAACGTTCGTAGCCGTTGTCATTATGGGCCAGATCGACGTGGTCTGCGCTCTATTCATATTCATCTCGCTTATACTGATCCAGCGGGCCCTGCATACGGAGAAAGTACTTTTCTGTCTTCTGCTTGGGTATTTAGCCCTAGGCGTATCGATGCAGTTCAAAACGTATGGGGGGTTGTTACTGCCAGCCTATATGATATACACACTTGCGCTGGTCAGGGATCGAAAGATAGATAGAAGCAAGTCACTCGTCACGTTGGTTTTGTGCTTGGCTACATTCCTCGTCGCAATGTTCATAGTCTGGGCGCCATACCCCGGGTGGTTCAACACGATAATTCTTCAAGGACCGTCGAACAATTTGCTACAACATCCATCTCTCGTTTTTCAAGCTTTTCAAGCGCATTTGCCCGCCCCGTTGAAAAGCGCGCCCATATGGCTACTCGGCTATGTCGTCATATTATGCTATATGGCCGCAAGAGTCTTGGGGAATCCCAAAAAATACTTCCAGGATGACAGGTATTTCATCTTCTATAACTTTACTATAATTGCTTGGTTCTTTATAGCCGTGTTCACCCACCCCCAGTGGTGGATGTTCCTCGTACCGGCCGCGCTGTTAACTCTTGACAACTTCAAGAACAAAGCAGGCACCATCGCCTGCATATTTATCCTCATTGCATATCCGCTCTATCCGATGTACTGGGGGGCTATTGTTGCCGTCTTTACGAGCTACCACATACCGGCAGCAGTCCTTACTGGAACGCCCTCAACGTTGGTTTCCGCAGTCCTAGCCGGCTTGCTCGTTTTCTGGATCTTCGCGTCGAAGAGAGAACTTGACCACACGGGAGCGTAACTGGTGAGACATCTTGTCAAACGGAACCATAACGGCCGGCCCTTATACAGGTTTGCCAGTTCCTGTCGTTGAACAGAAACTCCATCATTTGCTGCGCTCTGGTGGCTGCACTCTCACAACGCGCTGACTTCATTTACCTGCGCCTGACCGGGGCGCCTAGTGGGTGCGGCTAGAGTACCAACCCAACTTGATCCCGCTGCGCCGCCGGAGCTCAAATACCAGATTGGACTGCGGATACACTACGCAGCCCCTCCTTGAGGCATCGACGCAGGCGAGCTGACGCGGCCTTTCCGAAAGACCCTCGTTGCGCAACGTCCGGACGAAATCGCACGTGGAACGACACTCACCGGCCCACATCAGGACGAGATACGCTGCGCCGCCGACAGCCCTGCTAAGGCACGAGGTTGACCTGGCGACTATGGCTCACAAGGGCAGCACCGAACGACAATGCTATCGCTCAAGCTGGCAGAGCTAGAGTGGATGAAGGGACAAATAAAGAGTCGCCGGTGCTCTTGCTCGACGAAGTGCTGGCCGAGCTGGACGCTGCTCTCGACGTTATCTGTTGTCGCAAGCGGACAGCGTCGAGCGAACACTTCTCACCGCCACCGATCTCGACATATTCAACGCCGAGTTTCGAGAGCAGGCAGTGCTGTAGGAAGTGCAGGGAGGAATTGTGAGGAATGATACGTGAGGAGTGAAAACTGTCCCCACCTTCCGCGCATACACCGTGAGCAAGTCTCCCAGGTCAATCGGCACGGCGACCCTGCGCAACCCTAGCTTTTTATCAGCCACTAAGCTGGATGCCCTACGAGCGGCAGCAGCGCGCTCACATTGCTCATCAAGTAACCCAGCCGCAGGTAACGCCCTTGGGGCTTGTCGCTGATCACCTCGAAGCCAAACTCTACAGAATCGCGCCACGGTGCGTCGCGAGAAATAATAAACGTGCATCTCCATCAGGCACGGCCAGCGGGCGTCCATCAGCCGCGCAAAGGGGTTCTCGATGTCGATCGTGTGCACTACCATCAATCCACCTGGTTTCCCTTCGACAGGCTCAGAACTGCGGAGCAGGTGATGCACCTGCTTGAGCGCCCTGCAGGGATCGGTCAGATGTTCGATCACGTCCCACAGCGTCATGACGTCAAAGCGACCTTCTGGCAGATCGGCAGTATCGAGCGTCCCCTGCGCCACACGCAGCCCTCGCGCCCGCGCCTGCTCCACTGCCCAGTGGGAAGGCTCAAGGCCCCAAGCACCCCAACCGTGCATGGCTGCGATCTCGACGAATATGCCGGTGTAACACCCCATATCCAACAGCGGGCGACCATCCGGCAGCCCCGTAATGCGCTCCAATAGCTTCAGATGGCGCTCAAAGGTCAACACCCGCCCCCTGTGTTCGTCCAGGTAAAGCGGATCCTCGACCACGCGTAGGTATCAACGATGTCGCACGAGCTCAGGCGGGGATTAGCATAAACCAGCCTACGCTCCTGGCATTGGACGATAGCACGATGCCGACCATAGCCGTTATGTGCAGGCATAAGCCGCCAGCTTCCTTCCGCGGAATGGTCCTCAATCGTGCAAGGATACCGCACGATGGTGCTATCGGCTCCGCAGAGGTTGCAACGCGCGTACTCCATCAGACCGACTTTTTCGCTAGGCGTCTCGGGGCCAATCGCAGCAGCGTCCTCAGCGCCTTGACGATCTCGTTCCTGGAGATCTTGGAGGCCCCCAGGCGGCGGTCTTGAAAAATGATAGGCACCTCCCCAACCTTCCAACCACGTCGCTCAACTCTGAAAAGCATTTCGAACAAGAAAGAATAGCCGCTCGATTTGATGCTATCCAAATCCAGGCTCTCTAATGCCTGGCGGCGATAACAACGAAAACCTGCCGTCGTATCGTGGGCGTGCAGCCCCAGTAGCACGCGCGTGATCGTATTCGCGCTCCAACTGAACACCTTGCGGTCCAGAGTCTGCGTGGACCCCCCACCCCGCACGTAGCGCGAGCCGATGACGAGATCGTACCCCTGGTTGATTTTATCCACGATATCGGGAATATAGCGTGGGTTATGGGAAAAATCGGCATCCATCGAACAGACGAGATCAGCTCCTTCGGCCAGCGCCTCTTTAAAGCCGGCGATGTAAGCTGTGCCCAGCCCCAGCTTGCCAGGACGGTGAATGACGCTCACTCGTACGGCATTTTCCATCGCCAACCGGTCGGCGATCTCGCCGGTGCCGTCGGGAGAATTGTCGTCCACCACAATAATGTGCACTCTCGTCGGCAGAGCGAGTAACTGGGTCACTAGGGACTCAATATTTTCTTTTTCGTTATAAGTCGGAACGATAAAAGAGACTCGCATAGTCGCCTATACTCTCCACTGGCATTGTATCTCGATTTCTGTCTTTGCCCGTATTCTATCATAGCAGGCTGTAGTCCGCGAGCTTACCGTCGTTCTGCGTTTGATAAACGTGCGCGATCTGCCCGGCAAGCGTTTTGAATTCACGGGGTAAGCGGATAACGGGATATGCGTGTGAAGGCTTTGAACTGTGACTTCCCATCTTGTGCGTGCAGATCTGTTGCATATGATGGAGTGAGAGCCATAACTGCATAACGGTTGTGATTTCTGCTACCTGTGTCCGTCTTGCTTAGCTGCTTCCAACCGTCGCACCTGCGTGCTTTGAATAATAAAAATAGTTGAGCAATTTTCGCTTATAAGGAAATTGTAAAGCCTCTAGCGAGGATGCGTGGGATAGGGCAGATAATGAAGAAGATGAATGAAGAACTCTCACGAGCTGGAAAATGAATCAAGAGGCTTGCTCAATGTTTCTAGCGCTGTAAAGACAATTTTTCTTGTGCACTTCTTGATATGATAAGTCACTTTTTTGCGTCGATCCGCGCTCATCGTAACGAGCCACTTTTGCGGGATGAGTCTTTCTGTGCTTAAAATCAGACATCAATCATAGAAAAGGTACGGATTAGCGTCACCTAGTTCAGCCGATTTGCATTTAGGACGTCTCGGGGGTGCATCAAACTCGAAAGAGCCTGGCAGATGCAAGATCCCGCGATTAGCTCCACTGCTGCGTGGTACTCTTCTACCGGCATTGGTTTACTGGGATAGCCCTATGAGGCCATTTTTTGAACATCACGCCTGTGAGACGCATAAAGCTACCTAAGCGTTAAACAGTATTCGAGTCTCATTTGAATAGTGAAACGAGAATGAAACGGATAAGTATTAACTTCAGCTTATAATAATCGGATGGTATTTTTGCGGCGGATGGTCACGGAGCGCTATGTGCTCTTGTTGGGCATTGTGCTCATCGGATTGTTCCTGCGAGTTTATCATTTGGGAACTGCTAGCATCTACAATGATGAGGCTATAACGATATATATCTCTAAACTTAGTTTGCCTCAATTGCTGCCGGCAGCGTCACAGTTAGATATGAATCCTCCCATTTACCATTTTATTTTGCATTACTGGGTAGCGCTGTTCGGTGATTCTGAGTTTGCTGTAAGATTCTTATCGGTTGTATTCGGGGTTCTCGCGATACCGATGACGTTCGTCGTAGGCCGCCAACTCTTCGACGACGAGGTGGGATTGCTAGGCGCGCTCATTCTCGCGCTTTCGCAGTTCAACATCCAGCAGTCGCAGGAAGTACGAATGTATTCCTTAATGCTCCTGCTCGCCCTCCTTTCGACGTACTTCTTCTTACAACTCTTGCGCAAGGCACAGGTGTTGGCTAAAGGCATCGTTCGAGAACAGGATCCCATCCTCTTTCAGGAAGGTGAACAAGCTGTCCGGCCAGTGCAGCAACGGTGCCTCGAGGAATGTGCACGTCTTGCCCCCGAGCGCGAGCTCATCTCCTGTCTTGACGGTAGTAAAGGGGACCCCCTCAAGTGAAGCGTAGTGCTTCTTGAGCCCCTTTGCCCCAACTTCAGTGATGTAAATGGGCGCAGCGGGAAACCTTTTGTGAATCTCATTCAACGCTCCGCTGTGATCGAGCTCGATATGGTTCTGAATGACCACGTCGATTGAGAACGGTCGTCCCTCCTTCTGGCACGCATCTTGAATCCGTGCCCACATCTGCGCGGACGTTCCCGGGTACGTGTTATCGATAAGGGCTGTGATGTCAAACTCTCCGTTGTATCTGCTGACTTCTTTGCCGTCGTTGAAAACAATGGTGGTTGGAGTACCCGTTATTTCGTGCGCGATTGCACTTGGGGGATCTTCACGTGTATTGATAGAGACTAGATGCACTGACGGGTAGTTGCCATTGAGTTTCTCAATACTCGGGCGCATATTGTCACAATGGGGACAGTTCGGCTGCCAGTAGAAGAGCACGGTGACGTTGTGCGTGACTGATGCTGTAGTGATTGGTATTGTTGGGGCCGTTGCATTCGACGCCGCTGTGTCGGGGCTGGCTTGGCTCGTTGCGTTTGCAAGAGTCACATCGGCGGAGAAATTGACGCTACACCAGGGACAGGTGTTGTCGGAGCTGCCTAAAGCTATCGCCTCTTGCGCTGCGATTTGCTTCACGCCAATTTGCACGCTTGCGATACCGAGAAGCGTGATTGCAATCGTGCAATGACAAAGGTCTCCTTTCGTTTTTCCATCATCTCACGACCTAAACGCTGCTTTCTTATTCGATTAATTGCGGCAGGGTTAAGCTCAATCGCAACTCGCTAGGCGTGTAATGCGTCGTCTGCATGTTGTGGATTAATGTACATAAATTGCACTGCGGATCAATGTGCATCAATTGTGCTGTTAATCAAGTACATAAATTGCGCAATATTTAAAAGTTGCTAATAAACATTAACTATTAAGTTGAATCGTAATCAGGGTTTTAACCGAGCGGGTGCGAATGGGTCTTACTCGTTTCCCAATTCTGCTGCTACACTCTTGAAAGCAGAAATGGATCGGAATTCAATGCTTGCTTGTTTAGTCATTCAACGTGCTATGGAACGACTTCGCACTTGATGGCGGGAAAAGACGCTGTGCGCGAGCTTTTGATGAGTTCTAGGGAGCAAAATACGTGGTCGAGGCAGTATTCAAGTCATCTGATAATGACAAAAACATCTTTTTGATTCGTGCCTTCGGCTCAGTTTTTTTTAGAGTATGGGGCTAACTGGAAGAGTTGACAAACGTTCGCACGTACCCGCCACTCAAATTCCACGACGTCTCACGTCTTTTCACGTTATGTGATATCGTTGTCGTACCATCCAAGGAGTTTAAACATACAAGCGGTGACCGTTCTCCAAATACGCTAATAGAAGCTATGGCCTGAGGGAAAGTAGTTATTGCCACGAACTCGGGCGTCATACCAACGTTTATGGGAGATGCCGGGATGCTAATCTCACCAAACGACGCTAACACAATCTATGAGGCATCGTCTGGCTCGTGAACAGCAAGAAGGAGGCAGTCGAACTTGGAATGAAGGCGCGTCGCCGGGTGGTCATTGTTTTGAACAATGGTGTGTGCGCAACGCGTATTTTAGATCTTTGGCAGAACAACTTCAGAAATAGCGCGCAACAAGGGTGACGCCCAGCTTGTTAAAGATGAGAGAAGACAATAATGCACGGATATCGCAAGGCGGGTAATTAAAAGCCTATCTGACGATCACATAGGACTGTAGACTACTTGGCAGGGAAACAACAACAAGAAATTCGCAAAAAAAGGGTTACAAGTGAAAGATATGGAATCCTCCACAGATCACGAAAAAAATGTGTACTCTATACTCCATCTAATTGACATATTTGACGTGCGCTATGAGCGTGACCAGCAGCGAATTGCAGCCCTAGAGTTGGAGTGGGGACATAACGTGACCGTCGTCACTTCGACTTACAACGATGAATGGCGCCGAAACAAACGCAGCTTGTTTTAAAGAATGGGAGGTGGGTTTCAAAGGCGCAGAGATCCACCATAACCCGGCAGTCAAATTACCTTTCTTAGAAACTGTTGTGTATGTTCCAGGCACTCGCGCGTTCGGTCATTACGACATAATTCACTCTTATGGCACCTGGTCATATTCCTCTTACCTAGCGTGTATTCTCAAAAAACTCTCCAAGATACCTATCGTCATGCGCGCAGATCTGTCACTCCAGGGATATCAAAGCGCAAAACGAAACCCCTTCAGGAGATCATTGCTTCGCGTACAGTTTAATTGTGCAGATGCCGTCACTGCATTTACGCCAGCCGAAAAACAATACTTAATTGACCTCGGAGTCGATGGAGACAAAATATGGGTGGTTCCCGTGGGGGTGAACGTAAGCAAATTGCATCAAGCAGTGAATGGTTCAAGATCACTCAGCGATCCCGTGGTTGGTTATATCGGCCGCTTCGCTCCACTGAAAGGCGTACATCGGTTGGTCTCCCCGCTCTCTCAGATACTGCAAGAATATGAAGAGGTCAAGGTAGTTTTCGCTGGCCCTCCTCACGATCGAGCGTACTTCGACCGAATCGTAGGTGAGATGAAGCAGCATCCAAATTTCACATATCTCGGTAACCCACGAGACTCAATCACGTTCTTCAATCAGTGCGACATCGTTGTCATTCCAGGGATGAGAGAAGCCGGTGCTATTACGGCGAAAGAAGCTATGGCCGCTGGCAAAGCAATTATTGCTTTTAATATATATCCCTTCAATTCCTATTTCAGTCACGAGGTTACTGGCTTGCTCGTCGAGACAGAGGCCGACATCTACGAAAGTTGTAAGCGACTTATAGAAGACTCGGATTTTCGAGAAAGCCTTCAAAAGCGGGCGCTAGAGCTTTCGATGGGCTTCAGTGATCGTGAAATGGTCAGAAAGATCGTAGAAATCTATGATTCCGTTGTAGGATCAACGTAGCGCAAACAGTGTCTGTTGTATCGTTTCGTCGAGGACCACCTGCTCGCGCACGGCTTGCTGAATTGCGAAGATCGCTCTGCGGCCAAAAACGTTTTCATCAGGAATCGGAGGCAGATACTGGCAGACGACCAATAATGAAGAGGTCCCCGGCGATTGACGTTCCAATGCCAGGTTTCAAAGCGTGCCTCTCAAGTCAAAGCGAGGGCCAGCCTAAAGCAAATGGCGTGGCATACAGCGCCAAGATCATCCACTCTCCATCGACCAACAAATCAAAGAGCCTACTCGGTTTAGCACTCGCCCTCGTAAAGCGTAGGATGTACCAGTATCCATAAAGCACGCTAAGAATCAAAACGATATGGTATGGGTAGAAAAGACCCTGAAACAGTGAGACAGCCACCCACACAATAAGCGTGGAGTTAAGAAGCAACAGTAGGTTTCGTGTCTTGTTCCTGCCTAGGGATAAAGGGATAGTCCGCACGCCGGCCTTCCGATCACCTTCGATGTCGCGTACGTCAAAAAGCACGCTGTTAATCAAAGCCTTGAGAAAGATATAGTAGGCAACCATTAGAATGATAAATGGGATCCCGGCGTGGACCGCAAGCGGCAGTAGCGCTGCTGCTACAGTGCACGTCCCCGCGATCATGATATTTTTAAGAAGCAGGATGTTCTTTAGTCTCAATCTGCGCATTCCTATGCTGTAAAAAACGCCCACACTGAACGCTAAGAGGATGACAATGATTGCAGACGGATTGCTCAAGAAAGCGAGAACCACCGCGATGTTGATTGATTCGAGGCTCGTAAAAAGCAGGTAGTCTCGGTTTTTCTTTACGAATCGAGCTCTGTCGGGCAGATTGACTAAGTCTTCTTCGAGGTCTGTCACTTTATTCAAACTATACACAGAAATCCCCAAAAAGAAAGTAGCGATTAACAGCAAGGCGCTGCTCAAGATACCTTGAAGCAGAAAAGAGATGTAGAGTATCGCTACCACCACTGCGCCAGTGAACATTGAACTGAGTGTCACAAAGGAAAATACGTTATCTAGCCGCGTGCGTTGCTGCGGTAAACGAAATAGGCCAAAGAGTTCCTCTTCTGACGCAGTGCCGCTAAAGAATGAAGGGTTCTGACTTCTCGACATAGTATGCGAACAGCTCCCGTCCCCATGCTAGTGCGTCAGGGCTGTAACTCAGAAGGTCGTTAGACCAGTCGAAAATTCCGTCCTGCCTGAAGAAGCTGAGCGACAAGAAATAGTCGGTAACCGTGAAGGCAACGTTCGGCCGGCTTTCAATTTTGAAGAGCTTGAGATTCGTTTTGAGGGCGTTTTCTAGCTCTTTTCTATCGGTCGTTCTTAGTATTGCGTCCAGTACGTCGGGCGTGACAACAAGTCCGACGTCTATTTCTTTGCCTACCAGTTTGACAAACTGGATCGTCAAATCTTCGATGAAAATCGGGGAGACGCCGCGTATCTCCTTGGCATTTCCGAGCAGCGTATAAAACGTAGAAAAAGTCTTGAAGAGATCCGTAGGAGTACTTGAAAGAACGGTAGAATCGGCGAGACACCCTAATTTATCGAGCATTTGTTTCGGAATGTCGCTCAAATCGTGTTCGAGCCAAAACTGTCTGTCCTTTGAAAGCGTTAGGATTGCTAGATTGATCTCTTCCAACTTTCGCACTACTATCTCACCGATGTTAGTAAGCGAATAGTTGCGCTTCTCGTCTTGATGTATAAGATGCTCCTTTCCCAGCTCTCGCAACGCGTGCACAGCTGCCGGTGAGCTCGCGCCTACGTGTTCGCTTACTTCTGAGAGAGTCAGCTTCTTGCCATCACGAAGTGCCTCAGTAAGATTCTTTCGCAAATCAGAGCAGGCTAAGAGGCGGAGAATTTCATGAACGGCTTGTTTGTCTACTTTCGTTTCAGTATCGTCCATAATTACTCTTCCTGCGTGCTCGTTGAGCGCTGCATCGGTGAAAAACGCCTCAACGGCGTATTGAGCCTGTGTGCAAAATTAGTCTCATTTAATTTAGTTGTTGTCATTTTATTTATTTCTAGTGCCTTTTTTGTGCTTTTCTTTGAGTAAGACATTTTTTTAACGCTGAGAATGATTTGATGTCAAATTAACTTTTGACATTGATGTTTATAACTTATAATAAAGTGCAACTATTAACTAAATTTAGCAACTTTTAAATACTTTAACAATAATTAGGTTTTATCGCACCCTCGAGAGAGATCCTGAGCAAACACGAAACAACTCTACAGCGAAAAATCAGTATGATTATCCCTGAAAACACGCACACAAACCGTGAAACTTCATCAGAAGATCAGTCACGCTCGTGTGAGGTGCACCTTACAGGTGTATAGACAGATGTACGCAGACGACTTTTTCATTGCACTTTCGCCGTACCTTACGGACGGGCTTAGAGAGGGTTTGAGACAGTTCGAAGAGAATACGGGGATTCAGCTCTATTGGACCGATAAGGAGTTTTTCATCGGCAGGGTTGACCTGATGAGCGCGATCATCGACACGTTTGATCCTGAGGCTTACGGGCTCTCCAGAGGTGAAGGGAGTGAGTGAAAATGAACGATGAGACGGCTATACTAGGGAAACTGTTGAAAGATCAATGGGCGCCGATCTGCGTGCAAGGCGGACGGCTATTCATTATTATAGAAGAAGATTATGGAAAGAGGCGCTCCGTCAAGATCCCCGACGCGTCTTTTGTGTCCCGGCAACAACGACTGGCGCGTGCGCTGACCAAAATTGAGGTTTAGATGGCATCTTCCGATCCAATGAGAGTTATTGGCGTCTCCTATCAGGCTGCAGGCGCCAAAGAAGTGACGCTACTTAGTACCCCTGGAGTCCGCGTTAAGCTGTTTGATGGCGCGCAGCTGACAGGAATCCTGTTTAAAGATAAAAAAGACCCTGAAGAACAGTGTTTGAGCGGATTGAACGTCAATGGAATTGTGTATGAAGAGGAGGGGCGCTTCAGAGAGAGCATTTTGAAAGCGCACAACATCGCTGGCATCATTTATCAAGAGGGGGACGCCTTAAACTACAATATTTCGAGTGGATCAAAAATTACCGGCATTACATATCGAGAGACTGACGGAACCCAGGTGAAGCTGCTAAACGGACTACAGCTGAACGCGGACATACTAGACGGCTCACGAATAACGGGGATCGTGCATCTCGAAAACAGTTCGGTTACGGTGAAGTCCTTGCGCGAAGCAGCACTGACGGGCGTGCTATATCGAGAACGTGGCGCAGATAAAGAAGACATAGTGACCGGGGTGAGGATCATTGGTATTATTTATCGAGTCGTCGCAGCCGTTCGACGAGAAGCTGCGTATAGGAATGGCGCGGGCGCTTACGCGGGCGCTCACGAAAAGAACGGGTTTCGGAAAGCCGAGCGAGCGTTGTTGTATCTCCTGCCCATAGTAGGCGTCTTGGGTCTTGTCGTTCCGCTAGCGCTTAAGCAGTCCAATTTGACCTCAGTGAGTTCGTATCTTGCAGTTCCGCTGATTATCGTGCCAATAGCATATCTTCTCTACTTGAGGTACCACAGGAGAGAGAAGCGGATGCAATCACCGAGCGAGGGTGCTTAAAATGAAGAGTATGACAGGAGCGAGGGTTACAGCCCTCATCTATGAGGATAAGGCCGACGAAAAGAAGCTTCTGAGTGGGTTGAGCATTGAGGTCAGACTCTTGAGCAACTCGAAAGTAGTAGGCGTCCTGTACCGTGACGACGGAGTTGATGAGAGCGTTCTGAGCGACATAGAACTCGAAGGGATTACTTATGCGATTACGGAGCAGGATGACGAACGAATCCTCGAGGCATCGAAAATCGTCGCCATCCTCTACGGAGATCCGACTTCTCTTGCCGAACAAAGGCTCTGTAACCTACGGATCAAGGGTCTCATTTATCAAGAGGAGGGATCCAAGGAAGCCAAGCTCCTGGCCGGCTTCTGCAGCACCGTGCATATTCTGCCGTGGCCACGTGTGACGAGCATTATCTGTCGAGTCGAAGACTCTCCCGACAAGAAGATGTTCAACAGCGACGGCATTAGCGGCTTCCTGTATCAAGATCGCGATCACGACGACGTGAAGCTTGTGAGCGGTGTGAGGATATGCGGGGTGCTTTGCGAACAAGAGCCCGAACGCACCACACAGGAGGATTGATTTAACATGGCGATCGAGCAACTGAACGTTTTTCCCGTCCACACGCTCGGCCTAATTGTTGCGTATGTGCTCGCACTTCTGCTCATCTGGACGTTTGTGGGCTACCCGCTTTTGATGTTACGGTTCGCTCTTCGTCGCCGAGACGTCAAAAAGAACTACTCATTTCAGCCTTTCATTTCTATACTAGTACCTACATTCAACGAAGAAGCGGTCGTTCAACAGAGGATCCAAAATCTGCGGGCTTTGCGGTACCCAAAAGACAAGTACGAAATCCTCGTGGTCGACTCAGGTTCCTCGGATGCCACGAAGAGCGTCGTTGAGCGAATATGCCAAGAAGGCGGGACACCGCGAGTAAGGGTCGTGTGCGAAGACGAACGCAGAGGCAAAGCCTCTGCTATCAACTGTGGAAGCGCACACGCCGCGGGTGATATTATACTCGTGACGGATGCAAATTCGTCGTTTGACGCGAACGTACTAACAGAGCTCGCCCCGTATTTCGAGAACGTCAAAATAGGCGGAGTTGGGGGGCGATATGTGGTTTCGAATCCTGAAAACCCGTTGTCCGCCGCGGAGCAGTTCTACTGGGACCTAGAGGATCTGCTTCGTACAGGCGAGTCTGCCTTGGATTCCGCTTGCCTTTTCCAGGGGGAGATTAACGCTTGGAGAAGATCAATAGTAAAGGCTGACCCGGCGATGATTGGTGAAGATCTGGATATGTCAATAGCGATACGGGAAAAAGGCTACAAAGTCGCTTTCGAACCGAAGGCGGTCTGCTATGAGCCCTCTCCCATCTCGTTTAAAGAACAGTTAACTCAAAAGAAACGGCGCTGCTTGGGCACCATCCAAAACATCTTCAAGCACTGGCATTATCTCATTGTGCCGAGGGACTGGTACCGCCTTTTAATATTTCCCTCCCATAAAGGCCTGCTTATGTTCACCCCCTTTATGTTTGTCGGAATACTACTCTGCTATGCACTAATCTGGGACCCGCGTTTGATTTTGAGCCATCTATTTATCATGTCCGCACTTTTTCTGATCCTGCTCTCTCTCTACCTGCGGTTCGTGCCCCGAGCGCACCAGGCTTACGGTAGCTTCTCGCGCGCGAAGGTCTCACTCCGTGCAGTAGCATTATACGTGCTTTTCGATGAATACCTGCTCTTGTTGGCTTGGAAAGACTTTCTTTTCGGGAGATACTCGGTTCTTTGGGAAAAAATCGATTCGACAAGGGCGTAAGAATGGTTGTTGAGTTGCTTGAAGATAAAGGGCGTTGGGACCAGTTTGTCGAAAGGAGCCCGCAAGGATCACTATTTCACAAGTGGGACCTCCTAAAGACTGTCGAGCGACATTCGAAGTACCACTTCTTGCCTTATTGTATATACTCGGGAGAACAGCTGAGATGCATATTCCCGTTCTTTATTGGGCGGAACCGCCTCGGAATGACCTATATGCTCTCCCCACCGCCGCACACACAAATTCCGTATTTAGGTCCCGCTTTTGATCCTAGCTTGCAAGCACTCAAGGCAACTGTTAAGCAAAAAATCTTCGACCAAGTGACAGGCGAGGTGTGCAGGGAAATTGATACGATCGCTCCGAATTACGTCTCTATTACGACCGCCCCAAATTTCCTTGACGTGCGCTCCTTCATTTGGAAGAAGTACAGGGAGCGCTTGAGGTTCACGTACACTATCGACCTGGAAAAATCCCTCGACGAGATCTGGGCATCATTCACTAGGCGCTGCAGACAGGGAATCAAGCATGTGAGCGCACATTCACCTGAGATACAACAAACTGATGACGTGAGCGCGCTGCTTGACATCTGGCGACCGAGATTCTCCGAACTCGGCATGAAAGTGCCCCTGCCAAGCGATAGCTATCTCAAGGAGCTCGTGGCTGCGTTCCCCCAGGACGTGACCATTTACAACCTCAGCATCGACGGAAGAATCGCGACCGCAAGCGCCTACTGTGTTCTGCAAAAAGAGCGATATTGCGGTTGGATAGGTAACGTTAGTGCACGCAAGGACTTGTCTGTGAACGACTATCTTATTTGGGAAGTAGTAAAGCGGGCAAAATTAGAGGGCTTTAAGAAGCTGGATTTGGGCGAAAGTGATGCGCGTCTAGTTCGATACAAAGCGAAGTTTGATCCAGTACTAGAGCCGTTTTGCTGCGTCGAGAGAACCGACATGCTGGGCAAGACCTTCAATTTTGCTTTCAACAAAAAAGGTAGCTTAGCCAAAAAGTTGAGCGGGCTAAGAAGCCAGCCTCAAAAATGTGCACAGGTCAGTTAAACTGATCGGGGGGTCTGATTATTCCAGAAATAATCCAAGATAAAGATCGAAAGATATGTGCCATAATTATTCGCTCCGATTTTGAGCAAAGCGGGATACGGTTTTTCACTCCCCCTGAATTCTCACAGCAGCTTGCATATGTGAAGCGTGAAAAGGGAGAAATTATCGAGCCCCACGTTCACAACGAAGTTAGTCGTGAAACAGTGCGCACGCAAGAGGTTCTCATTGTCAGGAGTGGGAAAGTGCAAGTCGACCTATACAACGGCGAAAACAAATATTGGGGTAGCTTCACGTTGGGGGCAGGAGATCTTGTTTTGTTGGCCTTCGGGGGCCATGGCTTCACAATGCTTGAAACGACAGAGATGCTAGTGATCAAACAAGGGCCTTATTTAGGCGACCAAGGTAAAGTGCGCTTCGCCGGTCACAACAGCGCTCGTCCTGAGGATCAATCGTGATTCCAGTCAGCGAACCCCTACTTGACGGCAGAAAGAAAGAACTGCTCACACGGTGTATAGATAGTGGTGAGCAGCTGAAGTAGCAGGTCGGCTCAAAATGCCATCTGGTCGTCTGTGTCTTCGCCTGGCAGCTCGGCCTGAGTCAGTCGGATATATATAAAAATCGACACCGCGCCCCCTGCCGCGTCCTTTTCGTTCTACCTCAACGTAGCCGTACAACTCCAATTCGGCGATGAGTGCTGAAAGCGTCTTATGGGAAACCTGCTCACGACCACTGAGACGCATAATATTGTTAAATTCTCTATAAACCTCAGTTGGTGACTGCTTTCCTTCTTTGCTGTAAATTTGCTGCCCAAGGACTACGTTAAGCAGGCGCGGACGGTATTAATACGAAGTTCGGAAGCCAATTCGCGGTTAAAACGCTCTGCGCGGGCTTATTCTGCGGCGTGTAGTCGGTATTGCCGGCACCGCCCGCATTTGCGGGGGACCACCCCCACCAGAATATCCCCGCAAACCACGGCTTGTTGGCAAATACCCGCAAGGCTGCCTCATAGCAGTTGGCCTGCCCGAGTCCATTGTAAGGTTCGACGTAGTCATTTGAGGGATTCTTCGCAGCGTAATCAATGCTTCGGTACCCGATTTCGGTGAATATCACCGGTTTATTCACGGTGGCCTGCAACGTCTCAATCTCTTGCGTCCAGTTGCGAACCGTTCCAACGTTATAGCTTGACCACCCAGTAACAAGGTCAGCTACCGAAGGCGTCTGCGCGGTGCTCAATGGAAAGTATGCGTTGATTCCTACGTAGTCGAGCAACCCCCAGAAAGGAACCTGCCTATACGAATCACTCCACTCCGCCGCCGCGTAGGTGAGCGGCCCGCTGTAGATTGCTCGCACCCCGCTTATCAAGGTGTTCCAGAGCGAATAGTTGCTCGTGTCGAGTACGTTGAGTTCGTTGCCCACGCAGAACAGTTCCACGCCGTTGTCTTGTGCAATCTGTGCATAGTGGTTGCACATCGTCGCGTAACTCGCAAACCACGCGGCAGGGTCTGTTGGCTCTACATTGCCGTTATTGTCACCGTAAGTTAGATGCAGTTTGAGCATCACACTCATCCCCCGAGCGTGGATGTCGTTAATCGCAGCAATCACTGCGGCGTCGGTGGGGGTTGCTTTAGGGTCAGGATAAACGGTGTTTGATGTGTGAGAGTCGAGTTTCCAAAAAACGATTAAGGCGACGTAGTTGGCTCCCGTACTCCTCAAAGCGTTGAGCGACGACTTGGAAATGGCAGAAACGTACCCGTTTGGTTCGAAAGACACGTAGGAAACCCCCCTGTACTTTAGGGCAGACCAAGTGACTCTAGACTGTGCGGCTGATGGTGTCGTTGGCTGTATGGTGACCACGCTGACGAACAGGACGATCAGCAGGAGAATGATTATTAAGGGAGCGACACGCCTGTAGACGTTCATTTCTATCTCCAATCTCGTTCTTTTTCCAAAGACAAAACACCAAACGTTAGTGCTCCACGAGACGGAAAGTGCTCTCTCAGCACAAGCGCAGCAAGCCGGAGATATTGAAGTGCACGACGGGAAAACCCGCAAAACGAACACGCACATAGGCTAATGCCGCGCTCAGCTATGGCATGCTTTGGTTGTTACGTGGTCTGTCGGCGTGAGGGGTGATAAAAGTTCTCATTCGTCCTTCTTTCTACCGCCGCCGAAGATACGGCTCCAAAACCCAACCTTCGGCGCAGTTTCCGCCGAGTAGTCAGTTGTCTCCATGCCTCTTTCCCTTATACTAAATCCTTAAGCGCGTCTAACAGTGCTTTCCGTTCAAGGCTCTCCTCGTATTTTAATACCGTCATGCCGGTTGCTCATTCCCGGAGCCGGTCAGAGATTGTACGTCGCCGTCGGAATATTAATCGTTAAGCCGAGAGTCCTTCTCGACCTCGTTTAACGCCTCAATAACCGCGCCGCGGTCGAACTTCGCAGGGTAGAAACGCGCCATCACGTAAATCAGCGCAAGTAACAGGTACTTGTAGATCAAAGCAATTGCAGATACAAGGCCGAATAACGAGAGATATACCAACGACTTAGCTAACACGGCGCCGTTGGCAATGAGCCGTCTTGCAAAGGTGACGTCGCGCCTAATGAATTGCTGCGCGGGAACAGCGGTCGCGGTGATCTTCGTGCGCACCAAGGTTGTACTGGGACGCACCTTGAGCGCGGCGGTGCTGCGGGCGCCATCGGTAATGTGAGTTCCGTCAGTATCAGCACGCCCGTTCCTCTCAGCTAAAGCAGTCGCAGATCGGCTCAAGGCGAAATGCCATCCCCTTACATTCCTTTTTTTTAAGTTGTTATATCGCGTCAATGATGTAGCTTGGCTTAAAGCTTGCTCTGCTATTCCTTTTATGCAAATTACCTTATCAATGGCATAAAAATTTAGCTATTGATTAAAGTTATCAATATTTGCATGCAATGACTATAAGATCTTCTGAACAATACCGGCTTCTCGGCGGCCCTCCTCGTATTTTAATACCGTCAAGTCGGTTGCTCCCTTTCTGGAAACCGTCAGAAATTCTACGTCGCCGCCGGGATATAACACTACCGTTTTAGTGCGATCACAACACGTACTGCAGAGCTACGAGAAAATGGGCCTGTGGCTCCTTGCGGGTACGCGGCGAGACTACGCGCGCACGGACAGACGAACTGAGCAAAGACGGGTTCCCATCGCCATCAGCAGGATCTTGAAAACTCGCTGACGTGAGCATTGGAGCGCCTCCCGTTGCCCCGGACTGAAGGCAGCGTGCGTGAAAGGAATCGACTTGGATTGTAACCTCTGATTTCCCCTATGAGTGTGTGCTTTGCTTTTTTTCAGATGAGCCCCAACGGCGGAAAGTATATATCCGAACGACTGACATCTCGCGTGCATGCGGCGAGGGATTATTGCGGTGGCGCTTATCTGTGCGTTCGTTGTCCTTGCGGCATACTACCAAGCAAATGTCACGCAACACCTCGATTACCCGCGCGAAAGCGAGGTGAATGCGAACTACGTGAAGTACGTCGGACAACCCGTCACGATATCGGGCAGCGTCGTGGCGACAGGCGCTCAGTCCTTCGAGCTCAAAGGGGTGAGCAGCACCTATACGATCCTCGCGTCGTCGACGACAGTGCGGCCCGGGGACGTCGTTACCGTCGTCGGCACGCTCGAGTCCGGAAACCAGCTGCGCGCGCAGACGGTTTACGTGTCATCAGCGTTGCTCAGCGCTCTCGTCTACGTCCGCTCGTTTATCGCATTCGTCTTCGTGGCCGTTCTTTTTTTGTGGGGTGGCAATTTGATCGGCGAGGGTGGGTGATCCGACCGCGCGAAACGGACGGCGAACGCACACCAAAGCAGGGCGGTGGGTAGTCGTGGACTGGATGGCACACGTCGCCTTCGCGTTTATTCTCTGCGCGCTTCTCGCGCTCAAGTGGCCCGTATTTGGTGGCCGTAACACCGTCCTCGTGATGATTGGCGCTCTTTTGCCCGACATCTTCAAGCTATACCCCCCATTACAGGTCATCGGCGTGCACGCACAGGACAGCCTGGCGCTCTTCCACATCCCGATCGGAACGGCACTTGTATGTGCATTATGTGCCCTGCTCTTCGAAGAGGGCATCCGCGCGCGCGTATTCTTGTTGTTCGCCTTCGGGCTCGTTACGCACTATGCGTTGGACGTCATCTTAATAAACGTCAGCGGCGGGCTCGTACTGCTTTATCCGCTGAGCTGGAATGCGTGGCACCTCGATCTCGTGCGGCCCAATAACTGGCTCGGAACGATGATCCTTGTGGCGGCTGCGATCCTCGTGTGGCTCATGTTAAAGGCCTGGACCGTTCGAAGGGCAGAGGACACGGCGCGGACAAAGGATGAGACGTACGGAGATTTTTAGCTGGTCGATCGTCGCAATTGTCCCGCGAAAGAGCGCGCTCCTGAGCTGACGTAGCGGTAACGAAGAGGTTAAAGAAGAGGGGGCGAAACGACTCCGATTGTCCGATACAGCGTATCTGGCCGAGTCGAAAGAGCCACCCCCACTGTACGAAGGTTGACCAAAAGATGACCAAAACTTTACGATGTTTTCAGGGCAGGCAATAACGGGCCGCCATATATTCGGAGGAAAGACCACGACTTGTTGCAACGCTCTGCGTCCTCAGGTTTGAGCGGTCTACTGCGATTCAGGGTTCGACCACACGCACGAGCATGCTCGCACGCTTTTGCCTCAGCGCGGCTCTCGACAGCGATAACATTATAGCTACTGCCTTTGTTACCATACGTGACATTCCAAAGGAAAGGGGGCTAACGAACGCCAAGCGCACCAAACGGCGAGTTTGCCGAATCGCTCGGCAATGGGCGAGGGCAATCTTACGGTAATTTAGGCTTAGAACGTACAGCCCTGTTTCACTATATCAGCCGGGAGAAGCACGTCGCAATCAGGCCAGGTCGACGACAAATCGCGGATTGATTCGTCAGGAGGCATCGTATCACGTTAACGGAAAAGTCTGAATTCAACACACGGTTTCCAGTAGGTCTTGCGTGGTACGAAGTTGTGTCAGTACTCCTCATTCTGATCGGTGAGGGTCTACTGTTTGCAGGCTACCAAGTGCTTGGTGTCGGCGTGCAAGCGCTCAACATCGTCGTGGTTGGCATTATCGTGGCGGCGCTGCATGGGGAGCGAGTGCAGCTCGTCCAAGCGCTGGCTCTGGTATCGGTGTTTCGCGTCGTCAACCTTTCGTTTGCCCTAGTTTCGACCGTAACGATCTATTGGCTCGCCACCGTCTACGGCGTGATGTACTTGCCCATCATCGCAGTCATCATTCACGAGAAGATGAGCCGGCGTGACCTGGGCATCGACGACGTTCGCCGCTCTATCGTGTTACTCCCGATCGGCGCTCTTATCGGCGCGAACTTCGGGGTTATTGAATACGCAATTCTTGCGAATAAGCCTCTTATCGCGAATGCTTCGGTGTCACAGCTCATTCAATTGAGTATCGTGATGATCTTCTTTGTGGCGCTCATTGAGGAGCTGCTCTTTCGTGTCCTCCTACAGCCGCAGCTCGTTGAGCGAACTGGTGCTATTGCAGGCATCCTCATCACGAGCGTGATCTTCGGCGCCATGCATGCGGGCTACGCCAACGGCTACGAGCTCCTCTTTGCGACCGGAGCCGGCATCGTCTTGGGCATCGCCTTCCACGAAACGAAAAATCTAGCGTTAGTCGTGACGATCCATGCCATTAACAACATCGTCCTCTTTGGCATGCTCGCTTTTTTGCATTGACCGTATTTGCTATCGCTAGAAGGACTGCGCTCTTATATGAATTGAGCAGTCGTGAACGCGAAAAAGGCGCAAAACGTGACGATGAGACCTATAGACATGATCATCAAGGCTACACCTGTATTTGCGTTAAAAGAGTCGCGCCACCTCGGAATTAAAGCTGATACCATCTGAAGACGGCGCGTCGCCGCTGTATTTGCGTTCCAGGAGTCACTCTTCGACATCACATCCTTCAAAGCCAGCAGGAAAATAAGTGCGGCGATTGCAATGGCGGCGCCGGTTAAGATGTTAGTCAGCGTGATCGCTGATGTAGTCGTTGACGTGAGGCTACTCATACTTGAACTACTCGAGGTCAACGTCGACATAAGTGACATTAAACAAACTATTCGCTTGCCAGTATATACATTTTTCCCCCTATTCTCAGCGCGGGGGGGCCGTCGTGCTTTCGATTGCTATTTTGAGACAATATTTAATAATGTTCCGATTTTAGGCCTAATCAGAAAAGGGTATTTTTGCTGTAAATCTCAAGAATATCTATCTGGTACTTGACGACGATAAGACAAATTACTACGCTCTCGGACTTCTGCGCACACCCCACACGTATGAATGTCAATGGGCTACCTGCAATACATTCTGCATTGTTATTTAGTTACTGCGAAGTAGGACAGAAGACCGAGTATTACTGCACTGAAACAACAATTCAGAAGAAGGGTGATTTTCGCACGAATCTCACCGACGAGTAAGGATAATACACATATTTCGAACGCAGCTACTCGCGTTCTCGGGTCCCAAATCCCAATACATCCTTCGTGAACTGGAGAAAACGTTGCGGGTGCTGAAGGTTTGACCCCCGGAAGGGGTCGTATGCAAATGCCCGGCAGAAGCACATCAGCGCCTTTCTACTTTGGCCGAGCTTGTAATAACGCTGGGCTAACCTGTTAAGCGTCGTTGCTTTAGCTTTTGCCGACATTTGGTGGTGCCACTTACTCAGTGCATACTCTAGAACCATAACATCCTCCTGGCTATGAACCCGCTTTGCCTCACCTTGGAACTCTTGACCGCCGCAGGTGTTGCTCGCGTGTATTCGATACTGAGTAAGCGGTTCTGGCATAAAATAAAACTCGTACTTCGCTGCTAACTCCAGACTAAACTTATAGTCGTTTGCGTATTTCAAACTCTCATCATACTTAATGCCGCCCAGATTTGCCCTTTTTAAGATATACGAACTGATAAGCTGCTCCCACCTGCCCAAGTGGTCATGGAAAGTGTCCCCTGTTTTCTTTGCTTCGACGTCGCTCGTAAATTCACTCCACGTTAAGCCCACTGGTTGTCCACTCTCATCGATAATCTCCGCCTCCGCCCAAACGATCAGGTCCTCATCGGATTCAAGAACGGCAAGTTGCTTGCTGAGCTTATCCTTCATCCAAACGTCGTCAGATGCAGTATCCGACAGAAACTTTCCTTTCGCAGCCGCAATACCGTCGTTCATCGTCTTTGCGATTCCACAGTTTGTCTCGTGAAGGATTACGCGTACTCTAGCGTCTTCCATTGCGTATTTTTGAATAATTTGTCTTGATGTATCTGTCGAAGCATCATCGACAATTATCAATTCAAGATCCTCGAAGTCTTGATCTAAAACGCTCTCAATAGCTTCGGAGACAAACTTCTCGTGATTGTATGAGGGCAGCACTACACTAACTAATGGCATCTTTATTTACCTTGGCAATATGCGTGACCTCGCCATCGGTCAACGAGGGATGGAGTAGGAGAGACTTCGTTGCAGATCGTCATGTCACTACTTAGTCCCCTCGCTCGAATACTAAATAAGTTTTTGCTCAGAACTGGAATTGCATAATGTATCAGTGTTTGAACGCCTTTCTGTTGAAGGAATCTGCTCGCAAGCAAGTTCATTTCGTCTCCGCTACGCGTCGCGTACTTATTTGGCAAATACCGAGAGGTCACAATTTTGCAGTTCACTATTCCGATTTTTTGAAGCAAGTGTCTCTTCGGCAAATTATTTGAGGGCAATCTATCGTCAACTTAATCGACTGATTCGGTTTTTCTTCCATCGGTCGCAGATCGAGAAATTATAATTGCGAGCGTATTTGCAGCCAGCGGTATTTAATCTATTAGCAGCCATTAGGTTATCTCGCAGCACATAAGTCATTTAAGTTATGAACTTGTATGTTTGTCAGATCCTAAAAATTTAGTGGTGTTATTATGGAAATAGGAGGTTTTTTCGAATTTCCCAAATTTGATAGTATTGATGATGGTGATTCAACCTACCACCATCTGACTAACTTGTACGAAAATCATAGTTTTTTTCGAGATGGAAGGCAGGCAATTAAAGCTGTCCTGCAAAATATAGAAGAGATCAAAAATAGACCGTGTTATTTACCGGCATATCTGTGTGATTCGATTATACAACCGTTCACAGAAATGAACTTAAATGTAAATTTTTTCGGTCATGAGGATCCTCTAAAGCCAATTTTGAATATGGATATCACTAATTCGGTGATATTGATCATCGATTATTTTGGAACGGAATCTGTTTCTAACAAAGAAATTCGTGAGTTATTAGATAGGGATAATATCGTAATTATGGATCTAAGTCATTCAATACTTGACAACAACAGATTTTCGATCAAGCACAATCATTATTATTTAATTGCTAGTCTAAGAAAGATTTTTCCCATTCCAGATGGAGGGATAGTCTACCATGATAACGAAAAATTCCTTGCAAGTGATATCTTCCCTAAGGAGTATGAATCAAAGTTGGAAGCTATGGTTTTAAGATATTTTTATCTTAACGGAATAACCGTGGATAATGTACCCGCCCATGACGACAAAAAGCTTAATTCCGTTTTTGAAGCTTGGTATACCAAAAAGCCCGTAGGTTTTGAAAAACGTTTAGAAGCTCTAAAAAGGCATTATTTAGCCCTTCATTATGAGTACGAGCTGAAAAAATATGAAAATCAGGTAATACCTCAAAATATCCCTGCGATTTCATTATATATTTTGCATAATATCTCTTATTCAAATATTATTAATAAACGAGCTGAAAATCTGAAATTTATGTACGAGAACATCATACATAGGAATTTATTTGTGTTCAATTTTGACGATATCAAAAGCCCATTTTTGCTACCATTAAAATTTAAATCTGAAGAAGAAAGAGATCTCGTCAAAAATTCTCTATTAAAGGATGATATTTATCCACCAATCGTATGGGATTTAGAAGAATATGTCCCGAGCGAATACATTTACGAACGTGATTTTAGCAAAAGGATGCTGACAATACCTATAGACCAGAGATATAAACCTGAAGAACTCTCAAAACCTGTTACCATAATAAATCAGACGTATCAGAAAATACAACAAAGCTGACACAGAATCACTTTCGTATTTTTTTAGGCGGCCCCAAAAGCCTCCTTTCCAAGAACAAACAGGCTACGTCGAGAACTAAACTGATTGCCTGATTTATTTCAGATCTCATCTTTGGTCTTGCCGACCCAGGTTAAGAAAGGGGCTTTTGTTTTAGCCATGATATTTTGAGGATGTGAGCGTAGCTACTACACGGCGCTTCGTCTGCTAACCGTCAAACTTGTTCTTCGAGCACCTATTATTCTTTATAGCCCTCCTAGCCGTGCTCTCTTTGTGATGCTTCCCCCGATGCATCGCCAATAATTTTCAGCTCGAAGTCATCGAACTCTTGGCTTAAACGCTCTCAATTGATCGAGACTTAAATCTCTTGTGATTATAAGGGGGCATCACCACACTCACTAATGACATCTTTAGTTGCCCGCACTATGTACGTAAGTTCTTCTTCGGTCAATGAGGGATAGAGCGGTAGAGAGAGAATTTCATTACAAATCGCCTCAGTTTCTGATAAGTCTTTAGCACCCCCAAACTCGACGTAGGCTTTTTGCTTGTGAACAGGTATTGGATAGTGAATCTGTGTCTGAATGCCTTTCTTTTGCAGGAACCGTTGACACTTGCCTCTCTTCGCTAATCGCGTTACGAACAAATGATATACGTGCTTTGCATAGGTTCTTTCAGCCGGCAGAATAATGCCTGTTTGATCGAGTAATTCCGCATATAGTTTGGCTATACGCCTCCTCTTTTCGTTCCACATATCCAAGCGCGATAGTTTGATTCGCAGTACCGCCGCTTGCAGCTCATCCAACCGGCTGTTGACACCTACAAGGTCGTGATGATATTTCTTAGATTGGCCATAATTCCTCAGCAACTTTATTCTTTCTGCCAAGCTGCTATCGTTTGTCGTGACGATACCTCCGTCACCATAGGCACCGATGTTTTTCGCCGGATAAAAACTGAAACACCCCAAATCCCCAATGCTACCTACCTTTTTCCCATTATATTCTGCCCCGTGCGCTTGACATGCATCCTCGACTACAGAAAGACCGTGTTCTTTTGCGATCTCAAGGATGTAACCCATGTTCGCTGGGTGCCCGTAAAGATGGACGGGCAAAATGGCCTTGGTTTTTTCCGTTATTTTGTCCTCGATCAGCGCAGGATTGATGCAATAAGTGTCAGGCTCTATATCGACGAAGACAGGTTTCGCTCCACACCTTACAATGCTATCGGCTGTCGAGATAAACGTATGAGAAACAGTTATAACTTCGCTGTTTTCGTCGATTCCTAATGCTTTCAGGGCAAGAAAAAGAGCATCGGAACCTGAATTCACACCGATGCCATGCTTAGCTCCGACATACCGGGAAAACTCTCTTTCAAACTCCTTCAATTGTTGTCCTAGGATAAACCACCCATTTTCCAGAGTTCGTTGGACGATGCTGGTGATCTCGCCCCCGATTTCAGCATATTCTCTGGTTAAATCGATGAATGGTATCATAATTTTCGCAGACACTTCACGTCTTTTACTCACGACCTACTAGTTTTTGCGGGTAGTTCAGTAATATTAGTTGGTTCATTAACTCATCCAAATATGCAGCATCAGATGCTTCAACGTTCATTCATAGAGATATCGCTTAGCGGAGAGATTGCAATCTTCATTCTTATGACTTTGAGGCTCCGTTTTTAAAGCTTAGCGAGTCAATGACCCAATGCACTTTTCTGCCGTCAATTCATTTGGCAAGCGCGATAAGCTCAGTACGAATATAAAACTTACCACTTGGGGCATATTCACAAAATCTAGATTATGTTGTAATATTGAGTTAACATCAGTTTAAGATTGACTACGCATTCCTTAATTTTTGCTCCTTCCAATAAATTTATGATGATGATTCATTGCACTTGAACGTAATGACAGGTTTTACGTATTAAACGTGCATTGAAAGACTGCATCCGTATTGCGATCTTGGTAGCCCAGTGGCTTTATGCCGTGTCAGCTTTCAGGTTTGTCCTGACAGCGTCAACTGATCGAACGCGAGGCTAACGAAGCTACGAGAAGCCCACCACAACGTGTCCTTCCCCGACTAGCATGACCCTAGAGAAGAGAACCGTACGCAGCATTGGCTGGACTGCAACGTCAAAACTTGCTCAGCTGCTAATGTCAATACTGATTTCTGCGATCTTAGCGAGATTGCTTGTACCTAGCGACTTTGGACTGATTGCTATGGTGCTCGTGTTTTCGAATTTTGTGACCATTTTTTCGGGATTTGGATTGACGAGTGCTATAGTGCAAAAAAAAGAGATTAGTGACGAGACGTTATCGTCGACTTTTTGGATAAACGTGGGCCTGGGCGGGTTGCTGACCGTGGCATTGGCAGCCTCTGCGCCGTTAATAGCTGCGTTCTATTCTGAACCACGACTGACCCCCCTAGTCGTGTTTATATCCACGACCTTTTTTATATCTTCATTTTGCAATGTGTCGTATGGGCTGCTCATAAAACGCATGAATTTCAAAGCCCTTGCCATCATCGAGGGCGGCGCCGTCGCGATTTCTGGCCCCATAGCTATTTTCTTGGCTTTTTCCGGATACGGTGTCTGGAGTTTGGCTTGGTACACGGTTCTTTCCACTGTTTTTTGGACTGTCTTCATTTTGATTTATGCTCGATGGGTCCCTCATTTTATTCTTGGGTTGCAACACGTGAAAGGGCTATTAGGGTTCGGTGCGAACCTCACAGGATTTAGTTTCGTTAATTATTTCGCTCGGAACATGGACAATCTTCTCGTTGGGCGGTTTCTTGGCTCCGCTGCCCTCGGCTTTTACAACCTAGCTTACAACTTGCTTGTGTTGCCGACGAATACCATCTCCGAAGTCGTCGGGCGTGTCATGTTTCCCGCACTTTCGATAATCCAACACGACAAACAGTTGGTGCGCAACGCTTATGTTACTGCTAATCGCTATATCGGCGCCATCTCTTTTCCGTTAATGGTATGGGTGCTTGTCGCGGCGCCTCAGCTTATCCGGGTGGTTTACGGTCCAAAATGGATAAGTGTGATCCCGCTAATCCAAATTTTCGCTTTAGCAGGAATAGAACAGTCAATAGGAACAAATGTATCGTGGATATTCATGTCTCAGGGTAGGACTGATGAACTGTTCAAGTTGAGCATCTTTACGACTGTTGTGATTGTTTTTTCCTTTCTTGTCGGGCTTCGTTGGGGGGTCGAAGGGGTTGTAATCGCGTACACAGTAGCGATATACTTAACAGCTTACCCTATTTTTGCCATCGCATTTCGATTGATAGACTTGAAAGTAAAGTCCGCACTGGCACCGCTGTGGTCAGTTACATTGGCAGCGCTCACGTTAGGGATTGTTGCGTTTCTCCTTCAAATCTCGCTCGAGAAACTGGGAGTCACACAAGACTTGACCATACTAGCCATCGTGACAGCTGCAAGCCTATTGATCTATTCAGTGGTTCTTTTTTTATTAGACAAAGAGCTCTTCATCGGAATCGTGCAACTCCTCCGTCAGTTAAGATCAGTTGACAGTGCATAATCCGAAGCTCAAAGCACGCGTGAACAACAAGACCGCTACGGCTCCATCGGAAATTGGCGCGCAGTCGAGAAGTTGAGCGGGGTCCCGGTCATGCTCAACACCAGCTTCAACGTGATGGGCGAGCCCTTCGTCGAATCGCCTATAGATGCGATCCACTGCTTTTTCTCCACAGGCCTGGATTATCTGGTTTTAGGTGACCACCTGCTAGGAAAGCGGGCCCTACAGGAAACCCCAGATGCGACTTCAAAGAGCAGATCAACAACCTCTAAGCGGTGAAGCTTAAAGCGTTCAACGACAAATACTGTATCTCGGTTCGCAAGAGGGCCGAGTTTTTGGCGAGGTACTCAGCAGGGTCAATTGGCATGAACCTGATGGGATCTGAAGTTTAGTTGGGCGCTATCATGGGTGATGCATCCGTTCCTATTCTTTGCGTCAGCCTTTCGGATTGAGATCGTCGAAATATTGATACGGATAAATAGAGTGAAGGACAAAACTGAGTTTAGGGATGCTTCTTTAACGTCTATGCGACGATTCTTTCAACAAAGTCACCACCGACCTATGAGTGTCGTAGGGGTATAGCTTGTTTAGCAAAAAAGCGGCTGCGCTTGTCGCGCTGTTATAATCGTGTCACTCTTCGCAGCTGGATGCACTACAAGCACTATAGACCAAACAAATAGGCAAGCCCCATCCGGTAATGCCCTTCCCCCTGGAAGTTTAGCTTGGAGTCTGGTGATAGCTAAGATGATTCAAACGATGAGTGAAACCAACATTTACAACACAACAGACGCGCTACAGCGTATTCCAACACGACTGAATGGGACCGCTGGAAACGTAGAAGCTGCAGACTATCTCTACGGTAAGCTTTCCAGCATTTCGGGGTTGACGGTCAAGTACAATGGGAGTGACAAAAATATCATTGCGACCCTGCCGGGGACCACCACGTCGTCTACGGACATAGTGATGGTGGGTGCGCATTATGACAGCACATCATCTGACCTAGCCAAGGCTCCTGGCGCTACCGACGACGCTTGCGGCGATGCTATTGTCCTTGAGCTGGCCAGGGTCATGAGTCAATATCAATTCAATCACACCATTGTATTTGCATTGTGGAACGCTGAAGAGAAAGGTTCTCTAGGGAGCAATGCGTATGCTGAATCCGCAGCCAGGAGCTCGCAAAAGATCCTGCTTTATATCAATTTTGACTCCTCTTGCTATGATTCTACGGGTAACTCTATTCTTGATATCATGTACAACAACCAATCTTCAGGGGCAGCAGAGATGATGACCCAGTATAACACTCTCTATGGCACCAATTTTTCCCTGACCTACAACGTGCATACCTGCGATGCCGACTATAGACCGTTCTGGTCACATGGATACCCTGCTGTGCAGACACATCAAGAGTCGCACGGACCTTACCACACGCCATCAGATACGATTGACAAGATTTCATCGGCATATGCTCTGAAAAACGGTCAGCTGGGTATGACCGTACTGGCGCAGGTTGCGGGAGTTCAGGGGGTTGCACACAACACGTGAGGCTTGGCGCGTAAGTCATCACTGACCGGGCGCGGGCCGGGAGACGTAGCATTTCTTTGGTAAGTGGTGGTAAAGGCAAGTTGATGTAGCATCTTGTGCAAGTTGATTTTAGTAGATTTAGCGCTCCGCACGAAGCTGAGTGTGTTGCCTCGTTAATCTTTAATAAAACTCTAGATCCAAGCGCAAAAAAGCAGCCTTAGTCCCCGATGCTGTTAGAACGGACGCTGAATAGCGTCTGATACGCAGTTTTCCTAATCGTTCATCTCAAAAAAGTCGTTGCTTGCTATAATATATCAGAAATACGTTGGCGCTTAACAAGAAGAGGTAGAAAAGGATCCTGAACTATTTTATATTTCATGTGTCATCACTGACTGATATATCCGTATAGTTTGCTCTGCTATGGCGTCCCAGGATAAATACTGAAGCGCTCTTTGTCGGGCCATTTTTCCAAGATCCTCCCGTAGCTTCCTGTTTTCGAGCAGGGAGCGGATACCAATGGCAAGGGCGGAGGGGTCACTCGGAGGGACATACGTACCCGTCTCACCTAAATACTCTGAACTCCCCCCTAGGGAGGTTGCGATCACCGGCGTGCCATTCATCATAGCTCGTGTAATAATAGCGCTCGCCCACACTGGTTCGGTATAGACGGCGAATGTGAAGATGCTCTCCTGCATTTTTTCATCAAATTCTAATTCACTCAATCTACCATACCACTGGATCTGATCCTCCACATTATTCCGTCTAGCCTCCTTTCTTGCTGTTTGTTCTGCCTCCTCTGCATAGATACCGTACACTTCTAGGTTGATCTTGATCCCCTCATCACGCAAGATTCGAAGCGCTTTGAGAAGGGTAAAGAAACCTTTGTACTCTTCAGGCTCTCCAAAAAAAGCTACTCTGGTCCTCACCAGTCCCATGAGATTGACCTGGTGACCGCCATGGAATACCACGTGAATTTTGTCTTCTGGAATTCCAGCCTGCAGCATGCGATCCTTTTGTTGCTCGGTATGAACGATGACAGCATCAGCATAGTGATACACTCGGTGAAGGTGCAGCAACCTAGCTAGCGGGGGGGGACTCAGATCATGAATGGTCACCACCTTATGCGGCACTTTCGTTTGTGTGAGAAGAGTAAGAAGGGGCAACTCCCCAAAAGACCACATTGAGGATTGTTGGTAATGGAGAATATCGGAGTCTTTACACTGTTTTGCGTAGCGCAATCCCAGAGGAATCCTGCTTGTAAGATAGCCGAGGCGTCGAATCCTGGATCGGTTAGGCTCATCTCCATAAGAATCAAACGGTGTGCTAACGAGACAGTATTTGCCATCAAAAAGGGAAGAAGAGCCGCGATATTTATATTTACACACACAATGACTCGTTACAACCTTGACTGAAACGTCTCTTTTCGTTAATGCATTAATAAGATTCCCCCCATAATTGGCCGGAGAAAGATTATGATACCAGCAGGTTATCATGCAAACAGAGAGATTCTTAATCACAATCACCTCTTAAATCGGCATTTTTTGGCATTTATTGAACGATAATAAGGTTTTGGGCTACATCGAATGACACGAAAATGAGGATAGAAGGAATCCATTTATTACGTTTAACAATTCAACTCGTAACCGTCTGTAGAGATCACAGAGATGAGAGGGATTGATGGTAGTGAAGGGAAATATTCAGTTTAAGGTACTACTAATGCACGCAATAATTCTATAATTTCAGTACAACTCACCTCCTCTCACTGAGGAGGGACGATTTTGAATTCTATTCCTGAATATTTATAATCTTGTATCAGAGGATCCTCTGGTGAGAGCACAATCACTTCTATTGTATTTCCCTGACGGATTAGAAGACTGTCCTTCATTAAATCTTTCTATCCAATCGGGCCTAAAGACCTATTGTCGGAAGCAGTGGAACAAATAGTAGACGTCGCCGCGCGCGTACTACGTACGAGAGCACGGGATTGCCCGCCGTTGTCTGGATATTTACTTTTTAATTGCTCGGATAGCAGATCACTAAGCGCTGCTCGGTCAGATTTGGCTGCCTAGAGCTGATCATCATCTTTAAACTTGAGTTCAGGCAATGTGCGCTGCGCCTCCCGGTAGATGCGCGCATACATCGCAACCAGCTTTTCCGGCGGGGCCAGACAAGTCTCGGGTTTCGAGTTCAAGCTGAATCCGGCTAAGTGTGTCCCCGAGAAACCCGACTTGCTGCGCGTCGGGAGGTAGAACTTGTCGTATGGCGCCTCGAGCTCCACCGCCTGAGATTGTCGATCTTCTCTTTCAAGTCCCGGTCCGTTGGCAAAGTGGTATTGCTGACCAAGATCTCCTCCTATTGTTGCTAGCGGGAGCCCTCGACCCCTTAACGCATAAAACGCTCTTTCTGTGCGCAGCTTTCATACGTCTAACATCCACGAATGACGACTTAGCTCGAACATGCGATCTCCTCATAGTCTGATCCTTCGCATGCGCACGATGCACGGGTGCCCGGTGGATCCTCTTGACAAGTGCTCGCCTTTTACTTGTAATCAGTCCTCGAACGAAACCCCGCGTTGGCACAACTTAAGGTGCAATCACCTTCTGGCTTATACCAGTAAACGGCCCGATTCGCTCGCACGATCAACGTGAGCACGTTCGTATTGAACTGTGCTGCTGGCACCTCCCGCAGCTCCACTCCAAGCGCACGATCGATAGGTAGCCCACTCACGCGTGGATAGTCCCAGTAACCGACGTTCAGCCTACCGAAATGGGGGGGAAACCCTTTTGCCCCAGCTCTCCGTTTTAGCGGCATCCATGACGAATCCTGAGGCAAAAGACGAAGGTGAAAAAAAACGAGAGCATTCGCCTCCTCGATCACTTGTAATCATACTTGCGCTCATCCTAATGCTTCTCGTAGCAGGACTCGCTCCGTGTCTATGTGCCACCCAGCAAGCCCCTCCTCCTGCTCCCCCCTCAGCGAATAACACGACTCATGGCCCTCAAAACGTCACTGAATTCGCTTCCTTTCTCAACACCACCATTTCTGATGAGCTTTCAACCTACCACATCCCAGGCGCAACGGTCGCTGTGGTCAAGGATGGCAAGCTCTTCTACGCCAATGGGTACGGTTACGCTGACGTGGCTAACAAGACGCCCATCGACGCGAACGCGACGCTCTTTGAGATCGGCTCAGTGGGGAAGCTCTTCACGTGGACGGCGGTCATGCAGCTCGTCGAAGAGGGCAAGATCGACCTCCATGCCGATGTCAACACTTATCTCAAGGACTTCAAGATCCCTGCGACGTTCCCGCAGCCGATCACCATGGAGAATTTGATGACCCATACAGCGGGGTTTGAAACGCAACCTGAGGGGGTAGCGATTTCTGATCCTAAGGACATAGAGCCCCTCGGCGCGACCCTTGCTCAGACCATGCCCGCGCGCATCTGGCCACCGGGGCAGGTCTGGTCGTATTCTGATTGGGGGGCTGCCCTCGCCGGCTACATCGTCCAGGAGGTCTCGGGCATACCTTTCAACCAGTACGTCGCAGAGAAGATCTTCACGCCGCTTGGCATGAACAACACGACAATCGAGCAGCCGGTGCCGTCACCGTTGGCCGAGAACGTCTCGAAGACGTACGCCTACCGCGACGGCTCGTTTCAGCAAACGCAGGACTGGACAATCGGAATGGCTCCTATTGGCGCCATCCACAGCACCGCCAGCGACGTGGCGAAGTTTATGATCGCTCAACTCCAAAACGGCGAGTACAACGGCACGCGTATCCTCAACACCTCGACCGCCCTAGACATGCACAGCGCCCACTTCACCCCTGATCCCTACACCAAATTCGCGCTCGGGTTCTTTATGGGCAACCAGAACAACGAGAGTAGCATCAGCCACATAGGTGATACCGAATATTTCCACAGCGAGATCTTGCTGTTGCCTGAGCATAACGTCGGTTTGTTCGTCTCCTATAACAGTGCTGAGGGCTGGCTGGCAGGGACAGACCTCGTGCAGAAGTTCCTTGATTACTACTACCCCTACACGCCACCCGCGCCGAAGCAAGCAAACTTCAACGACGCGCAGACGTTGACGGGCACCTATCAGAGTACGCTGGGCGTGTACACTTCTGTCCTTAAGTATTTTGGTGCTTGGGCAACAGACGTCCCGGAGAGGACCCTCAGCGTCACCGGATACGCGAACGGCACGCTCACTTTGTCGGGCGTGCCTGGGAACTTCGTAGAGGTGGCACCCCTCGTGTTCGAGGCCCCGGACGGGAATACAACGTTTGGAGGCGGCTACCGCCTCGTCTTTACGACTGACAACGGCACCACGTATCTCCACTCAGATGCAGAACCACAATACTACGAGCGCCTCCCCTGGTACGCCACCCCCGCCGACGTCACGAACCTCGGCTACCTCTGCCTCGCCATCTTCGCTTCTGCAGCGATCTGGCCTCTAGGCGCGCTCCACGCGCGCTGGCGACGTTGGCGGCATGCTGAAAGCACAAACGAAGGGGAGCACACTCGCCTTCCTTCCCTAGCGCACTGGCTTATAGGCTTCACAGGCGTGCTCTATTGGATTGTCTTCCTCATTCCGTTCCTCCTTTTTTTTGTACTTCGCACAGTGCAATTCCAGTATCTAACAAGTAGTATCACTATCCCCCCACCCATCGTCGCCTGGCTCGCTCTCCCGCTCATCGCCATCGCCCTCACCGCCGGGGGTATGGTTTTAGCTGTCCTCGCCTGGACCCGTCGCTACTGGACTACCTTTGGCAGGATTCACTACACGGTCGTTGTAGGAGCAGCCATTGCCTTTATCGCATGGCTCAGCTACTGGAACCTCATTGGGTTCAAATGGTGAGCGTCAGAGTCACGTCACGAAGTCCACTGCCCTGAGCAGCATTGATTCGCTGCACTGCTCTAAGGATGTCCCGCGTAACGATTCTCTCTAAAATTGCTTTCTTGACTTTTTTTGTTTTGGAAGCGCAGCATCAACACAAAGGTCTGCAGTCGCAGTTAACACATCCCTGAACGTGCTGCTGATCCCAAAGTTCAGCTACTTGGTGCATCGTTTGCAACAGTGGTTACGGAAGCCTTTAAGCTGACCTTGGCTCTCTTTTTCTTGGGACGATACGGCGATGCTCTTGGGTTAAAAAGGGCGGCCGTGCCGCCTATTTTTCGGTTTGGCTATCGTCGGGGTTGTTTCAGCACTATTGCTGTACGAAAATGCTTTATTGACTACGATCATAATCATCGACCTCGCTGTGTACGCTGTAGTTATATACAAATTCGGAATAAATGATGATGATAAACGGTTGATTCTCGGTTTGCTTAAACCGCGAGACTGACAAAAGCTGAGATGTGAACCATGGCAGGAGAAATAGGTCGCATAATTCAACTTCCGAAAGTTGAAGACGTGAGAGGCAATCTGACGTTCATTGAAGAGAACCGCCACATACCGTTTGAGATCAAACGAGTCTACTACCTCTACGACGTTCCAGGTGGAGAGTCGCGAGGCGGACACGCGCACAAGCAACTGCATCAGTTCATCATAGCAGCGACCGGCAGTTTCGACGTTATCTTGGATGGGGGATCGAGTCAGGAACGATATAACTTGAATCGATCCTATTACGGCTTATACATCCCGCCGATGGTATGGCGTGAAATCGATAATTTTTCTTCAGGCTCCGTTTGCTTGGTCTTGGTGTCAGATTATTTCGATGAAGAGGATTACATTCGAGAGCATGAAGTTTTTAGGAAGCAATTGCAAGCGCAACAAAAGGACCTCAATGAATACTCTGGTAGCTCTATCACGTTGGAGAAGGTAGTGACCATATCACAACGGCGTGAGCCTTCATTCCACAACTCGGCTGAGGATTGACTGGGCTGCTTGGGAACTAAAATGCAATTAGATGAAGAAGCTGCACCCTATGACCCAAAATCTCCTGAAAAAGATTTGGACTATTGGTTTACCCAGTTCGACATAGATGTGCTCGGTTTATTTCTAATAGGCGAAAAAGTCATTGAGTTAGGATGTGGGAAAGGAAATGTAACTGAAAAATTGGCGCCAAGGTGTCAAAAGCTGATTGTAGTAGAGGCGGCTGAAGCGAATATCGCCATCGTAAGCAACAGGTTGAAAGAACGCTCGAACGTTGAATTTTACCATTCTTTATGGCAAGATTTTGATTACGCCGCGGCTGACATCAGTGATATTGTCTTTTTTATGGGATTACAGTATCTCGATCACGAAGAAACATTATTTGTCCTAAGGAAAATAAGGCATTTTCTTAGGCCACAAGGACGCTTGCACGTTGTTGTACCTAACGCGAAGTCATTACATCGACGAATTGCTTATTGTATGAATCTAATTACAGACGTTCACGAACTTAGTGAGAGGCATCAGTTACTTGGACACACGAGAGTTTACGATAAAGAGATGCTATTCGACGAATTGAAAGAGTGCGATTTTGATGTTTTGCATTGGGAGGGGATATTTCTCAAACCACTTCCGAATGATATGATGACGTCATTAGATAAGCGTGTAATTTATGGACTTTACGAAATAGGAAAAGAGCTGCCCGATTATTGCGCTCACATTTATGCGTTATGTGAGAGATGAGTGGGCCTTTTCGATGTCGGCGAGACGCTTGTCGACACTTCTGAGAGACAACAAATCTGCCCAACAACTCTAATACCGGTGATCACACACCCGCACAAGATAATTTTTGACTAATAAATAACCCACGCAAAAAAATCGAATCGATCGATTGTTAAGATAGATGCGACTGCTGAACTTCCCACCGAAAGAACGTTTGCTTTTATTGACGATAATTACAATCAACAACGCAGAATTGAGCTTAGTTATACGCCAGACAAATCCTGCGTCGCGTTTCAGACACACGTGCCTGAAAGACAATAAGAGTTGCTAGCATGATTGACATAGTCAAGTATGAGTCAAGTTACAAATCTCAATGGGACGATTTCGTAAGCAAGTCCAAAAACGGGAGCCTTCTTTTCTATCGAGACTACATGGAATACCACTCAGACAGGTTCCTAGATTCATCGCTTCTTTTTTTTGAAGAAGGCGATTTGGTCGCTGTAATGCCTGCAAATATCGCAGATGATGTTTTTTACAGTCACGCTGGTTTGACTTTTGGAGGGGTAGTATCTGATCGGAAGAAGATGGGAATCAGACTGATGTTAGAGTTATTTAACGCTTTAATGGTGTATCTGAGCCAACATCGGATTAAGACCATAATTTACAAAGCAATTCCGCATATTTACCATATTGTCCCAGCAGAGGAAGATCTCTATGCATTGTTCCGGCATGATGCAAAAGTGGTTCAACGAGATGCATCGTCAGCAATCTTATTGGAGCAACAGATACCTTTTAACCGACAAAAGAGAAGGAATATAAAGCTGGGTAGACGAAATGAACTCGTGGTGAAAAGAACGGACGATTTCAGAGCTTATATGTCAATAGTTGCCGAAGTGACCGACCGTAAATTCAATGTCGCTCCAACTCATACTTCAAAGGAGCTGGAACTACTTTCGAAGAGATTTCCAGATAATATAAAGCTCTTTGCTGCTTACAAGGATGAAACCATGCTTGCGGGCGTTATTATTTTCGAGCACAAGAGTATCGTTCATGCGCAGTACTCAGCATCAAGCGATGAGGGAGAGACGGTCGGTGCTGGTGACCTTGTCTGGGATTACCTCATACACGACTACTGCAGCGATTGCGGTAAGCGGTATTTTGATTTTGGAAGATCAACGGAAAAAGGCGGACGATTCCTAAACGCCGGTTTGAATGCACACAAAGAGGCGTTAGGTGCCCGAGCTACGATGTATGATACTTACAAAGTAGACGTCGCAAATAATAAATCCCCTTCAGCTCCACTCTAGATAATGGTGTGTGAAATAACGTTAACGGGACGAATGTTTCCACTTGCATCGCTTCCAAAAACTTATTGCGCATAACTGATCACGTTAAGTTGCTTGAGAATAGTGCCAACGAACCCTAATTATCTTGCATTTATCTTATCGTTTTTATCTCATTCTTAACGTATCCCCGTGAATCAATGAAGCTCGAGACCCATATCAACCTGAAAGAAGTAGGCATAAAACAATTGCTAGCCACGGTGCTTTCGCTTCAAATCGCATTGTGGACGCTAATGGGACTAAACGTTTTAGGAGTCTCGATCCCGATTGTTCAGCAGCTTATAGGCCTTGTGTATCTCACTTTCATCCCTGGGATTCTTATATTAGCAGCCCTCAGACTGCGCAACCTGGGTATCGTTGAAGCTGTATTGTATGCAGTGGGGCTGAGCATCACAGTCGTGATGTCGATCGGGCTTGTAGACACTATTGTCTTCAACGCAGTCAACGTGATTAAACCGTTCTCTAGTATTAGTGTCACTAGCTCGGTAAGCTTGGTAGTACTGGTATTATGTGCCATTGCCTACTTCAGAAACAGGAGTCATCCAAAACCGCTTTTCAACATAGAAATGTTGGTCCCGTTGACTCCAACGTTGTTTTTAATCACAATACCTTTTATCACAGTTTTTAGCACCTACCTTGTCAATACTTACAACGTAAATGTGGGACAGTTTGCTCTTTATGTAATACTTGGTGCCGTTGTCCTTTTAATCGCGTTCGATACGTTTATTCCGTCGAAACTATATCCCTTAGCAGTTTTTGTGATTGCCCTATCCCTCTTATTTCACCAGACACTTATCTCAGCGTGGCTAACTGGATGGGACATTCAGTTTGAGTATAGCTTAGCTAACTCCGTATTGAACGCAGGTTTCTGGAATCCCAATTTGCTTAATCACTATGATGGGATGCTAAGCGTTGTTTCACTTGCGCCTATTTACTCGATCATCTCGAGCCTCAACCTCGTGTGGGTTTTCAAGATCGCGTATCCCGTAATATTTGCCCTGGTCCCACTTGGATTATACCAAATATTTCGCAGACAGCTGGATGATAAAATAGCGTTCCTGTCGGCTTTCTTTTTCATGTCTATATCGAGCTTTTTCGTCGAAATGACTGCATTAGGAAGACAGGAAGTAGCCGAGTTTTTCTTTGTTTTAATGATTTTGCTGCTCGTAAGCAAAGAAATGAACAAAACGATCCAATCAGCCCTTTTTGTAGTATTCAGTCTATCACTGGTGGTATCCCATTACGGCTTGACGTACATAGTTCTACTTTTCCTTTTTGTGATGTGGCTCGTACTAACCGTGGCACCCGTCGATGGATCGAAACCGGCGATGTCATACTTACGAAGTGAGATCGGAATCCACAAGGACAATCAGATCATCGCACCATCACCTGAATCACCCTCGAGAAGCGCCGTAACGATTCTCTCCATCTTGTTACTTTTCATTGCATCGTTTGCGTGGTACGCTTTCACTGCGAAAGAGGAAATCCTTCGAATTGTCGCCTCACTCGGAAGCCAAATTGCAGGTTCAATTGAAAATCTGTTCGACCCCACGTATAGCCAAGCCGTAAACATTGCGGTCTCACAGGCTCATCCATCACAAGGCTCCATACTGCATCAGGTAGTATACGGAGCCAACGCGTTTGTTAACTACCTCAACCAGTTCTTTATCCTAGTGGGCGTGTGCTTGGCAATTTTTCTGAAAAAGCACCGCTTCAAGTTCCAATTCCCCTATGTGGTCCTCTCGACTATCGCGTTAGGATACCTGATCGCTGCTATAGCTGTACCTTATCTGAGCCGCTCCTTAGAATGGAGTAGGGTTTACCAAATTACGTCGATCTTATTAGCACCGTTCCTCGTCATAGGTTTCATCAAAATCGGTGAAACTGCTGCCGCGACAATGAGTAAAGGTAAAAGTAAGCTCAGGCTTGGCAACTCAGCGCTAGTGAACCCCTCACGTTTGACAAGGTTGCTCGCCATATACTTAGTGCTTTATATGTTGTTTTCAACCGGCTCTATATTTGCTCTTACAGAGGGTCATCAGACGATCGCGCTGAGCAATCAGATTGAAGATGTGAAGTTCAATCACCAAGAGGTCGTTGGAGTCACGTGGCTTGCCAATAAAAGCGGCGGAGAGGGCATTTATGGAGATGTGTATAAAACACGATTATTTGGCGCTTTCGCACCAGGACAAGAGCTGATGCTACCGCCGGAGCCACAGAACACATCAGCTGGCGTTTACATATTCCTCGGCACTTACAACATTGAACACAATCAGGCTGAGATAACCAATGACATAGGCGTAAATCGCCAGTGGTACTATACAAATGTCACACCCTTTATTAGTAACAGAAGTCTGATTTACTCCAACGCAGGCGCTAATGTATATTCGTAAGAGAATACTATCTGCCCCGCACAACAGTGACAGTTCTCGGTGTTTGACAGACGATAAAGTGCTCTTGCTAGCTTTGCTTTGTTGATTTACATTAATTCCTTCTCATATAGAGACGATGTAAAGATGAGACAACGTCGCGAGGCGGTCTTTTTTGAACAGAGGTTTTGATAACGCACGCACGATCAAGTTTAAGACAAACATCGTGGACTTGAAGGCGACCTTGAGCTTTCGGGGTTTCGTCTCTGTTTTTGAAAGCTCTCTTACGCATTTTGTTGCGTTGAAAACAGACAAGTTTAACCATTGCATAGTGTACTGGAACGCTCTACTGAATTCGCTCACCTTAAGTCACTTTGTATTCTCTAAGTCTTACAATCTAACTTAGTAAGAACAATTCAAGCAATCACCAAAACCTCCCGAAAAAGGTTGATATTATAGCACAGCGTAGACGACTTACTAAACGTTACAACTAGCAGGGATTCAATGAAAAAAGACATTTTCCAGTCCTTCGGATGAATTCTGCGACGTAATCAGTAGGCCCCCAATCAAAGATTCCGAAATTATTCGAGCTTCCTTATACACCTTAGCGATGAAATATGGCTCAGTCTGCTGCAACAATATTTGTATATGTATAATATTTCCGAGGACTAGGGCAGCGCCGTGGTTCCTTATACCCCTCTCGTCCAATTCTCGATATAGTTGTTCGCTACGAACGCTTGTTGAGTGCACACCCCTCAAAAAATATAAAAATAGAACTACGTAACTCCTTAAAGGAATGAGAATCCTAAGCGTTTGCTTGTCAATCCCGAAACAGGACGCTGCGTCGGTAAGAATCTTGAAAATAGCTGAGATCTTAGCGAGGAACGGTCACACAGTCGATTTTGTATGCTATCTTCGCAATGCGGCAAAAAAAAGTCCAATTAATTCGATTCTTGACGTTCATGGGTTCAATGTAGACTACGTAGATACGTCGCCACTAACCGTGCACATCAAGCATTTACGACGCTTGCTGAAAGAAGACTATGATATTGTTTACGCGAATGACAGTAGCACAACTGCTTTTTGCTGCCTGTTAGGTAAGATAACAGACACCCCCTTAATTTTTGATATGCACGGTAGCAACGTGGATGAATCCTTATTGAATCACTCATCTTTTTCGCCGCAAGTCTTGAAAGACAGATTTACTCAATCTCTATCCCTTAAATACTCAGATAAGGTGTTTTGTGTTTCTCGTGCTATGATGAACTATTTGATTGCGCACAACGGCACCTATGCTAACAAACTTGTCTATGTTCCAAATGGCGTAGACACAAGATTATTCGATCGATTCGACAACGAAAAGATAGGCCTTTTGCGCAGACGATTTGAGCTAAACGGTAAATTCGTTTTTGGATATATTGGCGAGTTTCAGAAATGGCAAGGCGTCGAGAACCTCATTGAAACGGCGAGGTCAATTAACGATATTGACATCAAATTTCTCATTGTTGGGGGAGACAAAAGGAGCGAAGAACGAAATATTAGCTTTGTGCCTCGAATCCCACGTTCGGAAGTAGCCCATTATTATGCATTATGCGACGTTTTAGTGCTACCAAGGCCGTATAACAATGCGACTGAGTTTGCTGCACCAACAAAATTCGCGGAATATGCTGCAGCTGGTAAACCCGTTTTAACAACAAAAGTTGGTGACGCTGCAAGGCTGGTTGATAAATACAATTCTGGGGTGACCGTCCAAGATAGCAGCATAGAAAACCTGACAAGGGGCATAACTGATTTGAAAAATAAGTCTAAAGATGAACTGAAACGTTTGGGCGAAAATTCCAAAGAGATGGCAGTAAAAGAACTTAACTGGGACATAATAGCCGATCAAATCTTGCAGGCGCTTGAATCTTTGAAATCACCGTCTTATTAGCATGCAGCTGATAAGCGAGGGAAAACTTAGTGAAATCTTAAAAAAAAAACTCCAAGCGGTTAACGGATACGCACTGTCCACTGCACTACAGACAATTGGAGAGGACGGAATAACATCACCTGAGACGACTTTAGAAGCGTTAGGCTTAGTTGTTGAATGGCGTGGTCTTGATCCGGACAACGCTACGATTCGTAAAAAAACCAGCGTGTTGCGGTAGAATTACAAGCTAGCGCGACACCGTGTGCACACCTGCGACTAGCTTGCTTCAAAATTCTATGTTCTTCATTAAGTATCTTGCTACCATCATTGAAATGTTCGAGCGCAGAACAACATATGGCTTTTATCAAACGATCGGCATAAAATGGTAAGGTTCTGCATTACCGATTAAAAAATCGCAATTTATTCCCTTGTTTTCGAAATGGATTGTCCTGCTTGTATAACCTATGTCTTAGCTCTAATCACACTACTCGGATTAGCAGTTTCCAATGCAAGATTGCCATCTTCTTATGCTATATCAAGCAAAAGATTACCCGTTTGTTGATTGAAATAATCAATCAATAGTACTAGCTACTTAAATCGAATAACTGCAATGACTTAACCGGCGGATCTAAAATAATCAACTTTGTATCACGTGTTTTCAATATTTCGTAGCGACAATGAAAAAAGAGGGGCTAAGTAATGGAAAAACTACGTTAGGCCCTCTAAAAGCTATTCGACTAACTTTAACGGCAAGACTCTTATGCGGTGGCAAACAATTAGGCGACTTAAGATAGGTGTATGGGGGGGGCAAATACTGGTAACTAAATCCTCGTCTCTTTAACTCTTTCGTCAATTTGAATGGATTGATTCCGAGTTCTGGAAATTCTCCAGTGTATGGGTTCCTATAAGGAAATGACGCTCTCTGAAGTGTCTTGCCTGTTGCCTGCAACTCTCTGCAAGCTTGTATTAATGTCTCTCCATACAGCCCTTGCGTTTTTTTCGCAAAAAGAACGATGTGATCATCATCAAGTGAAGGAAAATTTGCTCTAATGATCTCTTGTCGTGCTTGGAAATAGGGCAACCTATCTACTGCACGGCCAATATACGCCTCGTTCTCAGTATATGGTCCATATTCTGCGAATTTCCAAAGTCTCCGCCGTGCGAACCTCGAGGCAAGGAACATATCATTGTCCCCATCTTCAATATAGAGCTTACCCTGCGGACGTAAGATAAATTGAATTTTGTCTAAAAGAAGTTTAGTATCCCTTATATGGGAAATTGCTTCATTTAATATAACAATATCATATGATTGTTCTTCAAACTCCGTTAAAAGAAAATCACCCAACAATGGCTCAATATCTAGATCTGGGAAATATTCGCGCAGGACGTGAAATCCGTGGATCTCTTCCTCAGAAATATCGATCCCTAAAGCTTTTTTTGCACCTAGAAGCGCCAGGCAAATCAATTTTAGACCAAATCCACAACCTATTTCTATAATATCCTTGTCTTCTGATGATAGTGATTTACAAAGGTTTTGCTGCTGCTTAAAGAAATAATCTAGTGCTTTCTCATTTGTTCCTAAGAACTGATAGTAGTCAAAAAAATAGTCGTCTATTCTATCGGGCAAGGAGGGATCGTAGACTACCTGACGTAATCGGTTGAAGACGTCGTTATTGCAAGACATTTATATGCACCGATTAGCACAATAAAGTTGTTGTTCTACTCAACGTTAGCAAATACAAAGACTTTTTTCTGTTTGCTTTGCCTGCTATATAACACCATTCGTTTGATTAGATCCAAATATCGACAAAAAAAGTCGCGTTCCACGCTAGATTGCTGAAATTAGGGTTTCAGTTGCGTTTTTGAGCGGGGTCGGTGGGGTATACTCTTCTCGATATTGCGCGATAAGTGTAATTCTTCGGTTTCAGCCTAGTGTGGCAATTAAACAAACAGGGGATTCCTGCATTATATTTATTGGTAAAGAGGGAAGTTTTAAAGAAGTTACATTGGACTGTAGGCAGCAGACTATTTGGTGCTGAAAAGGGACATATTTATACTACGGCAAAAACAGTAGAAACAGATACGTGTGTTGTTGGCGCGCGAAAATTGGGCACAAGATATCAAGCAGTTCTGAAAGTGGCGCCTTATCTATCTTGATTTGACGCGAATCGATTTTGGCTGAGCAAAGCATGCCAAAAAAATACAATATCTATGGTCAAAAGACCAAAACTACCGACGCTAGGGTCAGCAACACGCACTTCTTATAGGACTGAGAATCCTAAGCGTTTGCTTGTCGACCCCGAAACATGACGCTGCGTCGGTGGAAATCTTAAAAATTAACGACTTCGTGAAATAGCTTCTGCGAAATCATCCATCGTGATGGGATGGAGTTCCTTTTTTTCAGCCTTATTCTTGACGAACTGCAGAACCTTTTCAAGCCGATCAAGCAGTTTCGGATCAAGTAATACATCTTCGGGATGCAGAAACAGATGAAATGTAGAAGCAACCTCTATCGCTTTTTTGATTCCCTGTTTCGCCCTAAAAGTGAGTGTCTGAAAGTAGGACAAATCGTAGAACATCATAGAGCTAGGGATTTCCCAAATCGTATCTTTCCAGCGCGGTTCCACTGGAGGCGCGACTATCTTGTATAGTGCGAAGTTTTTCGCACGAATGGGGAGGCTCTTGTTTACGCTTCTGCCTGCGCTGTTTGGGCCCCGATATATCAAAAAGCCATATTCCTGCAACAGATCCACGTGTCCGATCTTGTTTTCCGGGAACACGAAAGACTTAAAATCAATGCCAAACTCTTCTTCAATCTTCTGTCCTTCGTTGAGTTCCTTTTTGGCAGCAGTGCGGCTCGACTCGGAAAAACGAATATGGGACCAGGAGTGATAACCTATCTCGTGTTCAATCGTCATTCCGCGGATCTTGTTGACCATTTCCGGACGTTCAACGAATAGTTTTCCGACAATAGCCCAGGTAGCAGGCACTTCGTAGATTTCAAAGAGTTCTAAAAGGCGATGAATAGCGGCGATTGCTGTATGCTCGTGATTTTGCAGCATTCTAGCTAGTTGCTTTTCTGGGTGGAATCTGAACCCCCATTTCAGCTCGGTGTCAATGCTGATCATGAAATATGCCGTCAATGCATTACTCACCAACCGCGAGTTCTAAGATTCTTCGCCAGCGCTCTACTGCCTTAATGTACGTGAATTTTCGCTCAATTTCGTTGCGGGCATTTGCTACAATCTTTCCCATATCGTGGTAAGATATCGCCCTTGTTATGTTTTCAGCTACAACTGCGGGGGTGTTATCCTCCATTATGAAGCCCGTTTCTTCATCCCTAATCACATCTGCTATGCCTCCTTTTGCGGTAGCCAACACCGGAGCACCGCATGCCATCGCTTCTAAAACCGATGTAGGAAAGGCATCGAAATACGTAGGAAGAACAAACAGCCTTAATCGATTTAAATAATCCGGAAGGCCTTTTTCTATCCAGCCTGTGACTTCTATATCGACACCAAGTTCTT